>MDSV01169916.1_pt1 | contig 12591 bp, 8 predicted proteins | sample 810851 | NCBI WGS metagenome assembly MDSV01 (sample SAMN05326640, study PRJNA326480) | marine metagenome | isolation source: seawater | place: Atlantic Ocean: North East | collected 2012
CTTCTCCTCCCCCTCCTTCTCCTCCCCCTCCTTCTCCACCTCCTCCTTCTCCACCTCCTCCCTCTCCTTCTCCTGTCGCGTCACAATCCCCACCACCTCCGGCTGAAGACTGTGCGTGGGACGAGACAATGATCGTGCACTCGGCCTACGCAACCGTCACCGCAAGCCACGACAACAGCGGAACAGGCCCTGCGTCCAATACCAAGTCGGGAGGCAAGACCGCGCGCTGGATCGCAGGGGGAAATCTCGGAGAGGGGGTGACGTTGCAATGGGACATGGGCTCGGCGACGCCAATCTGTTCTGTGTACATCGAGTGGGAGGGCGCCTCCGCACACGAGTACCGCGTCGAGTCAAGCGACGACGGGGAGTCGTGGATTCCGAGGACGACGTACACCCACCCCGGTTCCTCTGCCAACGATGGCACAGTTATCGCGTACAACGTGCGAAACCTGCTCCCACAGGGGCTCGTGGCCAGGTACATACGCCTATACATGGTCAGCCCGCACAACACCCATGGGTACTCCATCTGGTACGCGTCGGTGCAGGGATCGGCCGGCCCACCACTTTCCCCGTCGCCTCCGCCGTCTCCGCATCCACCAAATCCACCTCCTGCCGACTGGAACAATCCGGTGTCTGCTGGAGAGTGTGTCAACGGGCACGGACAGACCGCGACGGTGGCGTCGGGCACGTCGCTCACCCGGTGCACGAAGAGCATCACCGTGGATGGCACTTTGATCGTGCAGAGCAACGCGTACATTGAAACCGAAACCATCTACGTCACGCCCCGTGGCAGCGTGCAGATAGGCACAGAGGCGTCTCCTGTCTCAAACGTGACCATCTACCTCAATCACGAAGACTGCGAAACTATGGTCACCGACCGAGAGCTGAACCAAGGTGCTTACGGATCTGACCTCTACGACTGCCTCGAAAAGGGACAGATCAAGGTGGAGGGAAGCTGGCACAGCTACGGGGTGCCCAAAACTGCATGGACACTGCTCATGTCGGACTGCGTCAACACTGGTGAGAGCACCTTAGAAGACCACGACTGCCCCGATATCCTGGACGGAAGCACCCTCCCGCACCAGAACTTCAGAGGCTGTGGCTGCAGCCAGATCCACGTCGAGGAGTGCAAAGGCTGGCAGGAGGGCGACCGCATCGTGATTGCATACAACCTGCAGCGCATCCCTGGAGGGGGAACCCCTCGCGAAACCAAGGCGCACACCATCTCCTCCATCACGAACCACACCGGTACGGACTACGCGGGGTGCATGGTCACGCTCACGGCGCCCACGGACGTTCCCCACATTGGCAACAACGCATACAAGACGTTCGAAAACACGCTCGGCGACACAATCACGCTCAGGGCCGAGGTCATGCACATGGAAAGGAGCCTCCACATTACGGGTCCGATGCACTGGCGCCAGCCAGACGAGTCGACGGGTGGGCAGGGCATCGCCACGCGCGCAGAGGGGTCTGGAGAAGTCGTGATGAAGTGGCACCGCATGACCAACTGCGGACGCGTGCTTCTTGGACACTACTGCCACCACTTCCACCATCGCCACCAAGCGGGCGGAGAGCTTACGGGAGCTGTCATCGAGCGCTCCGTGTCCAAGGGCATTACCATCCACGGTACAAGCCACGTGCTTGTCCGTTCCAACAACATCTGGAACCACCGCGGGGTGGGCGTATACCTTGAGGCAAGCATCACCACTCTAACACAATCTCGAATCCAATCTCCAACTCTTGGTGTGTGTGTGCAGAACGGGGCCGAGCACAACAACACGGTGATGAGCAATGTCATCGGATGCGCAACCGCATCCTACCCTGGCGGACGGTGCTCTCTGGCCGATGGCGTCGGCACTCAGTCTGATGCCGATTTCCACGATCAGAGCGGGATCTACTCTCTGTCGATGGCAGGCGCAGACCTAATTGGCAACCACATTTTCATGATGGACAATGCGTTCTTTGTTAACCAGGCTCCTGTAGGGGGGTGGGGAAAGGACATTGCCGAGTTCAAGGTCACGCCCAAGGCAATGCCCCTACCACGGTTCGAGTACAACGTTTTCCACGACAACAGCGGCTTCGGATGGTACGCCAACATCCACGTGCCCCTGCAGATCGAGATCGACGCCATGGGCTACATCGCGGATTGGAAGCAGACATGCGCGTTCGACACGACCACCGGCGCGGATCACGGCGCGCCGGGGTACGTCTACCACCACATCGAGTACCACAACGACTTCAGCATGGGATCGTACCATCTGGGAGACACGTCTTCCTACAACATGACGACCGTGGACGGTATCAAGGCACAGTACTGGAAGGTGCGAATTCACGTTTGCTGCGACCTTAGCGACCCACCGACACTGTCTGTTGTTGTTGCGCAGACGTACCGCCGCGCCCTTTCGAGCGGGCCCATCATGGAGGAGAGCGTGGTGCGTGCCACCGTTCAGGCGCCGGGCGGACAGGGGCTCGTCGAGTACAAGAACGTCAAGTGGGAGGCTGGCCACATCGACCTTAACCACCACTGCGCCCTGGGCACGGGCGAGCTCACGGGAGGCGTGTGTGCGTCCTGTTATTTCATCAACGGTGGCACGGGAAGTGCGCGTGACACTATGACGCTAGTGGACGAGGTCAGCAACCGAGAAACCAGCCTGGTCATCGAGCACGGTCCGCTGGAGGTCGCGTTCTTCTCGCCCAACGGACACCCGGTCTTCACTCCCAGAGGCGACATCTCGTGCACGCAGACGGCGGAGGCCATCTCCGCGGTTGGGACGTACTGGTGGAAGTGTCCGAGCGCGCTCAAGATCCGCCCCCTCGTCATCTTCAGCCCCAACCGAGGCACGATCACGGTCACGGACACCACAGCCGGGCACCAGACCGCGCCGGTGCAGGTGCCCCACCGCAACACCAACATTGAACCCGGTGCTGGGCCCGGATACATGTACGCACCGTCTGGGAAGACCTGGGCGGTGGGCTACACGATGCTGGTGCGCGATGGCGCCAGTCTTACTATACACGTACCGGACGATGTGGCATCTTCCTGGCCAGACAACACCTGGGCGGACTATTTCGTGATGCAGTACAGCGAGGCCAACTGGCCGGAGGCTCACCAGAGCAGCATCACCGTGACCGTCGGCGGAGCCAACGCCGCCAGGTACGGCATGGCCGGGGGACCGTTCGTGATTCACAGCACGCACTCGCGGTCGTGGCTCCTTCCCTATGGAGGGATGATCAGCGCGAGCGGAGCCTGGTACGATGCCAAAAAGGCGGCGGGAGAGGCGGCGACGTGGGAGGCGGTTCCCAGCTTCCTTAACGCGTCGGGATACGAGACGGAGAGGCAAGCGTTCATAGGGGGGGTCACGTCGTGGTTGCAGTAGCACTCGCCGTGTGCATCCGTACTTGAAGGTGGGAAGTGGGCGCTGCAAGGGCGCTGGCGCCGAATGCGCCGCGCGGACGCGGTTGGTTGGCGCGTCCCGTCGGGACGCGGCCGCTTTTCAGGTGTCCCGTTTTTAACACCCCTCGGCCTTCTTACTGGTGGCGAACCGGTGCGCCCATTTTGCAGCAAACGGATCTCGGGTCCGAGATCGTAATCAGACGTAATCAGACGTAATCAGTATGATTACATTACACCACTATCCCAATTAAAACGTAATCGGACCGGGTTTCCAAATTAGGAAGGTTCCCACCGGCGCGCCTGCAGCGGCCCGATGTCGGCGCACAGCGGAGCTGGCGCCGCATGCACCGCCGCCTTGCGCCGTTGCATGCGGGTAAGTGGCGTAATAACACTTGGCGCGATTTGCAATCTCCCGGCCGGGAGATCCGTTTGCTGCAAAGTGGTCACGCCGGTTCGCCACCAGTAAGAACGCCAACGTACGTACCGAGGGGAGGTAAAACGGGACACACACGGAACCCCGCGAAACCCCGTTGGTTGCACTGCGCCGCGCCAACCAACCGCGTTGGCGCGGTGCATTCGGCGGCAGCGCGGTGGTGCGCCGACTTCATGGCTACGTCATTGACGACGCGCGCGGCCGACCACGGTCGTGCCCGTCGGGCATGGCAGCGCCGCGAGCGAGGGCAGCAGCGGGTTGCGTTTCTCACTGTACTACGCACACGTGGTCTAGGCACCGAAAAGACCGCGCGGCGTTTTCCGCTGCAGCCCCACACTGCTTATTGCGCGCACTAGCGACTGGCCACAAAATTTTGAGTCGTGAAGCGCCACTTCGTTTCCGTGCACGTGAGGCGCGATGCATAGGACGATCTCCCTAACGTCTGCCTCTCTAAGAATGAAGTCCACGAAGACCAAGCCTCTGGACAAGCTGCCCATGCGCAGCTCGGAGCGCCCCCACACCTTGGTGTACACATCAAAGAGGCTGTTGCACAGCTGCTGCACGCGAAGTTCTTTAGCCGCCCGGTCGGATGTAAGGGTCTGCACGAGAACAAAAATGAGCTCAAAGTTCACAGTCCCGCTCACCAAAGAGATGAGCGGGAAAACGAGCCAGCTCGGATCGGGAGAGAACTTGTTTGCGTCCCTTAGACGAATGACCCCGCCCCACGCCCTCTTCTCTTCCAGCCACCCTCCGACCAGCGAGCAGGTGTCGAGTTGAAGCGCGGTGCACGAGGCGGAGCAGTCGTGGGGATCGACGTGGTCCACCGACGGTCCGCACCAGCAGAGCCTTCGTTTCACCATCTTGTGCTTTTCGGCGTCGAACTTCACGTAGTTGATCCCAATGGCGCGTCTGCGCGCCCAGCCGAAGAAGAGTACGCGCAAGATCGACTCCGAATCCAGCCAATCGCGGAGCGGGTCGCACGTAGTGTCGCTTCTCTCAACATCGCATCGCGTTTTCTTCAAGAGAAGGTTCTCGCTCATCTTGCTAGGATCAAATTCCACAGCGGCAATCACAAACTGGCCTGGCGATTCGTCGAACATGGACTTCATGTTCTCGTACCTCTCCCACCGAGGGCCTGTCTCCGCAGTATCGCGCGTTGTGAGGTCCACGATTAGAACGCGAGAGGCTGCGTACGAACTGGGCTGGCCTGACTCGCCGCCGTTTCCGTGACACGATCTGCCAAGCCAGCTCCCGATGCTGATCCGTTGCATGGTGGGGGTGCTCCAAAACGTCTTTGCGTCGCTCATAAACAGCGCCTCTTCCACTGTTTTTAACTCGGTGCCAGCCAAAAACCTGTACTGGCCACACTTTCCTTTGAGACGGTGTGTGAACACTGCGCGCTGCGCGCTCTGGCGCCCGATCAAGAACCCCCACCCAGAGCCCACGACCGTGGGCCTGTGTCCCGTCGCGCACCACACACCACAGAGCGCTTGGGCAAACTCTTGAACCGTGGAGGGTGCGTGAAAGCAGCCAAAGGGCGAGTTGCCCGACAGCAGCCGGGCCCTCGCGCCAGGAAAGCTCAGGCGAACCCGGAACGCAAAGGTGCACGCGGCGAGCAGCGATAGCAACAAGCACACGAGCGCGTCGTCGCGACGGGTCACGGCCAAGACGGTGAGCGTTGCGGTCGCAACGGAAAGCAATGGGGCGCAGAGGACCCAAAGCAACGCGCGCGTCATGGCGCGGGTTACGTCTTAGAATTAAATTCACGTGCCATATTCTGGAAAAAAAACTGCTTCTCCTGCGCGGCTTCGTACAGGGTGCTGCCGGGGAACAAAGCGATTACTTTGCTGTGCTTTTTGCTAACCTTTTGCTTTACACCCAGCGCGCCGCATGCTTCGCACCAAGTGACGTGGTGCGTGCGCGTAGACCAACCAGTTCGCGTGCCATTGAAATGAATCGGCATTGGTGGCCACCAATCGTGTGCACAGAGTTTGGGCGTGTCACTCATGGCGACCGGTGCCATCGCGCGGCCGCGAGATCCGTGGAAATGCGTGTCCCCTCTCCTAAGCTCAACCTTTCCATGATATAGTCACCAAATTCGAAATTTTGTACAAACGCTACCAACCCCCTGCGAACGCTGGTGGCGGCGGCAGAAGCGGTGCTCGCCTTTTACGTCGCACACCCGCTTGACGAAACGCACAATCTCGCGGCCGGCAGATCCGTTTGCTGCAAAAGGGACGCGCCGGTTCGCCACCAGTAAGAACCCAGGCCGCGCGCGGCCGCAACGAACGTTAAGGGAATGTACTTAAAGTTAAGGAGGTGTAACACGGTAAGCCCTTAACGTATATCGTCAAAAGTGTCTAGAACCGGCTCGGAGAGCCGGGGGTGAGCGCGCAGACGCCGCGCGGCGCGGCGAAAGGGCACGTTCCAACGGTTCTCTCGATCCGACACCACCACGATCTCGTGGTGTCCATCTTCCCTGTCTGAATCCGAATCGTGGACGCGGCGCGTGCGGCGCTTCTTGAGCTGCTGCAGGCAGAGCATGGAGACGGCCTTGATCATGGGGGCCGCAGTGCCAGTGAGGCAAAAGAGAATGATCAAGACCAGCTTCGTCGGGCTCGAGACTGACTCCGCGAAGTCCGCAAACGCCGTGCCGCACGCGCGCAGGACCGCCTTGAGGACGAGCGGCGATGCGTGGCTCGCGCGCTTGCGCATGCAGAGGCTTCGGAAGTCGACACTCTCCTCGGCCTTCCCCAGGGCGCAGAGCCGCAGGAGCTCCGCGTCCGCAAGCCGCTCAGACCGCACTGCAGACAAACTCTCAATCAAAAGCACACACACGCGCGCGAAGGCGACAAACGATGCTAACGATCCGAGCACCGCGAACCGTCTCGGAGACCGAGTTAGATGGAGCGCGCGCGCCACAAGCATGCTTCCTACCCTCCCTTCCCTTGCCCCTCCATGCAGCTAGCGCACAACCGTCAGTGGTTGTGGAGCGGCTCCGCGAGCGGTGCGTTAAGAAGCTGGACACCGAAAAGAGTGAACGCGATCCACAGCGCGAGCACCCCCTTGCACCACGCGTCCAGAAGTCCGTAGAGCACGTCCTGAGAGAAGGACAACGACTCGTAGATCTCGCCATCGTACGAGCTCTCAACGCAGCTCCGCCCGAGCCTCACCAGCATACCGAACGCCGCGATGATTGGGTAGCCGATCCACGCGAGGTAGAAGCTCCGGTAGAGATCGACGTTTTGGTCTCCTTTTGCGGAGGTAACGGCCTCGTCGATGTCCGCAATGACCAGGACCAAAAAGAAGATGGATACAACCCACGCGATGAAACTGAGGAGAGCCACCACCCTCTTTTTACCAGTACCGTCGCTGCTCTTGTAGTCCCAGAAGCCGTCGGTGCCGATCTTCACGATGGCACTCAGGATCACCGAGAGCACGGCCAGGAAGATCGGCGCGGACTGCGTGTCGAAAATGTGGCCCGTCTTGATTGTCGTGCCCGCGGCCGTCTCCGTGCCCGCCAAGAAGTAAAACAGGTGAATCAGGAAAATGAACGAGACCAGCTGATCGACGTGTCGGATCGCGTTGCACGCGAGCTCGACACCAATGGCAAATTGGGCGCCTGGGCTGTTACCGAATACGTTCTGGAGGGTTCGGGAGACAGTCCCCCCGGACGGCGTTAAAGTGCGAGACGGGAGGTTCGAGAGGTCGTCCTCCTTGGACGGCGTTAAAGTGCGAGACAGTGTGTGCGCGCCAGTCACATTATTCTTGTCAAAACCCGAGAAGAGCGACGACTGCCCAAAGTTGAAGGATCGGTATTTGGCAATCGACCGCATCTGCTTCGCCGAGATCATGCACGCGACGAAGGCGAGCGCCGCAATGTAGCGCAGTTTGCGATCGTGATTGTGGTCAAAAACGGAGGACGCCGTGTCCGGCCCCAGAGTCGATAGAAACCCCATCATCAGGAGGGTCGCGCACGCAAAGAGGAACGTCGAATTCGCATTGATTACAAACACCCGGCCCTGCGTTTTGGCCCAGTTGGTTAGCTCATTCGAAAATTCATCACTGGGTTTTCCAGACTTGAGAGTCAAATTGTGGAATGCCCCGGCACCGGTTTGGGAATTGGGTTGGAAGTACATCGTCTCAACTCTACACCTCAGCTTCATTGTCTGCACGCTGTCGGTGAGTTATCCGATGCGCGCCGTCACGCTCGCGTCGATCACCGCCGCGATGCGCCGGCCAAACGCTCCGAAGCTCAAAAACTGTCCACGTAGAAGCTCTTCATACGTTCGCACACTTTCCACCACTTGGTGGACGCGTTCAGCTTGCGCACCGCCTCCTTGTAGCGCTTCGAGGTGGGCGGCGACGGCCTCGCGAGCCCCGCGCGCGCAGCGGCGGCGCAGGCCGCCAGCCGCGCGAGCCCGAAGCCGCGCGCCGACCCGTCGACCACGACCACGTGTTGCGATGACTCCAGCGCCGCGGCGATCACGTCGGCCACGCCGGCCTCCGCCGCGTCGTAGCGGCCGCTGAAAAAAATGCCGAGAAATTCGCTCTCCGTGAGTTCATCCTCGTCCACGCGCGCGTACGTCGTCCCGTCGCGCGTCGTCGCGTGGATGATCGCGTCCGCGTCGTCGTGCTCGACGCCCTCTGTGAGCGCCACCACCACCACGCGCCCGCCCGCGTCCTTGCACGCGAGCACCGCACCGTCCAGCGTCTCCACCCCGCACGCATGAATCCGCGGCGAGGCCTTGGGCCGCGCCGTGCGCGCCTTGGTTGGCTTCGACACCTTGGCCACGTGGTCGTCAAAGTCGCTGTCGTACGCGGGCGGTACCGCCTCCTCGAGCGGTCGCTCAAAAAGTGGGCGTTTCATGTTTGCAAGCCGGCGGTGCGCACCTCGCAAGCGCTGTAAGGCTCGCTACGCTTGCTGTGTAGAGAAGCCAAATGGTGAGCTTCAACCAGATCTTACCCGGGTTAATGTTGGCGGGCCTGCTGGGCGGCGGAGGCTATTGTGTTTACGCCGTGTCCGAAGCAATAAAAGAGGGCGACAATAACTTTAACAGTAAGATGCAGCCGTGGTCGCCTCCCACCCCGCCGTCGCCGCCCCCGTCGCCGCCCCCGCCGTCGCCCCCGCCGTCGCCCCCGCCCGCCCAGCCGTCGCCGCCCCCGCCCTCGTCGCACCCAAACAGGCAACTCCAAGTCGGCTCGGTGAGCGTGCAGCAGTTCGTAAAGTTGGCGTCTATTCGCTAGATGCGTGTGCGTACCAGTGTTGAATTAAAAGAAATTCTGGCATGCACGCATCGTTAGCCGAAGTGGCACGACAACAGGGCGCTGCCTCCTCGCGTGCCGTGGGAAAACTGTCACTGCACGCGTTCGGAACGTGCCTGAGCTTCAAAAACGTGCGGTCGCTCTTCGAGTGCGCGACGCAGCTCGGCCCGAGAAACGCCGTGTTTGTGGGAACGGCCGAGTCCAACCTGATCGTGTCGGTGCGCCCCCTGCCAGACGCCGAGCCGACCGGCGCGGCGACCAAGAAGCGGGCGCGCGACGACGAGGACGACCCGCAGCTCAGCTCCGCGCGGCGGAAGGTGCAGAACGCCAGCGCCGACGTGCCCGCGTCCGAGTTTGACGAGGCAGAGGCGGTCGTCTCGAGGCTCCGAAAGGTCAAGGGGCAGTCCGGAGAGCGCGGCCTTGTCTCCTACGCGCTCAGCACCAAGTCGCTCAAGTCCGAGGAAGTTCCCTCGGTCATGATCCAAGCCAATTTCAGTCCCGGTGTGGCGCTCGACGTCGGCGCGCTCAAGCGCGCGCTTGGGCGCTGCTGGGCAGACGGCATGATCACCACTGATCTAGGGAATGTCACCCTGCCCGAGGAGGCGATACTTGCGGTGGACGGCGGAGCGTTGTCCATGTCCTTTTTGACCCACGTTCCCAAATCACAGTGTGATATTTAAAAACAAAACGCGGTGGGTTGTAAACCGCATGGAAGGCAACGTGGTGGCGGCGGCCACCATCTTCGGCTCGTCAATTGTGCTCGACGCGTTAAGCGCGCTGCCGACGACGCTCGAGGCCGACGTGCCCACCTCGTTGCGCAGCACGTCGCTGGTGCTGGTGGCGCTGATCGCCGCGCCGCCCGTCGAGGCCAACTTGCTGTTCGAACAGCGAGGCCTGGCGGGCGTGTTGTTAGTTGGCGTGTCGTGGTTCGGGCTGCACCGAGGAGGCATCAACGCGCGCATTGCGGACGCGGTCTACGCCGTGTTCTGCACCTGGTGCGCGGTTGGGTTCTTCGCGACAGGACACAGCGCGCACGGTCACGACGAGCGCGGAAGACGCGAAAACGCAATGGCGCTCGCCGCGGCGCTGCTGGCTTACAGCGGCCTCCGCGCGGCACGAGCAGGGACGGTGCACGCGAGCGAGGCGCTCAGCTTTTCAATGTTCGACGAGGACTTTGAGACGCGCGGGGTGGCACTGGCGGACGACGTGGTGGCCTGCGCAATGGTCTTCGGTGGCTTGCTGTGCGTCGCGACCGCGGTTTTGATCCTCTCCAACCACGACGTTGTCTACATGAAGGGCTCCTCCACGGTCTCCTCGGTCGTGGGCATGCTGAGCGTGCTCGTCTTCACGAGCGCGTTCGTGGTGCAGGTGGTCGGCAGCGTGAAAACCAACGAGCTGGCCGTGATCTTTGGCGACGGTGCGTGCTCCGGCGCGCACTGCTTCGCAGCGAACAGGGCCAGGCGGATGCACGTCTCAAATCACAACGCGTCTGCGCTGTGGGCCTGCGCCATCGGACTGACAATCCTGGCCTTTCCGCGATCGAGACGATGCCAAACGCGATTCGAATACTACAACACCAGTCTTTCGGACAAACAGAGCGCGTGGGTCTCCGCTGCGTCGATGGCTGTCGTAATACTCGTGCTAAATTCGTTCTTCGATGAGTCGCGCATCGCGGGCACGGAGATGCTTCTGCTTTACCTTAGCATTCCGGTCGCTTGGTACGGCGAAGCGGCGGTAGGCTGTGCGCTTCACGCCACTGGAATCGGAATATACACCACGTCCAGGCTGGGGAGCACCCTCGGATACGATCTGACCTACATGACACACTGGTTCGTTGCGGCGACGTTCATGCTCTGCATTTTCCTCTCACTTGCGACGTTGGCGAGCCGCATTCTCTACAAGAGCTGCTGCACCGACAAGCACTACATCTCCTGGTTGGAGATTTCGATTGCGCTTGCTCTCGTGGCGCTCGTCTCCATGCAGTTGTTGTTGTCGGTTTCTACGCTTTCGTTGGCGAGTGGCTACGACGGCAGTGCGATGCACGATATAGACACCAAGTTCTTTGTTGAGTTTTCCTCTTTGCATTTTCTTTCGTTCTTTTTCTCGGCGGCACTAGTTGGAGGACGTTTCGAACCTCAGAACCCAAGAATAGACCGCGTTTGGCTAAGGTCGACGTGGTTCGGCATCCCGGCGTTTCTGGTGGCAAACTGGATTGTCGCGATGCTTCGATCACAGTCCGGCGTCCCGTATTTTAGCGTCGGGTCACCCGTCGTAATTTGTGTGGCTTCGATTGCGGCTCTCGTGCCGTGGGTTGTTGTTGGTGTGGTAGTTTGTTGACTTTTCGCTAACTCCATCGCGCTTCCGCATCGGAAGCGCGCGGCGGGCGCATGCACAACCGAGTGCTCATCCTCCTCACCACGAGTGGTTCGGACGGACACCTGCGCGCGCTGCAGTGCGCGGATTTGCATCGCGATCAGCACCCGCTGGTGCGAGACGCCCATGTGCTCCTACACTCCACGCGCACGCTGACCTCGGAGTTTCGGGCCCAATTTTAGATCGCATTCCCCTCCCAAACGCGCCGCGTCGTTGTCGCGCCGCCCCGGCGGCACAACCAAAACGCGCAAGTAATTGACGGATTTCTCTCCGCACTACAACCGAGTCAGATTCGGCACTACGACTGGGTGGTTGCCATGAATGCCGACGTTGTCGTTGTGAACGCCACCCGCCTGTCTTCTATGCTTTCCAACCCGCGGACATGGGCAGTGCTGGCCAACTGCAACCCCGGGACCCGATGCACCAGCGCGTGCACCCACGCGCTGGTGCACTCCGACTTCTTTGCGTTTCGGCCACGCAAGGTGCAGTTCCACAACGAATCTCTGATTTCGCATGGGGAAACGTACACTACGGAGATCTTCCGCGCCGCCATCGCACGGGGGCGCGACGCGTGGATCCAGGCGTATGGATTCCGAGATCGAAGCTGTCGTGTACGAGCGGGCGTGCGCGTCCACCAACCAGAAGTGGTGCACTACCACCGCGGCAACTGCCCCCCTGCGCGGCGGGCACATTAAGTGCAGCGGAGTCGTGTCGAGTACAAGATACCCGAGCGTCTCATGACCGAATCGGCATGGGCGCGGAAGCGATCCATGATCGCTTTCGCTCCGGACAAACAGCCAACCGAAGAGACTAAACAGCTCGCGGAGCCACTGTTCCAGCAGGCCTCCGCCGCCGAGCCGAAACGCGCTTGAATGTGCCGCGCCCGCATCGCCAACCCCGGGGTGCTGTGCTTTCCGTTTCCGCGGCAGTTTAGAGTGCGTTCTTACTAGTGGCAGTGGCAGAAGCGGTGCTCGCCTTTTACGTCGCACACCCGCTTGACGAAACGCGCAATCTCGCGGCCGGCAGATCCGTTTGCTGCAAAAGGGACACGCCGGTTCGCCACCAGTAAGAACGCAGGCCGCGCGCGGCCGCAACGGACGTTAAGGGAGTGTACTTAAAGTTA
>MDSV01100365.1_pt1 | contig 12589 bp, 8 predicted proteins | sample 810851 | NCBI WGS metagenome assembly MDSV01 (sample SAMN05326640, study PRJNA326480) | marine metagenome | isolation source: seawater | place: Atlantic Ocean: North East | collected 2012
GTCGCGATCAGCAACTCGAGCGGGTTGGTGTAGTCGAGTTCGCAGCGGGCGTCCGGGTAGGTTTGCTTCAGGCCGTCGATGATGGCGGCGGTGCGTTCGGTCTTTGCCTTGATCGATTCGCGCGGCATCAGTTGGTCGGAGTTGGCACCGGGGTTCCCATGGCCGGTTTCGGCGTGGCGACTTCCGGCTTGAATAACAACAGTCGCCGGTCCGCTCCGTCGAGCAACCGCACCGCCTCGTCGATTATCGGGGCCACCTTCGGGCGGGCCTGTCCCCGGCGCGGCTTGAAGTTGGCGACACGCATCCGCTTGGCCAAATACATCTCGAGGATGCGGCCGTACTCGTTGACGAACGGCAGCAGTTGTCGCGGCATTTTCAACCGGGCGACGATCAACTGATTGATTTTCTGCTGCAGAGTCGGCCGCTGCACGTCGAAGTCCCAGCCTCGCAACGCCTGTTGCAGCGTGATCTCCGCCTCAAGCGGCGAGTCGGCGCTGTTGAGTTTCAACTCGGCCGGTAGCTTGAGCAGATCCTCAAGTTTCTCCACCGCCTCGAGCAACGTCCAGTTTTGGTACTGGTTCTGCCCGGTCAACTGCACGATCATCACCGCCCACCATTTCTCCACCACGAGCATGTCGGCGAACAGGTCGCCGTAAATCTTCATGAAAACCGTCTGCCAATTGAGGCTCTCCGGCAACTGGCGGATCATCCCCTGCAACCGCTGCGGCCCCATCGGCAACGTGAGCAGCCGGTTCACCAGCAGGTGCGAGCACGCTTGAAAGTCCTTCCAGTTTTCGCCCCGCAAGTGGGACGGCGACGGCATGGAGATTTCGCTGAAATCAAACGCGCGGCGACCGTTCAGCCGGGCGCGCGCACCGGCCAGCGGGTCGTGACGGCGCACGGTGCGGATCACCTCCTCGGTCGCCATCTCCTTCCCCCCGGACTCCGGCTTGCGGATGACCAGCACCAAGTCCGGCTCTGTCAAAAGTATCTGCGTGAACCCTACGGTCAGCCAAAACGGAATCTCCGTGTCGCGCAACTGCGGCTTGCGGTTGGCCAGGTCGAGCAGCGTCACCTGCACAAGTGCACGAACCAGCTTGGGGGCATCGATCTCACAGGGCAGCGTCAACTCGTACGTGTATCCGGAGAGATGTCGCACAGTCACCACCGGCACGGTCGCGGCCGGGAGCAGCGTAGGGTCGAGCCTGATCTTAACTTTCCCGCCGAGGAACGGTCGCACGCCCAGTTGTTTCAAGATAGCGAACCGCATTCGATCCGCCGCGATCGCCACGTGATCCGGTGCGATGAGGATCGTGTCCGCGTTGACATCGAGTATGCCTCCCCGGCGCTTGGGCGAGACTGGCCCGAACACGGTGAACTGACTGGACTGGCTGTTGGCGGTCTTGTACCCGGCACGATGCTTGAGTAGTCGATCGATGTTGTCCGGCAGGCGGGTGGGCACGACCGGCTTGGGGTTCGTATTGCGCGGAGGCGCCGTACGCGGGGGCACGACCGGCTTGGGCGGTGTCGCCGGAGCGGTCGCCTTGGGCGGAGCTGTGACGGGACGGGGCGGGACCGGTTGCGCCTGGCCAAGCGCCTGGCCAACAGCAAACCAAATACACATGAAGGCGATCGCTCCGCAGCGCAAAACCGCCCCATATCCGCGCCCGTATTTGTGCGTCCTGAAACTCATCCTCCTGGCCAATTCAGCGGCGGAAATTGTGGCTGTTTTTGGTGGCAACATAAAGCCTGCGTTTCGGCTTCGAACCCCGGTGATGCCCTTTTTTGAACGCGCTCATTTTTTTTGCGCCGAACGGGGCGAAACCCCTTGACAGGTAGGGTAGTATTCCTTGCCCTTTTTGAGGGGAAACGGAACGATTGGGGGTATTTTGAGCCTCCCCAACGCTTGGCCAAGCGCTTGGCCAAGGTTTCAAAAGCGAACAAAATTGAAATGATCAAAGTCGAAAATCTGAGCAAGGAATTCGGGGCGAAGGTCGCCGTGGATGACGTCTCGTTCACCGTCGAGCGGGGAGAAATCCTTGGCTTCCTCGGGCCGAACGGCGCAGGTAAATCCACCACGATGAGAATGATCACCGGGTACATCCCGCCCACCGCTGGCGTGGCCCGAGTGGGGAATCATGACGTCATCGAGAATCCCATTGAGGCAAAACGCCTGATCGGCTATTTGCCGGAAAGTGCGCCATTGTATACGGACATGACCGTGGAGGGTTTCCTTGGTTTCTGTGCTGAGGTGCGCGGCATCAGCGGCGCAGACAAGGCCAAGGCGATCGACCGTGCCATGGAGATGTGCTTCCTCGAGCAGGTGCGCCACCAAAGCGTCGATACCCTCTCGAAGGGTTACCGGCATCGCACCTGTTTCGCACAGTCAATTATTCATGACCCGGACATACTCGTGATGGACGAACCTACGGACGGCCTCGACCCAAACCAAAAACACGAGATGCGCATGTTAATTCGACGCATGGGCCAATCTAAAGCAATAATCTTTTCCACACACATCCTCGAGGAGGTAGAGGCGGCTTGCACAAGAGCGATTATCATCGATCAAGGCAAGGTTGTAGCGAATGGCACTCCTGACGAACTCAAAAACAAGTCAGAATTAGCCGGCAGCTATATAGTCTCCTTAAACAACTCTGAGGCAGCGGCAGTCCGCGATAAGCTAAATACTATCGTTCAGGCAGCCAAGGTGACCGTTATCAATGATAAAGCTCCAACAATCACAGTTCGGGTATTCCCCAAAAGTAAAGATTCGAATGGTGAACTAGGACGGGCCATATTTGAAACAGCCTCTCAGAACAGTTGGAAAATTAGTGAAATTAAAAAGGATGAAGGACGTCTGGATGATGTCTTCAGAGAAATAACTCTATCTGAAACAAAAAATTAATATAAAAATGAGTAGTATTTGGACAATAACAAAGAGGGAGCTTGCTGGGTATTTCTACTCGCCTGTAGCTTACGTTTTCCTTGTCATTTTCTTATTAATGACAGGGGCATTTACATTCCTAATTGGTCAATTTATGGAAAGCAAGCAAGCGTCATTAAGACCTTTTTTCCAGTGGCACCCCTGGTTGTATTTGTTTTTGGTTCCAGCTGTTGGCATGAGGCTATGGTCGGAAGAACGCCGGCTTGGCACAATGGAGTTACTCCTTACTATGCCAATTTCTCTTTGGCACTGTATTGTTGGAAAATTTATTGCATCTTGGTTATTTTTAACTCTCGCACTAGCTCTCACATTCCCCATTTGGATAACTGTTAATTATTTAGGTGATCCAGACAACAACGTCATTTTTGCAAGCTATATTGGTAGTTTTTTCTTAGCTGGTGCATATCTATCCGTTACAAGCATGACTTCAGCTTTCACCAGAAACCAAGTAATTAGCTTTATACTTTCAGTTGTAATATGCCTGTTTCTAGTTCTCTGCGGATTTCCTCCAGTTACAGATGTCGTTGAAACAGTAGCCCCCAGGTGGATTGTAGAATTTACTGCGGCATTTAGTGTTATGCCCAATATTGAACAGTTCAACAACGGCCAAATCGATAGCAGATCAGTAATTTACTTTTTGTCTGTCATAGGGTTTCCCCTTTTCACTACTAGCGTAATTATAAAAGGCCTCAGAGCTTAATCTAAATTTTAAATTTAAAATGAAAAAAGAAACAAAATTAAACGTGTATGTAAATTCCCTTATCGGGGTAGTTGTCATATTTATTGGTTTAGTGTTATTTAACACAATAACCGCTCAGCTAAAATTTAAGGCCGATCTAACAGAAGGCGACTTGTTTACTCTTTCAGAGGGCTCAAAAAAACTCTTGGAGGATCTTAAGGAGGAAGGTGACGGTAGTAAGCTTGAAATAAGGTTTTATTTAACTCAGGGTGAAAAAGGCGTTCCAGTTTTTGTAAGCGAGCATGGACGACGTATTGAAGACCTTTTAGATCAGTATCAAGAATATGCAGGTAGCAATATTGAACTAAAAAAAATTAACCCCAGACGAGATACTGACGAAGAGGAACTTGCAGTCAATGATGGGATTCAGTTGTTGATGAATGCGTTTTACGTCGGTATGGCAGTCAGTTTCTTGGATACAACCGAGGTAATACCATTTTTCGACCCAGCCAAATCTACAACTCTTGAATATGATATCTCGCGCGCTATTAAAAACGTTCTAAAATTAAAAGAAGACAGGCAAACAATTGGCGTGATGAGTAGCCTTAACGTTTGGGGAGGACCAGATGCTTCAAATCCAATGGCAATGATGAATCGTGGAGCCCAACAACCACCTTGGTTTTTTCTCAGACAACTTCAACAAGACTTTAATGTGGAACGCTTGGAAGCAACTGCTACAGAAATATCTGATGACATAGACCTCTTGTTAGTTATTCATCCAAAAAACATTTCAGATGCAACAGAGTACGCAATTGATCAATTCGTTTTAAGCGGGAGAAAATTAATTGTTTTTGCAGATCCATTAGCCTTAAAGGATGAAGGGAACAATCAGAACCCCCAAATGCGCATACCTGGTATGGGGGGGGCATCAACCCTATCTAGGTTATTCACTAAATGGGGAGTAAATTTTGAAAATTCCAAAGTAGTTGCCGATTTTAATTTCATGCTTGGTCAACGAGATCCTCTTTCAAGAGGTCGAATAATGCCGGCTTATCTGGCTTTGAGTAAAAAAGCATTTAACCAAGAGGAAATCGTTACAAGAGACTTAGGATCAATAAGAATGCCATATGCAGGTAGTTTTGATGTCAGTAATTTGGCAACGGGCCTAACTGCCAAAGAATTGATATCAAGTTCAGATCAGGCAAAGTTAGTTGATGGCATGTCATCTCAATTTAATGGCGAAAAGATAATGGATTCATTTCTTACCGGAAGCGAAGACGGCAAACCTACTGGAACAAACAAGTTTGCACTCGCAGTAAAAATCAGTGGAACGTTCACAACTGCATTTCCCGACGGAAAGCCAGGTTCCTCTGGAGATGAGGAGGAAAGTGATGAAGAAAAAACAACTAATAGCAATCATTTGAAAGAATCTGAAAGTGAAAACCATGTATGTCTCATTGGAGATACAGACTTGCTATCAGAAGAACATTTTCTAATTCAACAACGATTTTTATTAAGTCAGAATGTTTCATTCGTTCAAAATATTGTTGATCATTTTGGTGATGATACTCTCATAAATATAAGAAGCAGAAATCAGGACCGTCCATTTACAACAATCATGGATTTGGAGAAGGAAGCCCAATCCAAATTTGAAGATAAATTGAAAAAACTTGAAGCGGAGCAGCAGGCGATTCTTCAAGATAAAACTAAACTAGAAAGCACTGGGGAAGGTCAAAATCAATTTACGTTAAGTATCGATCCTGAAGCTCTGAAAGACATCCAAAAAAAGGAACTCGAGAAACGTAAGCAAATTAAAGAAATCCGAAAGGAATTAAGATCTGAGATCGATTTAATCGAATTACAAATTAAATTAGCAAACATAGTATCCATGCCAGCACTGGTTATAATTGCAGGCATAATCTTCTTTGTTCGCAAACGAAAAGTTACAGCAGCTAAATAAAAATCAAAATGAATAAGAAAAATCTAATTGCATTAGTAGTTGTAGCCACTCTTGGGGTTATTGCTTATCTAACTTCGAAAAATAATGATGATCAACCCAGCTCCAAAACCGGAATTGGCGCTGAAGTCGTTAAAAAAATAGATCCAACAAAAATTACTGCCATTACGATAACAGACAAGAATGGCAGTGTAACATTGGAGCAAAAAGACCAGCAATGGAATGTCTTAGAACGTGACGGGTTTGAAGCTAAATTTGAGGATATTCAAAAATTGGTTACTGATTCAGTCACTCTTAAATCACTCAGGCAAATTAATGCTAGTGAGAAGCAATATGGCCGTTTTGAGCTAGTCGACCCTTCTTCAAGCCAGGATAAATCGGGGTTAAAACTCGAATTTAAGGGCAGCGATAAAAAGGTTCTAAAGACATTACTGATTGGTAAAAAAAGCAGTTCTAATTCCGGCGCAAATGCTGGTTCGCCATTCGGTTCATCAGAAAATCAACGATTCGTATTGGCAGACGGGATAATTAATGTAATCGAAATTGATTTTTCTAGTGCCCTAAACGATATAGCAGCAGATGCTAGCGAGTGGCTAAACAAGGATGATTTTTTAAAGATAGAAAAAATTGAATCGGTGTCTGTCAATCACCCAGATAAAGCGAACTCTTGGAGTCTTACTCGTGAAAAAGATGGGGATGATATGACATTAGTAGATGCCAAGGAGGGCGAAAAACTTGACTCATCCAAGGGCAATAGTGCCGGGCGCGTCTTCGGTTTTGCCAATTTTGATGACGTCGCTAGCAAGGAAACCGACCCCAAGGACATCGGCATGGACAAGGCCGTCTCCGCCAACATCGAGACCTTCGAGGGCTACACCTTCGCCATCAAGATGTCGAAGAGCGGTGAAGATCACTACATGACAGTCAACGCCGCTGGCACCCGCGTTCCCCAGGACGACGAGTCCAAGGCACGTGTTCCTCAACCGGACGAAAGCAAGCCCCGCGAACCGGGCAAAGACGAAAAGCCGGAAGACAAGGAGCGGCTCGACAAGGAGCATGCTGACAACTTGGCTAAGCTCATCACCGACCGCGAGAAAACTCACAAGGACAGCCAAACCAAAACTAAGGCCGACCGCGACAAGGCGTTTTCAGACAACTTGGCCAAGCTGAAGAAGTTGGAAGGTTGGACCTTCAAGGTGACCAGCTTCACCTTCGACGCCATCTACAAGACGCGCGCCGAAATGATGGAGGAAGAAAAGGAAGAGGAAGCCGCTGACACAACCGGCCTGCCGGGCGCGCCCGGGGATGCTGCCGCTGCAAAAAACAAAGCAGACGGTGAGGCGTTTCTTGCTGCGAACAAATCCAAGGAAGGCGTGGTCACCACCGACAGCGGCCTGCAGTACAAGACCATCAAGGAAGGCGACGGCCCCTCCCCTGCCGCCACTGACACCGTCACCGTGAACTACAAGGGCACGTTGATCGACGGCAAGGAGTTCGACAGCGGCAACGGAATCAGCTTCCCGCTGAACGGCGTCATCAAGGGCTGGACCGAGGGACTGCAAGTGATGAAGGCCGGTGGCTCCACCCGCTTTTTCATCCCGTCCGATCTGGCCTACGGCCCGTCCGGCCCGCCGAACATAGGCCCCAACTCCACGCTTATCTTCGACGTCGACCTGCTCTCCATCAAGGGCAAGGAGCAGGCCTCCGCGAATCCGGCCACCCCGGCGGCTCCGGTTGATCCGGCCCCAAAGCAGGTCGTCACCAGCGACATCATCAAGGTTCCCTCCGCCGAGGAAATGAAAAAGGGAGCCAAGATTGAGGTGATCAAAAAGGAGGACCTCCCCGCCGAGATCGAAAAGGCCAAGCAGAAAGACAAGGAACAACCGGCTCCCGAGGCCGAAGAGAAAAAATAGCGCTTGGCCAAGCGCCCGATTTTGCAAACCACCCGGCCGGACGCCTGGGTGGTTTTTTGTGCATAGTGGAATTTTATTTCCGCACCTTCGCTAGTGTCGTAGCGTTCGGGCCATGGCAGAAGACAACGCAGTGGTGCTCAGGCTTGATGCCGTCCACAAGCAATACGAGAGCGCCGACCGCGACCCCGTGCCGGTGATCAAGGGCATCACGCTCACGGTCAACCGAGGCGAATCCATCGCCATCGTCGGCCCCTCTGGTTCGGGCAAAAGCACGTTGCTCAACATCCTCGGCTCACTCGACTCCCCGACCAACGGCAGCATTCAGCTCGACGGACAGGAACTCGCCCACTTGACCGAACAGGACTTGGCCTCTGTCCGAAACAAGAAAATCGGCTTCATTTTTCAATCGCACCACCTGCTCCCGCAATGCTCTGTTTTGGAAAACGTGCTCGTGCCGACGCTCGCAGAAAACGGTAAGGCTCCGGCCGGCGCAGTCGAGCGCTCGAAACAGTTGCTCGATCGCGTCGGGCTTGGCCACCGCCTCACCCACCGCCCAGCTCAGCTCTCCGGCGGCGAATGCCAGCGGGTCGCCGTGGTGCGTGCACTGATCAATCAACCCAGCCTCATCCTCGCCGACGAACCCACCGGAGCACTTGATCACTCCAACGCAGAATCACTCGCAGACCTTCTCGTCGAGTTGAATCGCGACGAAAAAGTGACGCTCATCGTCGTCACCCACTCGACGGATCTCGCCGCGCGCATGGGCACCACGCATCAACTACAGGACGGCACCTTCGCCAGCAACGTCGCCTAAACCATGACAAGCTGGTCACTGGTACTCAACTCGTTTCGCTACTATGCGCGGAGCAACATCGGCACCCTGCTTGGCGTGGCAGTCGGCGCGATGGTGCTGGTCGGCGCGCTGCTGGTCGGCGAATCTGTCCGGGGCAGTTTGCGAGGCATGGCCGAGGCGCGCCTTGGCAAGGTCGAGCTGGCCCTGCCCTCGAACGACCGACTTTTTCGGGCCGAACTGGCCGCACAACTTCAGGCCGATCTCAGTGCCGACACCGCCGCGCTGCTACAACTGCCCGGCGTAGCTAAGCGCCCTTCCGGCGAGAGTCGCGCCAACAACGTGGTCGTAATGGGCGTCGACGCTGCGTTTTGGAAACTCGCCCTCGAGCAGCCGGAATTCGCCGAGATTCCTGAGGACAGCATCGTCATCAACGAACGCTTGGCCAAGCAGTTGAACGTAGAGGTCGGCAACTCGATCAACCTCCGCGTACACAACCCCTCACAACTCTCCCGTGACGCGCCGATGGCACCGATCGAGGACTCCACCGCGTCGCTTGCCCAGATGGAGGTGTTAGCAATCGTGAGCGACGCGCAGTTTGGCCGGTTCAGCCTGCAGGCTTCGCAGGTGCCGCCGTACAATGCGTTTGTTCCGCTCAGCCAGCTTCAGGATGCCATCGAAAAACCGGGCATGGCCAACCTGATGCTCGCCGGCAAGGCAACCAAGCCAAGCGACGATCCGCTTGGCCAAGCGAAAGCAGCCTTGGCCAGGCACTGGCAGCTCGCCGATGCACAGGCTCAGTTGCTGGAGCTCCCTGGCGACAAGGGCATCGAGCTGCGTTCACCGCGCGTGTTCATCGATCCGCCCCTGGCCAAAGCCGCGCTCGCGGTCGATACCAACGCCACCGAGGTGCTCACCTATTTCGTCAACAAGATCCAGATCGGCGAACGCTCCACGCCGTACTCGATGGCCTCGGCGTTGGCTGATTTTGAACCGGGCACCGTCTGGCTGAACCAATGGACCGCGGACGATCTGCAGGCGAAAGTCGGCGACGACGTCGAGTTGAGCTACTACTCCGTCGGCACCATGCGCCAACTCGAGGAGCGCACCGGCCAATTCAAGGTCGGCGGCATCATCGCGATGAACGATCCGCGCTCAGACATCACCCTCATGCCGGACTTTCCCGGCATGACCGACTCGGAAAACTGCGCTGACTGGGACACCGGTTTCCCGATGGATCTCGACGCCATCCGCGACAAGGACGAGGATTATTGGGACACCTTCAAGGGCACACCCAAGGCCTACATCAGCCTCGCCACCGGTCAGGAGATTTGGAGCAACCGTTTCGGCAGTCTCACCGCCGTTCGCTACGCACAAAACGGCTCCGAGGCACAGGAGGCGCTCGGCAAAAAACTGCTCGCCAACATCACGCCGACCGACGCCGGGTTGACGTTTCAGCCGGCCCGATCGCAGGCCGCTGCCTCGGTTGATAACGCGATGGATTTCGGCCAACTGTTCATGTCGTTCAGCTTTTTCCTTATCGCTGCTGCGGTCATGCTGATCTCATTACTGTTCCAGTTCACGATGGAAAAGAGGACGCGCGAAACCGGAACACTGCTCGCGGTCGGTATCCCGGCCAGGCGCGTGCGCCGCATGCTGCTGCTGGAGGGCGGCCTGATCGCCATCGTCGGTTGCATCGTCGGGGCCGTTGCCGGGACATTTTTTGCCGAGACACTGCTCAATGCCCTGTCCACCAACTGGAAGGACGCCGTCGCCTCGGCCACGCTCACGTATCACAGCTCCAGTTCCGCGATGGGCACCGGCATGTCGATGGGCTTCTTCGTCGCGCTCGCCACCATCTGGTGGTCGCTCCGCAAACTCAAAAAACAAACCGCCCGCGAACTCCTCGCCGGGGAGACTCAGGAACAGGGCAACCCGAAAAACACAGCCAAACGATCCACGATTATTGGCGTCGTGCTGATACTTGCTGCGCTTGGCTCAATCGGGGCTGGCCTGGCCGGTGGCGGGCAAATGTCACCCAACTCATTCTACGGAGCTGGGGCGATGCTGCTGCTGTCCGGCCTGGCGCTGGCCTCGGCCCGGCTCAAGCGCCTAGCCAACGCCGGTGCGCTTGGCCAAGCGGAATCACTCAGCCTTCGGGCGCTTGGCCAACGCAACGCCGCCCGCCGTTCGCGCCGCAGCATGGCCACCATCGGCATGCTCGCCTGCGGTAGTTTCATGATCGCCTCCATCGGCGTTTTCCAAAAGGACGCCGAGACCGGCGCCGACCAACCCACCTCCGGCACGGGCGGCTTCGAGTTGATGGGCGAAGCCAGCATCGCCATCGTTCATGACATGAACAACCCCACCAACCGGGAGGATTTTTACAGCATCGACGAGGAGGTCTTGAAAGACGTGAGCTTCGTGCCGTTCCGGTTGCGCGACGGCGACCAGGCGAACTGCCTGAACCTCAACCTCGCGCAGGAGCCGCGACTGCTCGGTGTGCGCCCGGAGACATTGGCCGGCAGGTTTTCTTTCATCGACACGATGGATGGACTGAAACCGGGCGACAATCCGTGGAGCATTCTGGAAAGCGCCCGCGAAGCCCTCAAACTGCCGGCCGATGTCGTCCCGGCCATCGCGGATCAAAGCGTCATGATGTGGGCCTTGAGCGGCGGCGACATGATGAAGAGCAAAAAGCTCGGGGACACGATTGACTATACCGACGAACACGGCAATGCGTTCAAGATTCAGTTCGTCGGCCAGATCGCCGACAGCATCATGCAGGGCAACCTCATCATCCCCGAGTCGGATTTCATCAAGCGATTCCCCAGCGAGAGTGGCTACCGCGTTTTCCTCGTCGACAATCCCGGCGAACGGACGGACGAAGTCAACGATGAGTTAAACGTCGCCCTCGCCGATCACGGATTTGAATGGGTCTCGACCACCCGGCGTCTGGGTGATTTGAACGCCGTGCAAAACACATATCTACAAACCTTCCAGGTTCTCGGCGGACTGGGGCTGCTCATTGGCAGTCTCGGGCTGGGCGTAGTCGTGCTGCGTAACGTGCAGGAACGCAAAAGCGAACTCGCGTTGCTCCGTGCGGTTGGGTTTGAAAAGAGCGCGATCAAACGATTCGTCCTCTCCGAGTACCTCGGCCTGCTCGTCGGCGGTTTGTTTATCGGCACCGTGGCGGCCGCGCTCGCCGTACTGCCGACCATGCTTTCCCCGACTGCGGATGTGCCGTACGCTCTGCTCGGTGCGACGCTTGGCGGTGTGCTGTTGTTTGCAGGGGTTTGGACGTGGATCGCCACGAACCTCTCGCTGCGAGGCAACCTGCTGGAGGGCATTCAAAAAGATTAAGCAAATGAACAGATTATCAAAACTCGCAACAGCGACTTGGCTGCTCGCATTTGGTTTAGCCACGATTTCAACCCAGGCGACGGAGCCGTTGTATCAAAACGATTTTGAGAAAACTGAAGTCGGCGAAGTGCCAGACGACTTCCTTGTGCTCGATGGCGGCTTCGAGGTGAAGGCGGAGGATGGAGAGAAATTCCTCGAGCTGCCCGGAGCGCCGCTCGACTCGTTCGGCTTCATGTTCGGCCCCTCCGCACGGCACGGCAACGAGATCAGCGCCCGCATGTTCGGTACCAAGAAAGGCCGCCGATACCCAGTGTTCGGTTTGGCGCTGAACGGTGTCAGCGGCTTCCGGCTTCAGGTCGTCCCGGCCAAGCGATCGGTTGAACTGCTCAAAGGTAAAGACATCGTCGCCAAGACCGACTTCCGCTGGAACGGCGACTCGTGGCTTCGCCTCTCACTTGATGTCCAGCAAACCGGCGACGCCGAATGGACAATCAGCGGCCGCGTCTGGGAGGACGGCAAAAAGGCCCCGGCCAAACCCACCATTACCCACAAGGAAACCAAGGAGCCGCGCAACGGCAAACCCTCCATCTGGGGAAGCCCCTACTCCGGCACACCGATTCGCTATGACGACATCGTCGTCAAAAAACTAGCCAAGTAACTAACGGCAACGGCTGACTCTCACCGGTCTGCTGCTTGGGCTTGGCCAAGCGCTTGGCCAAGTCGATCCCGCAAAGTTCGACGCCAAGGGCCAGAGGCTGCTGCAGGAACTGAAACTGGCGGCGCGACTAAAACCGTTCGGCCCCAAGCCCGGATTGGTGACTGTAAAATTGTCTATCGAGAAAGACGGGGCCCTGCAATTCTCCAACCAAGCGCTTGACCAAGCGCTGCTTTCTCAAGGAAACACCGTTGGCAAACTAAGTTCGCTGGCGGCAATCCGTCGTCA
>MDSV01224706.1_pt1 | contig 12588 bp, 15 predicted proteins | sample 810851 | NCBI WGS metagenome assembly MDSV01 (sample SAMN05326640, study PRJNA326480) | marine metagenome | isolation source: seawater | place: Atlantic Ocean: North East | collected 2012
AAGGAGACATGGCTGTGCATACTGTGATTGGGGGAAGTGGTAATGAAATGCATTACTATTTTTGTTCCAAGTGCGGTGTGTTAATATATAATAAACCCGAATTGCTGGGGGGTATTGCGTATGTTCCTGCTGGAGCGGTTGCTGACCAAATAGAATTCACCCCAACGATGGAGCTTTGGAGTGGAAACCGGCCCAGTTGGATGACCAAAGCTTCATCTATTATAGAGTCTTTCGAGGATAATGGAACGGTTGAACGAATAGAAGGTCTTCTGGAAAATCTTGATCAGCGAGAATAGCTAGAATTTCTGGGTCCTCTGAATTTATTTCGCCTGGCAGTTTTATAATTAGACCTCAATGACGAAAGTGCATCTCGAGTGGAAACCGTTTTTCGTATGCAACGCCTTTTTAAAGCACTCTTGGCTTTGAAGCTTGATCGATGTAAAGACGGTTTGCTATTTACGGCGCATGGTCTGTATATTTATTGCATCTGTGCAGCTAAATACTTTTTTTATGCGGTGGTAATTTCAGTAACTGATTTAGATGCTTTAATAGTAGCCATACCAACGGCAGTAAGTATCTCGTTAGAGTCAACGAGACTGAAAACCTCGGACTGCACGTGAAAAATTGTTTTTCCTGCTTTTAAAACATTTGCCCTGCAAATCAAATTCTTTCCAGTTGCCCGTGAAAGCAGATAGAGTTGAAATTCTATTGTAAGAGGTTGGTATTCGTCACTCATTAGGGAATATGCTGCAAAGCCAGCTGCATTGTCAGCAATTGTTGCTATAGCACCTCCATGAAATAGTCCGTGCTGTTGTGTAAGTTTTAAATTAAATGGCAAAATTATTTCACATTTTCCCTCACTAATTTTTCCTAGTTTTGCACCAATCGTGTTCATAAATGGTTGTTTCTGAAAGCCTTTATTTATTTTATCTCTCATTTCCTGCATTCCTGATTTATACTTAACTAAATGTACTTTTTAAGATATGATGAAATTCAGGAAGTGTGGCAATAAAATTTTTATATTAATGGTATGTAACTGTAAGTGCTCTAATCACAGTGGCGAAATAAAGCTCAAAATGCTTGAGCGTGGAATTACCGAATTATAAATATTATATTTTTTATTAAATAATGGATTTATTATTTCTTACGTTAGTAAAGTACTAAAACTTTTTAACTGTAATGTCGTTTTGTTAGGTGAATAGTAGAATTGTAAGAATTTAAAGGATATTTTGATTGGATAATAATGTTTTAGAGCATTCTGCAATGGAAATGATAGCGCAACATAGGAGTGGTAGCCGGTTTAAAAATCTTTCACAAGAGTTTCAACCGAAGAATTTAACGGATGCCTATGAGGCGCAAGATATGTTTCATCGTTTGTCCAACCGTGGAATCTTAGGAGGATTTAAAATTGCATTGGCCTCCAAAGTTCAACAAGAGTTAACGGGAGTAAATCATCCTCTCTATGGTGGGATTTTTGCAAAAGAAATTATAATGAGCCCAGCCAAGATACCCTTTAAAAGTAATCTGAGTTTGGGACTTGAGTTTGAATTAGCTGTGACAATTTCACAAGAAATTACATCAGAAGCTGGGTTATTCGATAAGAATAGCATACGAGCAATTATTGATATCGTTTGCCCGGCTTTTGAAATTATAATCGATAGAGGTGCAGATTATGCAGATCTGGACCCAATGTCTATGGTAGTAGACAATGTTTGGTGTGGTGGTGTTGTCTTAGGTGCACCGGTTCCAAATTGGCAGAGAATTGAATTAAATAAGCTCGATGCTACGCTTATGTGGAATGATCGTCCTCCTGAAACGGCCCTTGTTGGAGATGCCAACCCATTAGATTCTTTAGTTTGGCTGATAAATTCATTATTAGTGAGAAATAAAAAAATCCCTAAGGGGGCTGTGATAATAACTGGCAGTGTATTTAAAACCCGAAATACTAAAATTGGTGATCAGATTAAGTATATCATAGGAACTAACTCAAAAGTTCAGGTAGATATTGTTTAGTCGGGCGCTGGCAGTTTAGTCTCGCGAAATTGTACAAACGACTTTGTGTTTGACATAAATTTGATTTTATATTGAAAGTATTTGCGAAATTTAGATCTCTTCCGTGATGACTTTTACGGTAAGGCTTTTGAGATTTCCAATCTTCACTTCCATTAAGTCTCCTATAGTTATTGGGCCGACACCCGCAGGTGTTCCAGATAAAATGACATCCCCAGCCGCCAATTCAAAATAGATTGATAGGTATGAAATGATTTCGGGGACCTTCCAGATCATTTGGCTTAAATTACCTTTTTGTACCTCAGCACCGTTTACCTTCATTGAAAGTTCGCCAGTCGTTGGGTGACCAACTTTTTCAACGGGATGAATTAGACCAACAGGTGCTGAATGCTCAAATGCTTTACCTATTTCCCATGGTCTACCTAATTTTTTCTGAGCGCTCTGAAGATCACGTCTAGTCATATCTAATGACGGAGCATAACCATAGATATTATCAAGTGCGTGATCGACACTAATATTTGTTCCTCCTGATTTTAACATGATTGCTAGTTCAGCCTCATAATGGACTTCATTGGAATTTGGAGGGTAAGTAAATATTCCAGAGCAATTTAAGTTATTTGGATTTTTCTGAAAAAAGAAAGGAGGTTCTTTAGTTGGATTGTGTCCCATTTCAATTGCGTGAGCTCCATAGTTTCTACCAATGCAATAAACGCGTCTAACTGGAAACAAGCTATCTGTTTCCATAATTGGCAGACTTACGACTGGAGGAGTTGGTATTACAAAACTTGCCATTTAACTCTAAGTTTAATTTGTTTTAACATTATTGAACTTTTTTCAAATTATTTTTATACCCCATTCTATTAAATTCATTACATCTTTTCCTGCACCGTTAATAGCTCCACCTATGGTCCCACAGCTTTGAACTGAAAAGAAAATTAGTACTTTGCTCACTATCGAAACTAATCTCATTTTTGATGCCTTTTACATTTTTTTAAATTTATTTATTTTGATCACGTAAAGTTACAATTTCAATTGTAGCATCGGTCTTATGCAAAATACTTCTATTTGGCAATATTAATATATTGAATTTTCGTACCAAGACTGAAAACCAAGGTACTGTTTAAATCTTTTCATAAGCATCATTTCAGATTAGCTTTGGTAATTACAGGATAGCTTGTAAATCCGAAGCGGCCATCTTCCTCTGCTTTTGATAGCTGCAGTCGCCAATCAGAAACCTTGTCTTCGGGAATACCCTGTTTCAATGCAAATAGTGCTAAGACTTCCTCTGAATATTTGGCTGGAGAGTTTTCATGTCGTTTTGTTACCAGGAAGGGCAATCCACGACTTGAAATATTTTCAAAGCCTTGCCGGCTTAACCTCATATTTAACTCCATGGGAAGCATTTGATGGAAACAATGGTCTTTGAAAGTTTCATGGATAAGCTCATTTAAATGATTTTCTGGTCCATGAAACTTGAAATGATCCCAAAGGATCGACACATTAACAAATTGCGATTTATTCTTTATCACTCGTGCGATTTCTTCAAGGGCACTATCAACATTCTTAATGTACTCCAGTGTTTGAGTTGAAGTGACAATATCAACTGAATTAGCTTGAAGGTTTGTTTTGTTGGCTGGTAACCTAAGCAACTCAATATTATTTATTTTGTTACATCGTGTCATTGCAGCTTCGATTTGAGCTTCACTTGGGTCTAAACCTAAAATTTTACCTTCTTTTCCAACTGCTAAAGCTAAATCCGGAAGCAAATGACCGCCACCACAGCCAATATCGAGGATAGTTTGTCCTTTTACAAAATTAAGATTCTTGAGGATCTCTAACCTTCGTTCAATTCCTGCAGAGCTCGCTGCCATTTTTTGTTGAATTACACTAAGTTCGTTACTAAATAACATTGCTCTTCCACAAATTAAAATTCACTGATTTTTTACATTTTTCCAAAACAATTTTTAATAACATTTGATATATACTATTTTTTTAATTTTTAAAAATGATTAAATAATAGTCACTTGATAAAAAATGCATATTTGTTAATCAAAATTTGTAATCATACTCAAAATAAGTTCATTTAGAATACTAATTAAGCGGGTGCGATGTTATCGGTTGGATAGAGATAAATTCCTCCCTAAGCTATCTCTAACTTTATCTGCGTGCTGTCGCCCTTCGAGGGAGCCAGCACGCGGAAACAAAAAAGTAACTTATTACAATACTGTAGATGAGACAAAATTCCAAGAATTTTTCCTTCACTAATTTATTTTTGCTTTTGATTTATTAAATTATATTTATGCTATGAAAAGAGGACAGATTCTAATGAGCGGAAATACTCTATACGTTGAGAAACATGCCTATAGGGATGCAGTAAGTTTTTAATGCAAACTGAAAATTACTAGTCTTGGATGGTTGTGTACTAGAACTAAGGAAACAATTTATGAAACTCGAGGCTGACATTCTACCAAAATTCCAAAGAGCACGTGGTCGTTTAGAGCTTGGTTTTGCTTCAAAAAAAAATTTGAACTGTTTATCTCATTTACATCAATCTGGCTGTCTGAAGGCTTTGATACCAAAAAATTATTCTAGTGTCCCTGATGTGGTTCTAATAAATACATCAGGTGGCATCACCGGTGGAGATGAGTTGGGTATTAATGTAGGTTTAAGTCCGCGAGCTCAAGTAAGGTTGACAACCCAAACTGCTGAGCGAGTATACAAGTCAAACCATGGTTTTGGTAAAATTGAACTAAAATTTGACTTAAAAGAGGAATCCGCTTTGGATTGGCTGCCACAAGAGACGATATTATTTGATAAATCTGCTATTAAACGAGAAATTACCGTGAGGATGCTTGAGACATCTAGCCTCTTCATGATTGAGTCCATTATACTGGGACGAGATGCGATGGGTGAAAGATTAACTAATAATTTATTTGTCGATCAGTGGAGAATTTTACGCGAAAAAAGAATAACTTATGCTGAATCGTTAAAACTATCTAATGCAAACGAACTTTCGGGATTTGCAACTCTTGGACAAAACAAGGCGTTAGCGACATTACTTTACGTGGCTCCAAATGCGGAACAAAAATTAGAACGAATGCGAACTCTCCTTAAACAACACAACCTTATGAGCGCCGCAAGTGCTTGGGATGGAAAGTTAGTTGCGAGGTTAGTTACTGACTGTCCTCAACGCCTTCGTGAAACATTAATTTCAATAATTTTTAAATTTCGTCAAAAACAAGTCCCCAGAGTTTGGTTAATTTAAGGAGAAATTATGAATTTGACACCACGAGAAAAGGATAAACTTTTAATTAGCTTGGCCGCTATAGTGGCCCGCAACAGGATGGCGAGGGGTGTTAAATTAAATCATCCTGAGGCGATAGCCCTCATTACTGATTTTGTTATTGAAGGTGCACGAGACGGTAAGTCCGTAGCCACACTTATGGAAGAGGGTGGTAAAGTTATTACTGCTGAACAGTGTATGGAGGGTATTCCGGATATAATTCACGATGTGCAGGTTGAGGCAACGTTTCCGGATGGGACTAAGCTTGTAACTGTTCATCATCCAATCAGATATTAGAGGATAATATGGTACCAGGAGAAATTTTTTGCATTGAGGGAGATATAACCCTTAACAAAGGCCGAAAATCAATTAACATTTCTGTGTCAAATTCTGGGGATCGGCCTGTTCAAGTGGGAAGCCACTATCATTTTGCTGAGACAAATTCTGCATTGCTTTTTGATAGAGTACTGACCAGAGGTCTGCGGCTTAATATAGCGGCTGGAACAGCCGTCAGATTTGAACCCGGTCAAACTAAAGATGTCTCTCTTGTTCCGTTTGGAGGTTTCAGGAAGATCTATGGTTTTAATCAAAAAGTTATGGGAGATATCTGATGTCAATACTGTCACGAAAAACATATGCTGATATGTACGGTCCGACAACTGGAGATAAAGTGCGTCTGGCTGATACTGATCTGATTGTTGAGGTGGAATACGATCTAACAAGTTATGGTGAGGAAGTCAAATTTGGCGGCGGCAAAGTAATTAGGGACGGTATGGGGCAATCACAAGTAACTAGGGAAGGCGGAGCAGTAGATACTATAATTACCAACGCTCTAATTATTGACTCTGGTGGAATATACAAGGCCGACGTAGGCATAAAAAATGGTCGGATTGTGAAGATTGGAAAAGGTGGGAATCCAGATACTCAATCATCAGTAGATATCATTATAGGACCATCTACTGAAGTAATTGCAGGCGAGGGTAAAATTTTAACAGCGGGTGGATTTGATTGTCATATCCATTTTATTTGTCCTCAGCAAATTGATGATGCCTTACATTCTGGGCTTACCACTATGCTTGGTGGAGGTACTGGACCAGCCCATGGAACGTTAGCCACGACGTGCACGCCAGGTGGTTGGCACATTTCGCGAATGATTCAATCTGCTGATGCTTTCCCCATGAATTTAGCTTTTGCCGGTAAGGGAAACTCCAGCCTTCCTTTACCGTTGGAAGAGCAGGTCAAAGCTGGAGCGTGTGCTCTGAAACTTCACGAAGACTGGGGAACTACTCCAGCTGCAATAGATAATTGTTTGACCGTGGCTGACAAGATGGATGTCCAGGTCATGATCCATACTGATACGCTGAATGAGAGTGGTTTTGTAGAAAATACCATTAAAGCGATGAAGAAAAGAACAATACATGCATTTCATACTGAGGGAGCCGGCGGCGGACATGCTCCCGATATTATAAAAGTTTGCTCCCAAGAAAATGTGATACCAAGTTCGACCAATCCAACGAGGCCTTATACTGTAAATACTCTCGAAGAGCATCTGGATATGCTAATGGTATGCCACCATTTGGATAAATCTATTCCTGAGGACGTAGCTTTTGCTGAAAGTCGAATACGTAGAGAAACTATAGCAGCAGAAGATATTCTCCATGATATGGGTGCTTTTTCGATTATAGCTTCTGACAGTCAGGCAATGGGACGTGTTGGAGAAGTGATTATTAGAACTTGGCAAACAGCTCATAAAATGAAGGTTCAACGGGGGCGCCTACCTGAGGAAGAGGGAGACAACGATAATTTTCGTGTTAAACGATATGTTGCAAAATATACCATTAATCCAGCCATTGCTCATGGAATTGGTCATGAAATAGGCAGTATTAACGAAAAAAAGCGTGCAGACTTAGTCTTATGGGACCCAGCATTTTTTGGAGTTAAACCAGAAATGATACTTGTAGGAGGGACGATTGCGTGTGCTCAGATGGGAGATCCCAATGCGTCCATTCCAACGCCTCAACCCGTATATACTCGTCCTATGTTTGGTGCGTTTGGGCGTTCAGTTGAAAATTCATCGGTAACCTTTGTTTCTGAGGCCGCCCATTCAGATAATATTAAAAGCCAGCTAGGAATATCTAAAACTACTCTTCCCGTATTGAATACTAGAGGCATAGGAAAATCGACTATGATTCTAAATAATGCGACTCCTGATATTGAAGTTGATCCAGAGACTTATGAGGTACGGGCTAACGGAGAATTGTTAACATGTGAGCCGGCAGATGTTCTGCCAATGGCTCAACGATATTTTTTATTTTAGAAAATATAGTTTGGAAAAAAATGATTAGAGCGATATCAGTAATTCACAGTCATGAGCCACCTGCAGATACAGTAACTCTTCCTTACGATGATCGTTATAGAAGACGCATAGTTTTTACTGGAGATAATGGACTGATCTTTTTACTTGACTTGCCAAAAACGATTGAACTCCAACATGGAAACGATCTTTTATTGGAGGATGGACGTCATGTACGGGTTATTGCAGCCAAAGAACCGTTAATGAAAGTTTCTGCTAAAAACGCGCGCCATCTTTTGACTACTGTGTGGCATATTGGAAACCGTCATTTGCCATGTGAAGTACGAGAGGATTACCTTCTGCTAAGATATGACCATGTAATTTTTGATATGCTCGACAAACTTGGCGCATCAGTAGAAAATGTGGAAGCGCCTTTTAACCCTGAAGGCGGCGCTTATGGTTTTGGTAGAACGCATAGCCATGACCACTGATTTTTCTGAGCATAAGATGATGGCATGGCTTTCTCCAGCTTATCCGATAGGTTCTTATTCTTTTTCTCACGGTTTAGAGCAAGCTATTGAAAGCAAAATTGTTTCAGATAAAGAGAGCCTATTTGATTGGCTTAGTCAAATTCTAGCTTTTGGTTCAGGACGAAATGATGCTATATTTCTCGCAAATGCTTACAGATCTAGTAAAGAAAATTTACTGTATATAGCGGAACTAGCTGAAGCTTTCTCGGGGACAAAGGAGAGACATCTTGAAACTGTACAACAAGGGGTAGCTTTCGCAAAGGTAACCTCATCTGTCTATGGTATTGCTATTCCACCAGTGCCTCTCCCAATCGCTGTTGGTTATGCTTCTAGAATCGAAAATATTGATTTGAAAAAGTTACTACCTTTATACTTACATGCTTTTATTGCGAATTTAATTTCAGTGGCGGTAAGGTTTATACCGATAGGACAGACCGATGGGCAAATAATCCTATGTCGTTTGTTTGGAAACATTGAAGATATTTCAAAGCAGACAATAGATTTGAACCTTGATGACTTGGGAAACTCCTGTTTTTTAAATGATATTGGTTCAATGAGACACGAAATAATGAAGACAAGGATTTATAGATCATGAAAATGCAAGGTCCATTAAGAGTAGGAATCGGTGGTCCCGTTGGTGCGGGCAAAACAACCTTAACTGAAATGTTATGTAAAGATTTGTCGGGAAGACTATCTATGGCTGTAATAACCAACGATATTTATACGTCAGAGGATGCAGAATATCTGATGAAAAAGCAGGTTCTCCCTCTTGAACGGATTAAAGGTGTAGAGACAGGGGGATGTCCTCATACAGCGATTAGAGAGGATGCTTCAATAAATTTAGCAGCGATTGATGAAATGAACAAAAAAATCCCAGAGTTGGACTTGATCCTTATTGAAAGTGGAGGAGATAATTTAGCTGCTACGTTTAGTCCAGAATTGGCTGACTTAACGATATATGTTATTGATGTAGCAATGGGTGAAGAAATTCCGAGAAAAGGAGGTCCAGGCATTACAAAATCTGATATTTTAATTATCAATAAAACATCTTTAGCGCCTCACGTCGATGTTTCGCTTAGTGTAATGGAAATAGATACTAAAAATCAACGGTTGGGCAAGCCGTTTGTATTTGCCGATCTTAAGTCGGGCTTGGGTGTAAAAAAAGTTATAGAATATGTTTTCAATTTAGGTGGATTGTAACGTTTTATATTTTTTTTTACTTTTACAAAATTCATTAATGTTCGTTATATTTTATTGCAATGCAAATCTTGGAGTTGAAAATGGAAATACGAGAAATCGGAAATACAGGTGTAAAAGTGAGTACTTTGGGATTAGGGGGAGCACCTCTTGGAGGCAATTTTGTGGATCTTGATGATAATCAGGCAGCTAATGTGGTTTCTGAAGCACTTTTGGGAGGTTTAACTTATTTCGATACAGCTCCATGGTACGGATTTGGTCGATCTGAGCGTACTGTTGGAAATATGCTTAGAGGAAGGAAGGTTACAATTTCAACTAAAGCTGGAAGAATATTGAAGCCTGGTGCTGTCCCTGATCCAGAAAATTATGGAATGATAAATCCTTTGCCGTTCAATCCGATTTATGATTATTCTTACGATGGGATAATGCGAGCCTACGAGGATAGTTTACAACGACTCGGAATTGATCGAATTGATATTTTGTTGGTTCACGACATTGGAACTTTTCAGCATGGTGAAGAGAATGAAAAGTATTTTAATGAATTAAAGCGTAGCGGTTATCAAGCTGTAAACGAGTTGCGAGTAAATGGAGATATCAAGGCTATTGGATTGGGTGTTAATGAGAATAAAATTTGCTTAGATGCCTTGGAGATTGGTGATTGGGATGTGTTTCTACTTGCTGGCAGGTACACTCTTTTAGAACAAACTTCGCTTGATGAGTTATTTCCAAAATGTAAGCTTAGGAATACCTCAATTATTTGTGCGGGTCCTTTCAACTCTGGGGTTTTAGTTGGACGAGAGATGTGGAATTATGCTAATGCCCCACAGAGTGTATTAGAAAAGGTTAGTGCACTTAAGGTAATTGCAGATAATCATGGTGTTTCTTTGCCAGCCGCCGCTCTTCAATTTCCATTGGCAAACCCCCTTGTTAGGTCCGTCATCCCTGGTCCTCGGTCTGGCGACGAAGTAGTTGAAATTTTAAAGTGGTTTTCGGCAAGAATTCCGGATAGATTTTGGAAGGATCTGAAATCTAAAGGGTTACTTGATGAAAGGGCCCCGGTTCCTAATTAATTGATTATTCAAATAACACATTATTGATTAACAGATTTCAGCCTAAAAAGAAACTTGGATTAAAAAAGAAGTTTTTGTTTTAGATTATTGTCTTCCCGACACAGTTCAAATTCTTCATCGAGTAGCCGACCTTTTGGAGGATCTGCAATTTTAAAGTTTTTAAAGTGATCTTTTCCACTTACAAGGGTTACGAGTGATTTGTCACCTGTTTTTTGCTTCATGGAAGGTTTGATATAACGGATTGCGGATCCAATCCTTCGATCATTTGTTCGATTTGGTCCGGAACTATGAAAAAGTAATCCATGGTGCATTGAGGCTTGGCCTGCCTTAAGAGCTGCTGAAATTGCTTCAGCTTCGTTTACTTCTACTGCGATTTCTTGGCCGCGGGTAAGTAAGTTATTGTCAGCAAATGTATCGATATGTTTTACGATACTTGATTTATGTGTCCCTGGTACAAATTTCATACAACCTGCTTCCTCAGTAGCGTCAGAAAGTGCAAACCAACAGGTCGTTTCTTGAACGTCGTTAAGTCCCCAGTAAGTCAGGTCTTGATGCCAAGAGACAATTTTGGTTGAATTTTTTTCTTTAATAAATAACGCTGCGCTCCAAACCATTAAATCAGGGCCTAGTACCGCTGACGCGACATCGATGAGCTTAGGGTTGCGGGTCAATGCGTCAAATGAAGGTAAGAGACGATTAGGATATGATTTTAGCAGAGCTTGTTTCTCGGGTTGATTCGCTAACTCTGCCTCAGCATCCTCAAAATCAAGGCGAATTTTAAGCGCTTGTTCGTATGTCATCACGTCGATTGGAGCGATAAAACCGTCATCAGCATATTTCGTTGCTATATTTTTTTCAGAAAAATTATCTATGTTCATCTGTTTTACGAATCAAGTAAAAAGTTTATTTTTACAAATTATTTAAAGAAGGTCAATTTAGAGTAACTTGATTTATTAAAGTGAGCATTTAAAAAAATTTAGGTAACAAGGAGGTTACATTATAATTCCTCTTCGTAAAGTATAATGCTATTTCTGAATTAACTTATTTACCTCTACTCGGTTTGGCATTGATGGAGCAGTTCCAGCACGGGTAACCGAAATTCCAGCAGTCGCACAGCCCATTTGTACGGCGGAAAAAGGTGTCATTCCTTCAGAAAGTGCGGCGGCAAAACTACCATTAAACGCGTCTCCAGCACCAGTAGTCTCAATAACGGAACCCACATTGAAGGCAGGGACTAGGCCGTGACCAGAAAGGTAAGCCCCTTTTTCACCTAAAGTTATAATAGGCGTGGATACACCCATTTCTTTTAATACTGCGGCTGCGCTTGCGGCATCATCAACTGTAGTTATAGATATTCCAGTTAAGGCCTCGGTTTCAATTTCGTTTGGAGTAAGATAATCGCACAATTTTAATATTCCGTCAGGTAATTTGGCTGCGGGAGCCGGATTCAGTACCGTTGTCACTCCTGCTATTTTGGCAATTTCTAGGCCCTTGAACGCTGCATCTAATGGTTGTTCAAGCTGGGTTACGAAAACATCTGCAGAATTTATCAGTTTTGTTTGGGAAATAAGGTCTGCTGGACTTATTTTAGCTGCTGCACCAGGCGATATGATAATAGCGTTATCACCTGTAGACTCATCAATAAAAATGAAAGCAGCCCCAGTATAGTCCTCTGAACTTTGCGTCACATGAGCAGTAACCCCTGACTTTTCCCAAATATCAAGGGCCATTTGTGCAAAGTCATCCTTTCCCAAACGGCTTATCATCGAAACTTGTACACCCATTTTTCCTGCTGCTACAGCTTGATTTGACCCTTTACCTCCTGGACCTAATGCAAAGGAATTACCTAGTACAGTTTCCCCAATCTGTGGCATTCTATCTGATCGATATGCTGTGTCTGCTACGAAAACACCAAGTACGACTACATGTCCCATTTTTCTAATCCGAGTCTGGTCCGACAACACCTTTGCGGAGGGCAAAACAACCATAAAAGCGCCGCTCACCAGTCTGAATAACAGCGTATGCTTGTTTTGCTCTATCATAAAAAGCGTAGCGTTCAATTGATATCATTTCTTTTGGTCCACCAGCGGTTGAGATTTCGTTTTGCACTTCTTGCATCACAGGAAGAATTGTTTTTGGTTCCCCTACTACTTCCATCCTTGCTGCCGCGTCGTCTACAAAAGTATCTAATGGGTAGATTGAAAG
>MDSV01054596.1_pt1 | contig 12585 bp, 11 predicted proteins | sample 810851 | NCBI WGS metagenome assembly MDSV01 (sample SAMN05326640, study PRJNA326480) | marine metagenome | isolation source: seawater | place: Atlantic Ocean: North East | collected 2012
GCGCCCACACGAATTACTTGCTTTAAAAATTTTAAAAAACTCCCGTTAAGAATGACCTAAACGGACGCGCAGTATACACCAATAAAAACCGATTCAAAGCTATTTTTTAGCTATTTTTATTCGCCTAAACCTTTTCTTCCCAACTTGATAAATTTGCTCTTCATTAAGAGTAATTTTATGGTCAGAATCTAATACTTTTTCGCCATCTATTTTGACTGCTCCTTGTTTAATCATTCTTAAGGCTTCTGAAGTACTGGAGGTCAATTTGGAGTCCTTTAAGACTCTAGATAGGGTTAATTCATCTTTGCTAATCGTTAAAGAAATATCTTCGATATTTGTAGGTATATTTCCTTTCTGAAATCTATTTAGAAATTCATTTAAAGCTGATTTAGACTTCTTTTCTCCATGAAATCTTTCTACAATTTCTTGGGCTAAGATAAATTTAATATTTCTTGGATTTTCTCCATTTTTTTGGTCTTTTTTTAAGTTATCTATTTCTGCTGAATCTTTAAAACTTAATAGATCAAAATATCTCCACATCAATTCGTCTGATATAGACATAATTTTTCCAAACATATCATCAGCCTTATCTTCTATTGCAATATAGTTTTCTAAAGATTTAGACATCTTTTTCACTCCATCGAGACCTTCAAGTAAAGGTAAAGTCATAATTGATTGTTGCTCCAATCCATAATGCTTCTGAACCTCCCTGCCCATAAGTAGATTAAATTTCTGATCAGTGCCACCTAATTCGACGTCGACTTTAAGAATTGCAGAATCATACCCTTGCAACAAGGGGTATAGGAATTCATGAATAGAGATAGGTTGTTGAGATTTATACCTCTTATCAAAATCATCTCTTTCAAGCATTCTAGCTACAGTCTGAGTAGATGCTAGTTTAATGAAATCAGATGGTTCTAATTTATTCATCCACTCCGAGTTATACCTAATTTCTGTCTTCTGTGGATCCAGAATTTTAAAAACTTGTTTTTGATAAGTCTTTGAATTCTTTTTTAAATCACTTTTTGATAAAACTGGTCTAGTTTCATTTACTCCAGAAGGGTCTCCAACGGACCCAGTAAAGTCGCCTATAAGAAAAATAACCTCATGGCCCATATCTTGGAAGAGCTTCATTTTATTAATGATTACTGTATGGCCTAAATGAAGATCAGGCGCAGTTGGATCAAAGCCTACCTTAATTCTTAAAGTTTTATTCTTTTTAAGCTTAACAAGAAACTCTTCCTTAGGAATTATTTCTTCTATTCCTCTAAGTAATATTTCGATATCACTTTTCATAATCAACATTATACCTAGAACGAAAATAAACCTTGGACTTATATATTAAAATTTCGCTACTATTGTCTTCTTTCTCAAGAAAATCAAAAAACCTGTATGGAAAAAAACCATAGAATTCTAAGTTACTTCCCAAGGAAACATTTCTACTTATTAGTATTGATATCCTTTATATTCTTAGTTTTATTCTTTCTTTCGCCTTCACAAGAAAGACAACAGAAGGAGTTAGGGCAAAGTTTAATTACTGAAGTTTCTTTAGAATCTCTTAAACAAACAGATTTGACTATAGATATAGGAAACAGCCTAATCATTAAGGAGTCAGTCATAAGAAGAAATGATTCTCTCTTTTCAATTTTAAAAAATATGGGCGCAAAAACAGAGAATATTATCGATTTAATTAATTCTCCAAACAGCTATTTACTCACCAATATAAAAATTGGCAACATAGTAAAAGTTGAGCTAATAGGAGAAAAAATAAAAAACCTAATTTACATAGAAGATTACAAAACTGAAGTAATAGCTAAACACACAGATAAAGGTTATTTGATTAGCAGAAATATATCTGAGGAAGAAAGAACGGAAGTCTTTAAAGAAGTAACAATAGCCAATTCTCTTTATACAGATGGACTAAAGCAAGATATACCTGATAGTGTTTTGATGGATCTAGTTTATATTTTTGGTTGGGATATAGATTTTGTGCATGACATAAGGCCTGGAGATCAGTATAGCTTGATTTATGAAGAGGTATACGTAAATGGCGAAAAGAAACTTAATGGCGACATAATAATAGCTGAGTTTATAAACCAAGATAAAAGCTATACAGCAGTAAGATATAAATTAAAAAAAGGGAACTCGGAATACTTCTCTACTGACGGTAGAAATGTAAAAAAAGCCTTCTTAAGAACACCAGTTAAATTAAGTTATGTGAGTTCAAAATATAATTTAAAAAGAAAACACCCTATTCTTCATACAATAAGAGCCCATAAAGGTGTAGATTATGCTGCCAATAGAGGGTCTCCAATAAGAGCTACAGGAAGTGGAACAATTTCTTCAGCAAAAGTAAATGGAGGTTGTGGGAAAGAGATCAAAATTAAACATTCTGCAGACTATACAACTAGGTACTGTCATCTAGAAAGATTTGCAAAAAATATAAAAGAGGGGAAAAAAGTTATACAAGGTCAAACTATAGGCTATGTCGGGAGCACTGGATTAGCAACTGGTCCGCATCTTCATTATGAATTCCATGTTAATGGGAAACATAAAGATCCTCTCAAAGTTAAATTCCCTTATGCTGATCCTATTGGCAAGGATGAAGAGACAAAGTTCTTCACTAAAGCAAATTATTTTTTTGATAAACTTAAAAAATATCAATCGCTAAGCGGATAGTAATTATGGGAGATCTCTATATAGGACTGATGTCTGGTACAAGCATTGATTCTGTTGATGCGGTAATTGCTGATTTAAGTCAAAAAAAACCTTTAGTGGTTTCTCAAGAAAACTTTGAAATTCCTAAGAACCTTAGATTTCAGACCCTTCAACTGATTAACCAAAAAAAACCAAAAGAAGATTTTTATCCTTTAGATGATGAATTTGCTGAATTATTTTCTAATTCAGTAAAAAGTCTACTTAGGAAAAACAAAATAAATTACAAGGAAATAATTGCTATAGGTAGCCATGGCCAGACTGTATTGCATGAACCGAAGAACAAGAATCCATTTTCACTGCAATTAGGTAATCCAGAAAAAATAGCTCAAAAAACCAAAATAAAAACAGTAGGAAACTTTAGACAAGATGATATAGATAAAGGTGGACAGGGGGCACCTTTGTCTCCGCTCTTTCATAAAGCATTCTTTTCGAAAGAAAACAAAGTCAGATGTATATTAAATATTGGAGGCATTGCCAATCTAACGGTATTAAGCCATCCCGAATCTGATCTAATTGGATATGATATAGGCCCAGGTAATTGCTTAATGGATGCCTGGATAAGAGATGTTAAAGGAGAAGATTTTGATGAAAGTGGTAATTGGGCAAAAAAAGGTAAACCTGAAGAATTACTACTCAAAGAACTTCAAAACGATAATTTTTTTAGTAAAACTAGTCCAAAAAGTACAGGTCCAGATTATTTCAGTTTGAATTGGCTATTAGAAAAGCTTAATACATTAAAGACAAAGCCTTCTAATAGAGATATACAAGCTACATTAATGGAATTAACCGCTTCTTCTATAGTTGAGGAACTAAATAAGAATATAGATCAAACCGATTCTGTATATATTTGTGGAGGGGGAGCGAAAAATAAATATTTAGTTGAGAAAATTATAGATAAAAGAATAGGCAGAGTAGAAATCACTGATGAATTGGGATTAAACTCTGATTATCTAGAAGCTTTGGGATTTGCTTGGCTTGCTAAAGAAAGAATTTCTAATAAAACCTTTAATCTCTCTAAAGTAACAGGAAGTCAAGGTCCCGTTAGTGTAGGGGAAATATTCTTACCTTAAATAGAAAAAGACTCACCGCACCCACAAGTGGTTACAGCATTAGGATTTTTAACAATAAATTTTGAACCTGTTAGGTCTTCAACGTAATCTATTGTTGATCCTGATAAATATTGAAGACTAAGGGGATCAATTAATAAATTTGCTCCACTTTTAGAGATGCAAGTGTCCTCTTCATCTATTTCATGATCAAAGGAGAAGCCATACTGAAAACCTGAACAGCCTCCTCCTGTAACATAAACCCTTAAATTAACCTCTTCCTCTTTAGAAAGAGCAAGTATCTTATCTACTGCTCCTTCAGTAAGGTTCATAGTCGATGGATTGTAGGTTTCTATCATTTCTTAGTTTTATTATTAAAAACTCTCTTCTAATTCTAAACCAAACATCAAATTAAAGCATTGAATTGCTTGACCAGAAGCGCCTTTAAGTAAATTGTCAATTGCTGTTATGACTAGATACTGTCCATCAACAGAGGTGTTAAATATAGATATCTCACATTTATTAGTATTAACTACATCAGATATCTTTGGTATATCTTCTATTACTTCTACGGATGGTGACTCCTTATAAAACTCTTGAAAAATATCAATATTTAGAGCCTTAGAATCGGTATGTATATAAATAGATGCATATATCCCTCTCATCATGGGGATTAGGTGAGGTGTAAAACTTATGCCTATTTCTTTGCCACTAGCTTTATTAACTTCTTGAATAATTTCTGGCAAATGTCTATGTCCTAAAACACCATATGCTCTAAGATTTTCATGCATTTCCTGTTTCATACCACCTTCAACTGTTGATCTTCCTGCCCCTGTCATTCCTGACTTGGCATCAATAACTATATTGCTGATATTTATTTCTTTATTCAATAAAGGAGAAATGCCCAATAAACTTGCAGTGGGGTAACAACCAGGGACAGCCACAAGATCTGCTTTTTTTATATCGTCAGCATAAATGTCTACCAGGCCATAAACTGACTGTTCAATGAGTTCAGGTTGCTCATGGTTCATTCCATACCACTGTTCCCAAGTGTTTTTATCTTTAATTCTAAAATCTGCAGATAGATCAATTATCTTTATTTCACTATCTAAAAATTTCTTTGCCATAGACATAGAAGATCCATGGGGGGTGCAGAAAAAAACTACATCACATTCAAAAAATTTCTTATCTGTTGGATTTAAAAAAGTTAACTCTGGATCCATGAAGGATTTAAAAACTGAAGATATAGGCTGTCCTTCAAACTCTCTTGAGCTAACAGCCAAGATATTCATATATTGATGGTTTGAGATTAAAGATAATAGCTCCTCTCCAGCATATCCTGAACCTCCTACTATCCCTATATTCTTTTTTTTCATATTTATGAACTATTAACAATGCCAAAGTATAATTGGGTCGCGAATTATATATTCATAAACCAAGAAGGCAAAAAATAGACATGAAAGAAGACACTCCCATTGTGCTTGTAATAGGTGGACTTGATCCAACTGGAGGAGCTGGAGTATTAGCAGATTCGCAGACAATACTTATGAATGGCTGCCATCCAATTACCTTGGTTACATGTTTAACTGCACAGAATACTAATAGTTTTGATGGTATGAAGACCACAAATACTGACTTCTTCAAAAAAATGACTAAAACTCTTTTGAAGGATATTTCCTCTATCAACGCAATAAAGATTGGAGCATTGGCTAATGAAGGAATTATAAAATTAGTTAAAGAAATAATAATAAATTACAAAAATATCCCTGTAGTGCTGGACCCTATAATTGAAACATCTTCTGGTGGATCACTAATAAGCAAGGAAGGAATTAAAGAACTAAAATTAAGTTTATTGCCCTATGCAGAAATAGTTACTCCTAATATCAAAGAAGCTAAGTTTTTGACAAATAAAGATAGCCTGTCAGAAATAACTAAACAGTTTCATAAACTGAAATCAAATTACATCTTCATTAAGGATAATGAAGAAAAAAATCAAATAAGAAACTACTTATACAAAAATAAACAGCTAATAAAAGAATGGCAAGTTGCTAAGATTAAAGGCAGATTTCAAGGAACTGGATGTTCAATATCATCTTGTATAGCCTCAAATCTAGCTAAAGAAATTAAGATAGAAGAAAGTATAGAGCTGGCACAAGATACAGTTCATCAATCGTTATTGAACGCAATTGATTTGGGCAAAGGTCAAAAAATTCCAAAAAGAATAATCTGATGCTAAAAGGTATCTACGCCATAACACCCAATGATCTTGAGGAGAAGGATTTACTTAAAAAAGTTTCTACTCTCTTTGAATTGAAAATCCCTCTAATTCAATTAAGAGAGAAAAATAGAAACTTTGAAGAAAAATATTATTTAGCAAAAGAGATACTTAAGTTAAGAGGCGACCTTCAAACAAAAATTATAATTAATGACGATCCCAAGTTAGCGAAAATAGTAAGTGCTGATGGAGTTCACTTGGGAAATTCAGATCCACCTTACCTAGAAGCAAGAGAAATATTAGGGGAAGACTCAATAATAGGAATTTCATGTCAAAACAATATAAATATTGCCCTCAAGGCCCAAGAATTTGGAGCAAATTACGTGGCATTTGGGAGTGTCTTTAGTTCTAAAACTAAACATAACACCTCTTTTTGCTCTATAGATAATTTAAAAAAAATGATTAAAGAGATCGATATAAATACTGTTGCTATTGGAGGTATAAATATAGAAAACGTAAATAAGTTATCTGGGTGTAAAGTTGATTTTCTAGCAATATCCTCAGGGTTATTTGATGGAGATATAGAATTAAATTACAAAAACTTGATTTCTTCTTATTCTAATTCTTGATAAATATTCAGTAAAAATTTTTCCCAGGATGAAGTTGTGGTATTCATCAATCCCCTTGAAGAGAAGGACTTTGATTCAATTAGTAGATCTTGTTCAAGTCTCAAATGAGCCAATCTAAGGTATACAGCTGATTCTGTTTTACTAAGCCTTAATGCCCTTTCAAGCTCAGAATTAGTTCTTTTTATGTCTCCTTTAATCCAAAAATCATCCGATAAATTTAGTATTCTCTGAATAGAAGGAGAAGTAGCATTAATTTTTAAGATCTCAGACTTGAGGTTATCTCTATTAGTAATAAGAGTTTCTATTGAATCGCTAAAGGTATCTAATTTATTTTCACTTACTGGAATCTCTTGGACTACTTGATTAGTGCAAGAAACTAAAATTAATAAAATACTTAGAGTAATTTTTTTAAGGAATAAAACCATTTTCATAGATTAACAGCTTCTAAAAAATAATTAAGATTGTCTTTTGAAAAAACATCTTTGTTTGTTCTGCAACCCTTACGAATATTTGGTGTATCTTTGGGCTCAGTTCCATTTATAAAGGGAACAATAATTGAATTTTTACATCTCTTCCCACTTAACTTCCCATCATCTTTATCAACCCATTGATAATTGATTCTTTCAGGTATTGAAGTTTTATTAGATAAGGGGTTAAGTTTTTCCATGAAAGATTTCCAAACTTCTAAAGCACCACTCCTGCCCGTCAAGGGAGTTTTCCTATTATCATCAAAACCAACCCAAATTAAGACTAAATGCTCGCCTGCGTAACCTACAAACCAACTATCTCTTTGGTCATCAGAGGTTCCAGTTTTTCCACCTACTGCCCAAGACTCTAATTTATCTTTTGAGTAACCTCTAGCAGTTCCTCTTTCAAAAGTTTTCATTAGAGCAAACCTTAACAAATGCAAAGGCTCAGGCCTAAGAACCTGTTCAATATTGTGAGGAAAAGTTAGATCAAATTTTCCTGAGGGCCCTGTTACTTCTCTAACTGCCCTCAATGACGAATAAAAACCTTTGGATGCTATAGGCTGATATGACTGAATTACTTCATACGGAGTTAGCTCAAAAGAACCAATGAATTCAGAAGGATAGCCTCTTAATTTATTTTCAATTTTTAAAGAATCTAAAGTTGATTGAACTTTGTCATGGCCCAATGACATACCTAATCTTGCTGTCGCTATATTGTAGGATTGCCAAAGACTCTTGTGTAGCGGAATGTTGCCATGAAATTTCTTATCAAAGTTTTTAGGAGTCCATACATCGCCATTTGCCATTTCTACTTCTAGTAAATTATCACTCAATGGAGTCATTAAATTGTAGTTTTTGTAATCAGTTAGTGCTGTCAAATAAATCCAGGGTTTGATCAAAGAACCTATAGGCCTAGATGCATTTAGAATTCTATTAAACCCAAAATCCCTTGGATTTGAACTGCCTACTGTAGCTTGTATTTCTCCACTCAAGGAATCAATAACTATAGCCGCCATCTGTATATCTACTAATTCTGATCCGTATTTTTTAACTAGATCTTTTTTAGTGTCTAAAATACTTTCCTCTAGATAAAGTTGGATCACTGGATCCATATTTGTATAAACTTTTAGGCCCCTTGTCCTAAGATCTTTATCTTGAAAGTTATTTCTTAAGTCGATAGTGACTAAATCACTAAAAGTTGGATGTTTTGATTGACTTCGAAAAGAAGGCTTAATTATCTTTATAGTCTTTGAAATGTAATGATCGTATTCCTTCCTTGTAATTAAATTCGAATCCTTAAGTATCTCTAATACTAAATCTCTTCTTTCCTTAGCTCTCTCTGGATTTCTTCTGGGATTATATCTTGATGGGCCTTTTAGCATCCCTACCAATAAAGATATTTGATCTATATCAAGATTATTTAAAGAAGTTCCAAAAAAGTGTTGTGCTCCCAACTCAAATCCATGGATTGCTCTTCTTCCCGATTGTGAAACAAAAACATCATTAATATAAGCTAAAAGAATTTCTTGCTTTGAATAATTTGTTTCAATTAATAAAGAAGCAAAAGCTTCTTTTACTTTTCTTGTATATGTTTTTTCTGGACTAAAAAAGAGACTCTTAGCTAACTGTTGAGTAATTGTGCTACCACCTTCTTGTTTGCTGAATGAGATTACATTCCTAAATAAGGCTCTGAATATAGATCTAATGGATATGCCAGGATGTTCAAAAAATTTTCTGTCTTCGACTAAAACAAGAATCTCTATAAGCTCTTTAGGTACCTGGGACCAATTAAGGAGAATCCTGTCTTGCATATGAGAAGGAAAGATTCCTCCTATTGAGAGAGGCTCTATTGAGATTAAATCTACAGAAATTCCGTCTGATCTCTTTATATTAACTATCTCTCCTTTAGTAAAAGTAAGTTCAAAGAGACCAGGTCTCTGGTTTTCATGACCTCTTATATAAATATTTAACTTATTTTTACTTAAAAAGTATTCGCCAGGTGAAGTTGGATTCCTTCTTTCTACATAAGAAAGTAATTCCAGTTCTTTTTCTATATATTGCGGCCTGACCTTATATCCCTCAACTAACTCCAAGGGACGAGAATAAACTTTAGCAGGAACAGTCCATAGCACACCATCTAGTTTCTGCTCTACTCTGTCACTAAGGAGAGCCAGATACGCAACTAAAAAAATAGTACTAATGAGCACAAAACCCAATAGAGTAATTAGTAGAATGTTCTTTATTCGCATTTTCTTTACAAGTACTATTACTCTTCTTAATTTACTCTTTTTTTATTAGATTATGAAATATGATATTTGTTCATTGGGAAATGCAATTGTAGACATTACTTTTCAGATAGAAACAGAAATCCAAGAAAAACTTATAAGTAAGGGCATATCGCCTAGATCAATGACCCTCATAGATAGTGAGGATCAAGATAGTTTATTAAATGACCTAAAAGAATTTTCTAAAGAGGAAAGTTTTATGGCATGTGGAGGATCTGCTACGAATACAATCATAGCGGCATCTAATTTTGGTTCTAATTGTTATTATTCTTGCAGAGTGTCTGATGATGAGTTTGGGAATTTTTATCTCAAGGACCTCTTAGATAATAAGATATCTTTTGACACTATACCTTCCAAGTCAGATCTACCTACAGGAAGGTGTGTTGTTATGGTGACTCCAGATGCAGAAAGAACTATGTGCACAAACTTAGGAATTAGCGGAGAAGTAAGCCAAGATTTTATAAATGAAGATTCAATAAAAAACTCAACGTTTCTTTATTTAGAAGGTTATTTAGTAACTGCAGAAAAGGCTTTGGAGGCGGCCATCAAATCAGCTGATATAGCACAAAAGAATGAAGTAAAAATAGCTATATCTTTGTCTGATCCAAACATAGCTTCCATCTTTAAGAACCAATTTCTAGAGATCTTAAAAAGAAAATGTAATTTAATTTTTTGTAATGAATTAGAAGCAATGTCATTTACAGAGACTAAAAATCTAAAAGAATCCATAGAAAGGTTAAGAGATTTTTCGGAACAAGGACTAATAACTACAGGTTATAAGGGCTGTATAGCTTGGAATCAAAAAGAAGTATCAGAGATTCCTACTTCCAAAGTTGAGGCTATTGATAGCAATGGAGCTGGAGATATGTTTGCAGGGGCAGTATTAAACGCAATTTGTGATGGAAAAACATTAGATCAATCTGCAAAATTTGGATGTTTTGCAGCCTCTGAGAAAGTAAAAAAATCTGGACCAAGGGTTGAAAGCGGTCAATATAAAAAAATAAAAGAAGATTTTTATACTTAAATATAGATATTCATATCTAAATCTGATAAATTGCGCCGCCTTCATAACTTTTTGAATATAAATATATGGCCAAAGCTAAACAAACAACCAAAAAGAAAATAGTAAATAAGTCTGGCTCAAAAAAAGTGGCTGAGAAAAAAGCAGTAAAGAAAATAACAGCAAAAAAAGCAGTAAAGAAAATAACAGCAAAAAAAGCAGCTAAGAAAGCAACAGCAAAAAAAGCAGCAACCTCCAAAAAGACTTATAAAGGAGAAGAAGCTTTCTTGGCATCTATAAATCCATATAAATTAACTAAAAATGAGAAATACATGAGTGCAAAACAAAGAAAGCACTTTTTGGCTATTCTCACTAGCTGGAAGGAACAATTAGAATTCGAGCAAGATAAAACTGCCTCGAAAATCCAAACTAACAATAATAATTTTGCTGACGATTCAGATAGAGCAACTCACGAAGAGGGATTTGCCTTAGAGATTAGAACTAGAGACAGAGAAAGAAAACTTCTTTCAAAAATAAAGGAATCCATAGAGCAATTAAAATCTAATGATTATGGATACTGTTACAACCCTTACTGTGGAGTAGAAATCGGCATAAGAAGATTAGAAGCTAGACCTACTGCAACTTTATGTATTGATTGTAAGAATCTACAGGAAATAGAAGAAAAACAAAAATACGGTTAGCCTCTAATCTCTATTTGGCCTAAAAAATTACTTCTTGGTTATAATTCATTCTTACTTTTAAGAATATGTAAACTATGACAAAAGACATCTATAAAGTTCCAGATAACATTAAGTCAAATTCTCTAATGACTAATGATGAGTATAAAAATTTATACAATAAATCCATAGAAAATCCGGAGAAGTTCTGGTCTGATCAAGCACATAAATATCTAGATTGGGATTCAGAATGGACAAACGTAAAACATGAAGATTTTTTAAAGGGTGAAGTTAGGTGGTTTGAAAATGCCAAGATAAATGCATCAAAAAATTGTATAGATAGGCATCTTAATAAAGCTGGAGACAAAATTGCCATCATCTGGGAGGGAGATGACCCTGGACTTTCAAAAGAAATAACATACAGAGAGCTGCATGAAGAAGTATGTAGGCTCTCCAATGTTTTAAAGCAAAGAGGAGTTAAAAAAGGTGATAGAGTTTGTATCTATATGCCAATGATTCCTGAGGCTGCATATTCAATGTTAGCTTGTGCAAGAATAGGTGCTATTCATTCAGTAGTTTTTGGAGGATTCTCTCCGGAATCACTCAAAGATAGAATATTAGATTCAGATTGTCGAACAGTCATAACAGCTGATCAAGGACTAAGAGGATCAAAAAAAATACCTCTAAAAGATAATGTAGATGAAGCTCTCAATAGCTGTCCAAATGTTCATACAGTATTAGTTTATGAAAGGACAGGAGCAAATATAAATTGGAAAGAAGGTAGAGATTTACACTATCAAGAAAATATTTTAAAAGCATCTGCAGATTGTGAACCTGAGATAATGGATGCTGAGGATCCTCTTTTTATACTTTATACCTCAGGATCAACAGGAAAACCTAAAGGTGTTTTGCATACTACTGGTGGTTACATGCTTCAATCAAGCATGAGTCACAAACTTGTGTTTGATCATAAAGATAATGATATTTATTGGTGCACAGCTGATGTTGGATGGGTAACTGGACATTCGTATATTGTCTATGGACCTTTAGCAAATGGTGCTACAACCTTAATGTTTGAAGGTATACCCACATATCCAGATGCATCTAGATTTTGGGAAGTGGTAGATAAACATAAAGTTAATATCTTCTATACTGCTCCTACTGCTCTTAGAGCTTTAATGGCACAAGGCGATGAACCTGTTAAAAAAACATCTAGAGCTTCATTGAGAATATTAGGAACCGTTGGAGAACCTATAAATCCAGAAGCATGGGAATGGTATTACAGAGTTGTAGGTGAGAATAGATGTCCAATAGTAGACACATGGTGGCAAACTGAAACTGGAGCATCAATGATTACTCCTCTTGCCGGCTCAACAGAACTAAAACCTGGAAGTGCTACAAAACCATTTTTTGGAATAGAGCCTGCTCTCTTAAATGAAGAAGGAGAAGAAATAGAAGGAGAAGGATCTGGAAATCTGGTAATTAAAAATAGCTGGCCATCTCAGATAAGAACTGTTTTTGGTGATCATCAAAGATGTATAGATA
>MDSV01057885.1_pt1 | contig 12585 bp, 10 predicted proteins | sample 810851 | NCBI WGS metagenome assembly MDSV01 (sample SAMN05326640, study PRJNA326480) | marine metagenome | isolation source: seawater | place: Atlantic Ocean: North East | collected 2012
CTATCAGAGAACCAGACTCGGACATCCGAAGTCTTAGGTGAACTATCAGAATGCCTTACCTTTCCCGTGACCATTACTGCTTTGCCTATTGAACGGGTAATAGCATCCTCATCTGAAACATCAATTGCATTCGCAATATCCTCTTTTATAGCATCTTCTTCCTGACCTTGTAATTGCAGAGTGCCAATTAAAATTATCAAAATTCCTAGTATGTTATGCTTCATGATGGATTTTTAGTTTTAATTTACTAGTGGAACATTTTAAATAGTTAACCAAAGACATCCTCTCCAAAGATTGCCTTTGCGGCCTGCGCCACATCCTTGTCTCCCCTCCCCGAACAGTTACAAATGATCAGTGCGTCCTTTCCAAGTTCAGGAGCAATCTTGCGGACCCCAGCGAGCCCATGAGCAGTTTCTAGGGCAGGTATTATACCCTCAACTTTAGACACTTCCTGGAATGCCTCTAATGCTTCATCGTCAGTAGCATAAGTATACTCAGCTCTGCCAATATCTTTCAGATTCGCGTGTTCAGGGCCAACTGCAGCATAATCAAGACCAGCAGAAACTGAATGAGTTAATTCTATCTGACCATCCTCATCAGCCAATAACCAAGTCTTAGTGCCCTGAAGAACACCTAACTTTCCTCCTTGGAACCGGGCAGCATGCTCGCCCTTACGTATACCACGACCCCCTGCTTCAACTCCAAGCATCTTGACTGATTCATCTCCAAGAAATGGATGGAATAGCCCCATTGCATTACTGCCGCCACCGACACAAGCGACGAGATAATCAGGTAGCCTCTCTTCCCTCTCCAATATTTGCTTACGAGCTTCTTCGCCTATCACTCGATGAAAATCACGAACCATCATAGGGTAAGGGTGCGAACCTAGTGCAGAACCTAAGATATAGTGTGTGTTCCGAACATTAGTGACCCAATCCCTCATAGCTTCATTGACTGCTTCTTTGAGCGTCCTTTGACCAGCATCTACACCGCGGACCTCAGCTCCCAAAAATCTCATGCGTGCAACGTTTAATGCTTGCCTCTCCATATCGACTTCTCCCATATAGATAACACAATCAAATCCGAACCGAGCACAGACTGTAGCTGTCGCGACTCCATGTTGACCAGCGCCCGTTTCTGCAATGATTCGATTCTTGCCAAGCCTACGCGCCAATAAAATTTGTCCCATCGCGTTATTAATCTTGTGAGCTCCTGTGTGCAGAAGGTCTTCCCTTTTTAAATATATCCTTGCTCCTCCGAGAACTTCGGTCCATCTCTCCGCAAAAGTTAGAGGCGTTGGCCTTCCAACATACTCTCTTAGCATTTCGTCAAGTTCCTGACGAAATTGTGGATCAGATTTGGCCTTAGTATATTCAGCAGACAACTCTTCTAGGGCAGACATTAGTGTCTCTGGAACAAACATTCCTCCATATGTACCGAAATGGCCGGCTGAATCCGGAAGTTCTTCAATGAGTGGTTCTGACATTTTTAAGATCATAACATTAATCCCTGACTGGGTCCGTATCAAATGCCTATAACTCCAATGAATAAAGGAAATCTGCTATTCATCGTGACTAAGGCTTTGGTAAAGGCTACAATAAAAAGATGAGAAATAAGGTTTTCCATATTCTTCTGAAATTTAGTATTTTTATAGCGATTCTAGGACTCGGCTCAGCTCAAGAATGGAGTCAGTTCCGTGGTCCAGGAACTTCTGGGCATTCACCAGACAAGGGAATCCCTGAAACAATAAAAAAGGATAATATTAAATGGTCCATTGAATTACCAGGCACTGGACATTCTTCCCCAGTATTGTGGGGTGACACAATATTCTTAACAGTGACTGACAAAGACTCATCAGGCCTCAGATACGTAATGGCTTTTTCCTCGAAGGACGGTAAAGAAAAATGGAGAACCAAACAAACTCATCAAGTTTATAAACAACACCGTTTCAATAATTTTTCCTCTTCAACACCCTGCTGCGATGAGGAGAGAGTCTACGTTGCTTGGACCTCACCGGACGGAGTTGAAGCTCTAGCTCTTGACCATAATGGTAAAGAAATTTGGAAAAAGAAACTTGGTAAATTTTATGCCAAGCATGGAAGTTCAGCTTCGCCTGTCTTGGCCAATAATACTCTGGTCATTGGTAGCCACGGTGAACAAGGGAAAAGTTATATTGTCGGTCTGGATCTGAGTAACGGTAAGGAAAAATGGAAAATTGAACGAGAATCAAATGATAAGGGAGCTTATAGCACTCCTGTCACCAGAAAGGCAGATGATGGGACCGAAGAACTTATTTTCAGCAGTACAGCACATGGAATTACTTCAATTGATGCTGCTAATGGAACGGTTCGCTGGGAACATGATGCTGGATTTTCCCAGCGCTGTGTTGGTGGTCCCGTGATCTCAGGAAATACAATTTTTGTATCTGCTGGTTCTGGTTCTGGGGGCAAAGAATCAGCCGTAGTCAGAGTCAAAGGAAAGAAAGCTTCTGTGGCATGGGAGGCCGGCCTCAAGGGACTACCTTATGTTCCTACGGGCCTTTCATTTAATGGTATGATTTTTCTACTTAACGATGGTGGCATCATGACATGCCGAAGAGCATCTGACGGGAAAGTATTATGGCAGGAACGTGTCGTAGGAGCCCCTTACAGTTCACCTATACTGATAAATGATAAAATCTATTGCTTCAGCAAGGAAGGCGATATGTCGGTCATGGCTGCCTCTTCTAAACTTGAGTTGTTAGATTCATTCAAGTTTCCAGAAGGCATTTATGCAACGCCTGCAGTGGCAGGAGGTAAATTGTTTGTGAGGACTTTTTCTAACCTTTACTGCATTAGTAAATAGAAAACACTTTGGCTAAGCTATTGACGATCATATAGTTTGGACAATCTTTCTATGCTCTCAATGTATTTTTCTAAGGCTCTGTGAGGTTCAATTTCTTGAGCATTTTTCAAGGCATCCAGAGCCGCAACATAGTCTCCTCTAAGCGCTAATATTTCTCCTCGTCGGCGCTGTGCTTGAACTGCAAATTCATCAACAGATGCGGCCTGCTCAAGAAACATTAGAGCCTTTTCCGTTTCTTTATTTTCTAGAAAATATTCTGCCAATGAAACCAATATGAGACCGTCCAGAGGATCCTTTTTTAGCATCGATTCAAGCCTAGCTACTCCTACTTCAGAGTCTCCTAACTCGATCTCTATCATGGCCTCTGCTCGCTCAAATTGATGGGCCGCTTTGCTATCCTCCTTGGCTCGTTCGTCATAGCCTGCCGCTTCTTTAATCTCTAAGACAAATTTGCGAGCTTCATCCCAGAACTGATACTGTAGAAGATAATCAACTGCGTCAGCGAATTGTTGTAGAGGAAAAGGAATGGGATCCTTTAAGGCCTGCCGATAACAATCCATTGCCTTCTCTGTTAACGTTTCGTTGAGATACAAATGCCCAAGAGAAAGCAAAGAAGATGAGTCAAGAGCATTGAGCCTTCGAGCAACTTCCATATTAGAAATAGCTAATATTTGATTCCCTTGTCTAAGATTCACATTTGCCAGATTCGCCCATATTCCTACCCTTTCCGGAGACACCTTTAGAACGTACTTGTAAATAGATTCCGCTTCTTCCAATTCATTAAGTTCCATTAACGCTGTGGCTTCACCTAACTGCCACTGTAGTTCATCAGGCATGGTGAGCTTCGCCATCCTATAAGCCTGTAATGCATCATGAGATCTACCGGACTGACTCAAACAATAGCCTAAAAGACCCATTGTCAGACCATCCTGTGAACCTAATTCCATTGCCCTTCTTAGGCTAGGCTCAGCTTTTATATAATCCCCAGCCTGAACATGAGCAATTGCGAGATTTCTATGAGCATCTCTAAAATTGGGTTGGATTTTAAGAGCTTTACGAAAATTATTCATTGCCTTAGCCGACTCGCCTTCTTCAAAATGAAGACTTCCTAGGTTAAAGAGCATTGCCGGACTCTTCTCCAAAAGCGAACTCTTAGTCATCAACGATATGGCCCCAGGACGGTCCCCAGTAGACATTTTCTTTGCGACCAAATCGAGTTCTTCTTTCTCCTCCGGAGTCAATTTGGGTTCTATGCGTGAATCAATTCCATAACTTGCAGTGAATGCTTTGCGAAAAGATTCAGTGCTCCATATCGGATCAATTGGAAGCGGAGCAGCACCTATAGAACAGGCACAAAAAAGCATTAAGGTAAGTTGTAATTTAAACATTATTTTGGTGGTTGTAATGTCATCGGCCAACGGTAAATAGCTTTGACTGGTTGCCCATCTTTTCTCGGAACTGAAAAACGAGCTCTCGAAGCGAAAGATGTTGCCATCTTGGTCAGTTCTGGGTGTGAGCTTGAAAGTACTTTTCTAACCTCGACCCTGCCGTTCGTTGAAATGCCCACTTCAAGGATCACGGTCCCACTGCGCACACCTCGCCTCAGTAAGGCGGTCGGATACCTAGTAGAGGGTCTATTCATCAATCGGGGTCTCGAGTCCAAATCACCGACAGATACGAGACCCTGAACTTGGGGCCTTGAAATGGGTTCAGGTGACGGTTTTGCAGGTTTTGGCGTCTTTATTGGAAGTGGTGATGGTATTACATCAGGATTTGATTCTAACTCAAAATCTGCAGTCCTCATCGTAAGATCAATTCTTGAATCAAGAGTCGCCATTAATGGGGGAGCTACACTCTCAATCTGCAACTCAAGCTTGGGTAATGGGGGAGGAGGAGGGGGAGGAGGAGTTTCCTCTTGAATTTCTAGGGGAGGAGGAGGGGGAGGAGCCATTTCAGGAACAGTTTCCATTGTTCTGATTGTTAGGTCCGGGATCCGCTTCGCATCCAAGAGTCGCATCATTATGAGAAATAAAAGCAATATCAAAACCAAGAAAACCCCACCCACGAGTCTTCCTATCAGACTCCTGAGTAAAAGTATTGGATTTCTTTTTCTGATTAATTGCATTGTATACTTAAAATGATTTGATCAGCTCCCATTCAACGTGGAAACGAAGACCCTAACTGCACCGGCCAGCTTAGCCTCATCCAGAACTTGAACCGTTTTTTGAGTGGCTGTTCTACGGTCAGCCTGTATTACCACAGGAAGATCATCTCCTTTGAGGAGTCTTCCAACGACTGCGCGTACTCCTCCGACACCAATTTCTCGGCCCCCATGGTAAACACCGCCTTCAGCGGTAATGCCAATGAGAATACTGTTCTTGTCTAATTCCTGTTGAGAGGCTGCCCTGGGCTTTTCGACTTCGACGCCGGTCTCATCTACAAAGACCGTGGTCACAATAAAGAAAATCAGAAGAATAAATACCACATCGATGAGAGGAGATATATTAATCTCTCCAGATCCTCCGCTAAGCTTTTTTCTAAATCTCTGGAAATTCTTAGCCATGATCTAGAATTTGTTCTGTAGGGATGTGCCTATCCGTTGGAACCCATGCCTCAAATTTTCATACCTGACCTTCAAGGCATTATGAATAAAATAGGCTGGGACACTAATGACGAGCCCTGTCTGTGTTGTTATCAGAGCCTCAGAAACGCCCTTGGAAATGACCGAGGCGGGTCCAGTCGAAGATGCCGCACTCATCCCATCAAAGGTAGTGAACATACCGCTCACTGTTCCTAACAAGCCAACTAAAGGAGCTGTAGTGATAAGAACAAAAGCAAAAGGGATTCGCCTCTCAGCTGTTGAAAACATTTCCTCCTCTATCTGATTCATTTGTCCCTCTAGTTTCTTTTCTCCAATTCTTCGGAAAAACAATTCTAATATTTCTGAAGAACGGGAACCTTGAAGTAATAAGCATTTCCATTCTGAGCTTTTAAGAATTGGGGCCCTAGGAAGTCGTAATAAATTCCATATAGAAAGTAAAGAATACGCTATTCCGAAGGCGAGCCCCAATAGGCACCAAAAGACCCAACCCCCCTCAGCACCTAGGACACTCAACTCTTCATGTACGAGTTCAATCATTTGAAGACCTTGTCTTGGGTTTCTGATGTGCTTTCAAACCATTCACATAAGCGATACTTGCCATTTCTGTTGCAGCTAGGATTCCACTTATTTTCCTAGATAATAGAGCGTGCATGATCAGAGCAGGAATGGCAACGACTAGACCAAATTCAGTCGTTACTAGGGCCTCTGAAATTCCAGATGAGAGGGACTTTGCATCGCCGGTACCAAACACATTAATCAATTTAAAAGTATGAATCATGCCCGTCACGGTTCCTAAGAGTCCAAGTAACGGAGCCGTGGCAGCGGCAATAGCGATCCATGAAAGGCCCCGTTCTAGCTTTGGCTGTGCTTGCAAATATTCCTCATAAAGAGCCTCTTCGACATCCTCAGGTGATTTATCATTTCCGATTTCAATGGCCCGTCTCAATGCTTTATAGGCAGGATGAGATCTGCGACCGATTCGAGATTTTGCTTCATCCAAATTACCTTCACTAACCTCATCTATGACTGTTCTCAAAATTGATGGTCTTATGGCTCTTATTCTCAATAGCTGAAGCCATTTGAAAAGAGCTGCAAGAGTCGCAACCAAAGCAATGATTAGGATTGGATAAATCCAGAAACCACCCTTCTTTACATGAGCAAGAACAGATCCGTCCCCTTCATTCAGCGCTTGTGCCATACCCATTGTGGGATCAAAGAGCATGCTAACGTCTTTGCCTCTGGAAAGTTTGAGAATAGATTCAGCCGATGAAGTCTCATCAATGACCTGAGGCCTAAGATCCTTATTTTCACTAATGAGACCTGCTGTACTTTTATCATCAGCAACGAACCAGCTCACGGGACCAGCCTCAACAAATGTCCCAATTCTCTGCACTCCTTCAGCGTCCAATGCTTTTCCTTGAAGAGACCGTGGACTCGTCATTTTGCTGAGCCGTTCGATCGCCGTCTCAAGAAGATCGAGCCGAGCCTCTAGGCCATCTTCGGTGCCCTGCTGATCGGCAGAGAGCAACAAAGGCCTCATCGATTCAGCTTCCGTGACACTCATCTGCATTTCCAGATTCTTCCTAAAATCACTGAGTAAATTTTCTATATAGATAGATTCATCTCTCCAAGACCGGACCTCAGAGGATAAGCTCGTTAGGTCATGGATGAGTGCATCTCTTTCCTGCCCGGCCAATTGTGAACGCCGCCTCTTATCACGAAGCTCAGTAGCAATTTTCTCAGTTTCTTGAGCAAGTTCGGGCCTCTCTTTGGCAATCTCTTCCCGTAGCTCCGCGAGGGCCTGCAGTTCCACTTTCAGGTCAGACTCAATTGATTTAGCAGCGACCTCATAATTAGCCTCCTGAGCCTTCAGTATTAAGCTAAAAGTAATATTAAGAAAAAGAATATACCAGATTTTCATACCAATCATTTTTCCTTTTCCGTAAAATTAATTGGCACATAATCTGGTGCACGCTCCTTGCGATACATCTCGATAGCGTCCTTCAAAGGCCCAGCCACTGACTCGTCCTTGATCCAGGTCCAACCGCCCTTATCCGCCTGGCCATAGCCGGCGACCTTTCCTGCTCTGCCCACATACCAGGCACCGGAAAAACCAAGGTATAAAACGTCGACTTCAATCTGATCTTCACCATCGGGACGAATCTGACTATGGATTGTCAGGGACTGACCAAATTCTGAAGCCGCGCTCATCACTGCCACAAGATCACGTAAACGGTCCTGTAAGGAACTACTCAGTTCTGGTTTCCTTATCCGTTCGACCTCGTCATTAATTTTGTTCATTAAAGGTTCAGGAAAAATTTGCAACTGAGCCCGTAAAGCGGTTTCGAGCCGCTCAACACGCTTCAGAATAATTGCTCGTTGATTGCGTAATGATTCCTGTTCGGCCAAAAGCTCCTCACGCTTCTTAGTCGCGTCACTTAGCCTTTTCCCTGCCGCATCTATCAGAGAATCGATCTGCTCAATTTCCTTGAGTCGGATACCGTTCAGAGCTGCCATGCTGCGTTTCTGCTCTGACCAATCCGCGCGCTCCTTCGAACGAATTTTCTGGACCTCTACCCACTGACGAACTTTCTCCTGTAAAATAAAAGACGGTGACACCTTTTGGGTGTCACCGTCAGCAATCTTTTCCTGAGTGTGAGCTGCCGTTGCGGTAAACAACAACAATAAAACAGTTAGGATTAGATCATGTGTGTTTTGTTTGTTTGTTATACTAAGTATATGTTTTTTTACCATTGCAGCTCAAACCCGATATAAAATTCCCTAGGAGCATTTGCTCTAGGTCCATCTGGAAGTCTACTCACAGTGAGGACTTCGTCGAGCACATTGTGAACGCCGCCAATGAGGCGAGTCGTATCACTGAGCTTATAATGCGCAGATAAATCAAGAATAAAACCTCCGTCGATCTTGCCTTCACGGCCATTAGACACTTCGAGGTTCTTTGCAGAAGCATACATATCAGATCTGTATGACCCAATAGCATTAAGGCCCCAATTCTCAGCAGAAAGTCCTGCACCGACTGAGAATTTCCACTCTGGAACGTAAGGAATTGTAGCACCTGGCTCATCAGCTGCCAGAATATCGCCTTCACCACCTTCAGAGAGTGCTGATGTGAGTTTCGCATCTGTATAAGTTGCGCTGATAAAGAGAGGAATCGCTACTGAGCTGTCTGCATTAGCAGTGTAGGCCTGAAGAAATTCAATACCTTTAACTTCAGCCTCACCAGCATTGGTGCCATCAAGCATGCTATCAAAAGCAAGTCCACCAAGACCTGCATTAGATCCTGTCAACTCATCATAGTCAGTTAAGAAAGCAGCGATCTCTGTTGAAGCGCCGTCATTCTGAGTTCTGACACCAAGCTCATAACCAATGCTCTCCTCAATTCTAGTACCACTCTTAAGAAAGCCACGAGGAGAAGGTGTTGAGATTCCTTTATAAACTCCACCAAAAGCATTAGTAGAATCAGATAGTGCATACGTCATTCCAATGCCAGGAACAACAGCATCGATCTCGCCAGTAGCGCTTTTGGACACAGTATTTGTTGCATCACTCGCATAATCAATCCAATCACCATCGATCTGCTCATAACGAACACCTGGACTCAAAGTTAAAGCGCCAAGATTAATATCGTCTTCAATCCAAAGAGAGAAAGACTCAGCTTCTTGGAAACGGTTTCCACCAGATCCTGGAGCTCCTTCGACAACGACAGGAGCGCCATTAGCAAGATCAATAGTATCCTGCTGCTGGAAACGTCGAATAGAATCAGTATGGAAACGAGCTCCACCCGTTATATTATGAGTAACATCACCAGTTGATGTCTCATAGTCAAAGTTGAACTGTAAACCTTTTGACTCGTACGCACGTGAGTTGTGCTTGATTCCTAAGCTTCCCGTTCCGAGGAGGCGAAGATCATCAAATGCAGCGGCGTAAGTTATAGGATCAGCAACAACTTTGGAGACACTCTGCCCACCAGCTTTGTTGATCTTGTACCAGTCACGCTCAAATTCATTGTAATAGGCCGCGACTTGAAGAGTCAAGTTGTCAGAAGGTTCGATCAAGTACTTCAAATATGTGCGTGTGTGGTCAGTCTGAATGTTGTCAAGGAAAGTACCTGCATAGCGCCTATAGGGGTTAGCTGCTATATCAGACTCGGTGAGTCCAGCATATGTTTCATCAGCGTCGAACTCAGTGTATCCATATTTGAACTCCCAGCGCTGATAAACGTCACTGTTAGGCTCCCAGTAGAGCTTGATCATTGGCTCCATTAAGTCAAAACCTGTCTCATCAGATCCACCGTATCCGTTACCCGCATCAATGGTGCGGTATCCGTCAGTCTGACGGTAGTAAATTTCAGTTAAAAGACCCACTTTACCAAAGTCCCCTTCAGATGTATCGGACCAATAGCCGTGAATATCAAAGGCACTATTTGATCCATAAGTTGAACGCAAGTAGAAGCTGTGATCTGTAGGGAATTGAGTCGAAAGATAGTTAATGACACCACCAGTTGTGTGTGGCCCATGAGCAATCTGTGATGATCCTTTAAGAATCTCAATTCCACCCATACGAGCGGCATTTGGTGAGTAATAAGCGGAAGGTGCAGAATAAGCTGCTGGAGCAGTCAAAATTCCATCCTCCATAATTGTCACGTTATCACTGCGTGTTCCTTCAGCACCACGAATAGAGATGTTGGGGAAATTACCATAACCGTCTTCCTCGCGGTAGTATACACCTGGAATACGATCAAGAATGCGATTCACATTGTAGTAGTTTTGTGAACGAAGTTCTTCCGTATCAATAACGTAACCGGAACCAGGTAGATCAAAAACATCTCCTCCTCCAATTACAAGACTCGGATCCAATGCTTGGGCTGCTTCTTCATCTTGCGCGACTGCATTGGAGACAATCAGCATTAACGATGTAAAAATCCCGAGTAAAATTACTGGGAATCGGTTAGTTTTCTTTTTTAACATTGTTACTTAGTAGTATTTTTATTGTTTTTTTGGCACGATTTTTTGAACTCACAGCCCAGTTAAGCCAGGCCACTCAAAGTTTTAAAAATCATGAATTTCTTTTCATTAAACAAATGAAAGTGATTCTTATTATCATACAGGGGAGTGATGTCAAATGCTATTGAGAATTATTATCATTATCATTAACTGAAGTTAAATAAATTCGCAATTCCTCGATAAAACGATGCAATTGAGCGTCAAGAGCACTGCCAGTCTATCCTATATATGGACCGCATGCCCAGTAGAAGCACCGACCGCTTCATGGACCATTTCACTTAAGGTAGGATGAGCGTGAATTGTATTTTCAATTTCTTCGTAAGTGAGCTCAGATTCGATGGCCAAACCAAGTTCAGCAATAAGCTCAGTAGCTTCAGACCCTATGATATGAGCCCCAAGAATTTCTCCGTGCGGCTCTCCTATCAATAATTTAATGAACCCTTCAGTCTCACCAGCCGCTTGTGCCTTCCCGCTGGCCTGATAGGGAAATTTTCCAACCTTGAAAGAAAGGCCCTTCTCCTCAGCCGCTTGCTCGGTCAAACCAACACTGGCAACTTGGGGCTGACAATAGGTGCACCCGGGAAAGGCTCCGACTTTCCTTGGTTGAGCCTCACTGAAGAGACCATTAACGCACTGAGTCGCTTCAAAGCTTGCCACATGAGCGAGCCATGGCGGCCCTATAATATCACCGACAGCATAAATACCAGGAACGTTAGTCTGATAATTATCATCCGTAACAATGTAGCCTCTATCCAATTCAAGATCAAAGTCGGCCGGAAGAACGGGCTCAACACCGATCGCTATGAGTGCAACCTCGGCCCCTATTGTACTTTTCGCTGAACCTTCCTTTTCAACATCGATCTCAATGCGATTGCCAAGGTCCCGTGTACCTATGACTTTCGTTGAACTGAGAATTTCAATTCCACTCTTCTTGAAACTTTTTTCCAGTTCAGCACTCACTTCCTGATCCTCAACAGGTAAAATATTAGGCATCATTTCAACGATCGTGACCTTCGTCCCAAAAGCATTGAAAAAATATGCAAATTCAACACCAATTGCACCTGCTCCGATAATGACAATATCTTCCGGCTGATTCTCCATGATCATAGCCTCAGAACTTCCCACAACAGAACGGCCATTGAATGGCAGGTCAGGAAAGGCTCTGGCCTTACACCCAGTAGCAACAAGAATGTGTTCAGACTCGAGAACATTTTGCTGACCAGAAGAATCGGTGACTTGGACCTTACCAGGTTCAAGTATCTGTCCAGTCCCAAGGACATAATCAATCTTATTTTTCTTAAATAAAAATTCTATTCCGCCAGCAAGCCGGTCCGCTACCGTGCGGCTCCTGGATATGACCTTGCTCCAATCGTAGGATAAATTATCGAAACTCAACCCAAACTCGTCAGCATGGTTCTGCATCAAACGATATAACTCAGCATTGCGTAGAAGGGACTTGGTCGGAATGCATCCCCAATTGAGGCAAGTTCCTCCTGCCCGTTCTTTTTCAACACAAGCGACTCGCTTTCCTAACTGTGCGGCACGAATGGCTCCGACGTAGCCAGCAGGCCCGCCCCCGATAACAATGAGGTCATACTTCGACATTTCTTGATTCAGTAGCTTTCAGTCACAGCATTTCAACTCAGAATTAATTAAATTATTCAATGACTGATACTATATTATCGATGCATGGCTGTGAATTGGCAAAGCCTAACTACTAGAACTGTCGCTTTCTCATTCTGAAACTGAAGGAGCAAATTGACAGGTCATTAGATATGAATAAACCTTTTAAGCTTAGCGGCCCAAATCCATTGAATCATTTGAAAGACCAATTCCTACTGGACCCTGAAGTAGCTTATCTCAATCATGGCTCTTATGGCGCTTGCCCTAGACCAGTATTTGAAGCTTACCAGCGCTATCAGCACGAGCTTGAGCGAGAACCTGCTACTCTGCTTTACAGGGAATTCACCAAAAGAATGCAGGTGGCAAGGGAAGGACTTTCCCTGTTCCTTAACTGTGGATCAGATCAAATCGCATTTGTACGTAACGTCACTTACGGACTTAATATGGTGGCTCAGTCGTTAAAAATTAATGATGGAGACAGGGTATTGGCAA
>MDSV01068812.1_pt1 | contig 12584 bp, 11 predicted proteins | sample 810851 | NCBI WGS metagenome assembly MDSV01 (sample SAMN05326640, study PRJNA326480) | marine metagenome | isolation source: seawater | place: Atlantic Ocean: North East | collected 2012
ATACGAATCAGTTTGATTATCAATCTTGTGTTTGTTATTTACAAGTAAAATTTATGAACCAGGTAAATGTTTTTATAGAACTTACAAGACTTAAAAAGCCAATTGGCTACATGCTATTATTTTGGCCTTGCGCATGGGGTTTGACCCTTGTTTATAATTTTAATGAAAGTCTTAATATTTATTTTTTTTATTTAATTCTTTTTTTTCTTGGATCGGTCTTAATGAGATCAGCTGGATGTATAGTTAATGATACTTTAGATAAAGAATATGATAAAAAAGTTTCAAGAACTAAAAATAGACCTTTAGCTTCAGGAAAAATTTCTTCGAAAATTGCTCTGCTATACACTAGTATTTTGTGTTTTCTGGCTCTTCTTGTTTTATTAAATTTTAATTTATTTACAATTATTCTCGCTTTAGGATCAATGCCATTGGCATTTACTTATCCTTTAATGAAAAGATATACTTATTGGCCTCAGCTATTTTTAGGAATTACATTTAATTATGGTTTAATTCTTGGATGGACATCGATTTCTGAAGAAATAAGTTTAATTGCACTAATATTTTATTTTGGAGCCATATTTTGGACACTAGGATACGACACAATTTATGGATATCAAGATATTAAAGATGATGAAATTATTGGTTTGAAATCAACTTCTATTAAATTTAAAAATAACACAAAGTATTTCTTGTACTCATGCTACATACTCTTTTTCTCTTTTTTAATTTTAGGAGGTTACTTAATGGAATTTAGTTTAATATATTTTTTATTTCTTATTTTTCCTGTTACACACTTATATTTTTGCCAATTAAATAAATTTGACTCAAATAATCCTGTAAATTGTCTTAAAGCATTTAAGAGTAATAATAGTCTTGGTTTGATAATTTTAGCAAATATTTTAGTGGGCAAGATTATTTAATGAGCAAAATAGAAATATTAAAAAGACTATATAAAGATTATACAAAAAAATATTTATTTAAAATATTCTTGGCAGGTATTTTTTCTATTTTAGTTGCTGGAAGCACATCGTCGATTGCTTGGTTATTAGACCCAGCAATAAAAAAACTATTTATAGAAAAAGATCAGACATTGATATTCATTATACCAATGACAATAGTTGTTGCATTTGCAACTAAAGGATTTTCTCTCTATTTTGCAAAAGCAACTATGATTAGTGTTGGTGAAGATGTAAAAAAAAAACTTCAAGTTGATATGGCTAAATCATTAATTAGTGCAGATACACAATTAATTGACAAAAAACATTCAGGCAAATTTATTTCAAATTTAATTTATGATGTTAATCATATTACTAATCTTCTAACTACTGCTATTTTGAATTTATTTAAAGATAGTTTAACCTTAATTGGTTTATTAGGAGTAATGTTTTTTCAAAATTGGAAATTAGCCTTAATCTCTTTAATAATGATACCTCTAGCTGGAATAACAGCAAGAGTCCTAGGTAAAAGGATTGGTAAAGTAACTCATGAGGCTCAAGAAAAATCTGGTTTTTTAACTACTTATCTTGTTGAGTTATTCAAAAATCATAAGCTGATAAAAATATTTCAAAAAGAGGAATATGAAAATATAAGGGCTGACAATTACTTAGAGCAATTAAAAGAAAAAAATAAAAAAATTTCTACTATTTTTGTAAGAATGTCCCCATTTATGGAAACTATGACTGGAATAATGATTGCTATATTAATTTTTTATTCTGGAAAATTAATGACTCAAAATGAACTTGATGTTAATAATTTTTTCTCTTTTTTAGCAGCAATGATGCTTGCTTATCAGCCTGTGAGATCTCTTTCATCACTAAATATGGTATTTAATCAAGGCCACTCTGCAGCAAAAAGAATTCTACCAATAGTTGATAATGAAAATTTGATTAAAAATTCAGACCACGCAAAAAATTTAAAAATTCAAAATGCAAAAATAGAGTTTAAAAATGTAAATTTTTCTTATGAAAAAGAGGAGGGAAAAATTATTAAATCAGCAAACCTTTCATTCGAAGGTGGAAAAATGACATCTTTAGTTGGTCATAGTGGATCTGGAAAATCTACAATTCTAAATCTAATTCCAAGATTTTATGATATTCAGTCTGGCGATATCAAAATTGATGATCAATCAATTTATGAGGTTAAAATTAGTACACTCCGAAAAAATGTTTCTTTAGTAAGCCAGGAAACTACTCTGTTTGATGATACTATAAAAAACAACATAAAATATGCTAATGAAGATGCAACAGACTCGGAAATTTATGAAGTTGCAAAATTATCATATTGCGAAGAATTCATAAAAAATCTTCCAGAAAAATATGATACTTTGATTGGTGAAAATGGAGTGAGATTATCAGGGGGTGAAAAACAAAGAATTTCTATTGCTAGAGCAATGATTAAAAAAAGCCCTATAATATTATTAGATGAGGCCACATCTTCTCTTGATTCTGAAACTGAAACAAAAATTCAAGAAGCTTTAAAAATTTTAACAAAGAACAAAACTACAATTGTTATAGCTCATAGACTTTCTACAATTTTAAATTCTAACAACATTTATGTTGTTGACTCAGGAAGTATAATGGCGAGTGGTAATCATGATGAATTATTAAAAAGTTCAGTTCTTTATAAAAACTTCTATGAAAAACAAATTCAAAAATAATTATGTTTTTTATTTATCAATTATTACTTACATTCTTAATTATTATATCACCATTAATAATAATCATAAGAGTATTTAAAAATAAAGAAGACAAATATAGATTTATAGAAAAATTTGGTTTTTTTTCAAAAAAAAGAAATCAAGGAAAATTAATATGGTTTCATGGATCTAGCGTTGGTGAAATTATGAGTGTTATTCCTATAATCTATAAGTATGATAATGATAAAACTATTAAACAAATATTAATTACATCAAGCACATTAAGTTCCTCAAAAATAATTAATAATTTTAAATTTAAAAAAGTTGTTCATCAATTTTTTCCAGTAGATTATTTCTTATTTTCTAATTTATTTCTAAATTATTGGAAACCTCATTTGGCAATTTTTTTAGAATCTGAAATATGGCCAGGTATGTACAATGCAATTAAAATTAAAAAAATCCCTCTAATACTTCTCAATGCAAGAATAACGAAAAAAACTTTTGAAAGGTGGAATATATTTAAAAGATATTCTGAAAAAATATTCAATAAAATTGACACAGCTTTTCCTCAAAATAATGAAACAAAGAAATATCTTAAAAAATTAGGAGTGAAAAATATTAATCTTATCGGTAACATAAAATTCATTGAAAATAAGAATAATAATCAAGATAAAATAGATGAAAATTTAAAAATTAAATTTAAAAAAAACAAAATATTTGTTGCAGCAAGTACACATCACAATGAAGAAATTTTTGCTGCAAAAACTCATTTAATATTAAAAAAGAAAAATAAAAAATTGATTACAATATTAATACCTAGACATATCAATAGGGTTAATAAAATTATTCGTGAAATAAAAAAATTGAACTTAAATGTTATATGCCATAGTGAAAAAAATAAGAATCTTAAAAATACTGATATTTACTTAGTTAACTCTTATGGAGAGTCCAAGAAATTCTACAAAATAGCATCAACTGTATTCCTAGGTGGATCTATTGTAAGTAAAGGCGGTCAAAATCCCTTGGAGCCAGCTCGTTATGGAGCAAAAATATTACACGGTCCAAATATAAGCAATTTTCTCGAAGTTTATAAATTGCTTAAAAAAATAAAAATTTCAAAAAAAATAGAAAATCCAAAAGATTTAGCAACTCAAATAATCTTTAAAAAAAATTTTAATAAAGTAAGAATACTTAAAAAGTTAAGTAATAAAATTTTTAATAAAACAATTATTGAATTAGATAAATTAATTAATCATGAGTCTAAAAAAACCAAAATTTTGGGACTATAAAAAACCAAACTTATTTTCTTATATCCTTTTGCCTTTAGCATTTATTTTTCAAATTCTTAATACATTAAAAAAATTAATAACCTCAACAAAAAAATACCCAGAAATTAAATCTATTTGTATTGGTAATATTTATCTGGGTGGTACAGGGAAAACATCCTTAAGTCTTAAAATTAATCAGATTTTAAAAAATAGAAAATTTAAAACTTGTTTTATAAAAAAGAATTATTCTAATCAAAAAGATGAACAAGAAATATTAGAGGATAATGCAAAACTATTTAAAGCTCAAAAAAGAAATGATGCTTTAATTGAAGCTATAAATGAAAAATATGAATATGCAATTTTTGATGATGGTTTGCAAGATATATCAATAATATATGATTTAAATATTGTATGCTTCAATAGTATAAATTTAATAGGTAATGGTTTTACAATTCCCTCTGGACCATTGAGAGATAAACTAAATATTTTAAAAAAATATAATATTGTATTTATAAATGGAAATGAGGAAAATTTAGATTTTTTTAAAGAAATAATTTTAAAAATAAATCCAAAAATAAATATTTTTACAGGAAAATATATTCCGCTTAACTTAGATAATTTCAATAAAAATGATAGATATTTAGTTTTTTCAGGAATTGGTAATCATCAAACTTTTTTGTCTATGTTAAAATCTTATGGAATTAATATCGTAAAAGAGATTGAGTTTCCTGATCATTACTACTACAAATTATCTGATATCAAGAATATGATGTCTATAGCAAATAAACTTAATTGCAAAATACTAACAACGGAAAAAGATTTTAACAGAGTAAAGAAATATAAATTTGAAGAAATTAAATTTGTTAAATCAGAATTAAAAATTTCTAGAGAAGATGATTTGGTAAAAGTAATCTTAAATATATGAAAAAAATTAAATATTTTTTCCAATTTTTAATAATCATTTTTATTTTTTTCTTATTCAAAATTTTAGGTTATAAAATATCTTCATATTTAGGTGGAAAACTTTTTGAAATAATAGGTCCTTATTTTAGATCAAACAAAATCACTTTTTCAAATCTAAAAAGAGCTTTTCCTATTAAGGGTGATAAAGAATTAAGACTAATTTCGAGAGGTATGTGGAATAATTATGGTAGAGTTTTTGCAGAATATATTTTTCTCAAAAAATTTAGAAATTCAAAATTAAAAAAAAATATTACTATTGATGGCAGAGAAATTTTAGACGAAATAAAAAAAAAAAATAAGCAAGTTATTTTTATATCTGGTCATTTTAGTAATTTTGAATTAATGGCTATGCAAATAGAAATGGAAGGAATAAAACTTGCAGCTATTTATAGGCCTTTAAATAATATTTATTTAAATCCGATAATGGAAAAAATTAGAAAAAAATATATATGTAAAAATCAAATTAAAAAAGGAATTGGTGGACTTAAAGAACTGGTAAAATTAAATAAAAATGGATACTCCACAGCTTTAATGATTGATCAACGTGTAACGGAAGGGATTAGATCCAAATTTTTTAACAAAGAGGCTTTTACAACTTCCATTCCAGCTCAATTAGTAAAAAGATTTAATTTTGAAGTAGTGCCTGTGTTTATAAAGAGAATTGAAGGTATCAAATTTGAAATAAAAATTGATAAACCTATTCATTTTTCTCAGGAAAATTCTGTTGAAAATATAACTGATAAATTAAATAGTATTCTTGAAAAAATGATAATCAGAAATCCTAAACAATGGATTTGGACTCATAATAGATGGAAATAAACTATTTTTTTTCTAATTCTTGTCTTTTTTTTGATGCTTCTTTATATGAAAAATAAGGTTCTTGTAATTCAACATTCCAATAATTTAAATTATCTAAAGAAATTAGTTTACCCGATACAGCACAAATTACGTGATCTCCTTGTTCAATGATTTGGAAATTGTTTGGTAAATACTTTATTTTCGCTAATTTTTTATTCATTTATAGTTTATAAACTTATACATGAAAGTAGCAATTTTAGGAAGTGGTGGTAGAGAACATGCTATTTGCGAAACGCTAAAAAAATCTAAAAAAATTAATCAATTATATTGTTTACCCGGAAATGCTGGAACTGCCAAATTGGCTAAAAATGTTAGCCTAGATTTAGAAAACTTTGAAGAAATAAAAAACTATATTTTGCAGGAAAAAATTGACTTAATAATAATTGGTCCTGAAAAACCTTTAGTTGATGGTATTGTTGATTATCTCGAAAATTTTGAAATTAAAGTTTTTGGTCCAAGTAAGGCAGCATCACAATTAGAAGGGTCAAAAATATTTACGAAGAAAATTTGTAAGGATTTTAATATTCCAACTGCAAAATTTGAAATTATTAAAAATGAAAAGGATGGAAGAAAATTTTTAGAAAATACAAATTATCCTATAGTTGTAAAAGCTGATAATCTTGCCTCCGGCAAGGGGGTTTATATATGTAAAAATTTTGATGAGTCTATTTCTGCAATTAAAGAAATATTTAATGGAAAATTTGGTGTAGCAAAAGATGTTTTAATTGAAGAATTTTTAAAAGGTGAGGAAATGAGTTTTTTTGTAATTAGCGATGGTATTTCTATTAAACAATTTGATACTGCTCAAGATCATAAAAGAGCTTTAGAGGGTGATAATGGTAAAAACACTGGTGGAATGGGTGCATATTCTCCTTCTAGGCTTATTAACAATAAACTTAAAAACAAAATAATTAACAAGATTATTAATCCTACAATCGATGCATTAAAAGAAAAAGGTTTTCAATACAAAGGCTTTTTGTATGCTGGTTTGATGATCGTAAACGATGAACCTTATTTAATTGAATATAATGTTAGAATGGGTGATCCTGAGTGTCAAACCATTCTACCTAAACTTGAGACTGATTTAATTGATATTTTGATCAAATGTTGTGATCAAAAGCTCAAGGAAATCTCAATTAAATGGAGAAATAAAAAAAGTTTATGTGTAGTCGTATGTTCTAAAGGGTATCCAGAAAGTTATAAAAAAAACATTGAAATTAAAAATATTAATAAAATTCAATTGAATAAAGATGAATATATTTTTCATGCTGGTACCAAAATAATAAATGGTAAAGTTTGTGCAATTGGGGGTAGAGTATTAAATTTTGTAAATTTATCAGATAGTTTTATAGAGGCTAGAAAAAAAATTCATGATAATTTAAATATTCTTAATTGGCTGGATGGTTTCTATAGAAAAGATATAGGTTATAAGGTTATTGATAAATGAGAATTATTTCGGGAATATTTAAAGGAAAAAAAATTCTTCAACCAAAAGATAGTAAAACTAGACCTCTTAAAGATTTAACGAAAGAGTCTATTTTTAATATAATAAATCATTCGAATAAATTTCATTTGGAAGTTAATAATTCATTAGTTTTAGATCTATTTTCTGGTGTTGGATCTTTTGGATTAGAATGCATTTCGAGAGGGGCAAAACATGTTATTTTTATTGAAAATTATAAAAATGTTATACCAATTTTAAAAAAGAACTTATCAAATCTCAAAATGAATAAAAAATATTCTATTATAGAACAGGATATTTTAAATGGCATTCATCTTGATGATAAAAATAATAAATTTGATATTATTTTTTTAGATCCACCTTATAAATATAACGATTTGTTTAAAATTACTGATGATATCTTCAAAAAAAAATTACTTAAGAATAATGGTTTAATTATAATTCACAGACATAAGAAAGAAAAAGATAATTTATCAAAAAATATTAAAATCATTGATGAAAAGAAATATGGGATATCAAAAATTTTATTTACTACTTTTAATTAAGATTTTTTTCGTTTCTTTTTTTATCAACTCAACTGCAGGCTGATTATAAGGATTTATTTTTAAAGCTTTTCCCAGTAAAATTACTTCTAGTATAAAAAAAGTAAATAATTCTCCTAAAGTTTTTTCATTTCTTTCATAAATTTCAAAACTTCTAAAGGGAATGTTTTTTTTTTTAAAAATGTTTTCAGTTGCTTTTTTTTGAAAAAAAATAATATCATCTAAACTTTTATTAATAAGATATTTTTTCTCTGTTAAAATTCCCTTTTTTAAACTTTTTGATAAATTTTTTTCATGAACATAGAAAAAAGTATAAAAATTATTTTTAAATCCATCTAAATAAAGTTGCATCATGCTATGATTATCTTTAGGCATATTTGATATTATAGGTAATATTCCTTTTTGTTTTTTTCCCAAGCTTTCAGCTAACAATTGCTGATACCAGCTGAATAAACTTTTAGATTGATCATCATAATTTATAATAATTGAGTTATATTTTTTTGTGTTTATATGATGAAGGATAGATCCAACATTTGATACTAAACTATTCAAATATTTTTGGTTTTTAATTAAGTTATTTAGTTGTCTAAATTTATTTGAAGAAAGCCCCATCAATTCTGCTGGCAACATTCCAACTTCTGATAAGACAGAATATCTACCACCTATAAAATTATTATGATGTACAATTTCTGATTTTAATTTATTAGCAAGAATATTTAAGTAACTCTTTTTATTATCAGTAATAAATATATTTTTATCCTTTTTTTTAATATAAATATTAGAATTAATAATAGTTTCCAATGTTTCTCCTGATTTAGAAACAATTAAGTTTAAATATTTTTTACTATTTTTATTACTTATATTTTTTTTAAGATTTTCGATAAATTCAAATTTTTTTCTTATTTTAGCCTTTAAAAAATCATAAATTGAATGCGTTCCAAGCGTTGAACCACCCATGCCAATAACTCTAATATTTGAAAAATTTTTTAAACTTTTAATTTTTTCTTTTTTATAACTGCTTTTATAATTATCTCTTAAAGATTTTATAATGTTGTTATTTTCTTTAAAAATAGTTTTTAATTTTTTTTTTAAAAAATTAGTATTTTTTTTTTTATTAAAATTTTTAAATAAAATTCCCTCAGTAATCATTAATTATTTCTAATTTTTTCTAAAATAGAACTTTCAAAATTATTCTCATTACCTGATTGAGCCCCATTGAAGTCTTGCTCATCCTTAATTGACAATAATTCTTTTATATCATTTTCAGGGTTATCCATAGAATTTTTTATTTCTGGCATAGGTAATTCGCTAAATTCTGGTGGCATTATTAATGGTGATTTTTTTTCAACTAAAAATTCATCAGTACTATTTTTTTTTTGAGATCTAAATCCCTCTTTCAAAGTATTGCAGCTTTGTAAACCTAATATAAAAATTGTAAGTATAAAAAATTTAACTAATTTTTTCATTAATTCCTTTTTTTATCATTAAAAAATTCTAAAATAATCATCAAAATAACACCTATCGTGATAAATATATCTGATACATTGAAAATAAACCAATGAAAATTTCCAACATGAAAATCTATAAAATCAGGTACTGCTTTATATAATAACCGATCATAAAAATTTCCAAGTGCACCACCTAAAATCATCAACAAAAAATATCTTTTTAATCCTTCACTATTTTTAACCATAAAAAAAATTATAATAATTACTATACCAATTAAAAAAGATAATAGATTATACAAAAAAATTTTATCGAATGAAAATAGACCAAAAGCAATACCCTCATTCCAAATTAAAGTTATATTCAAAAATTTTGAATTAAATAAATCTTGACCATAATTTTTATCATTAAAATTAATTACATATAGCTTGGTTGCTCTATCTAGAATAAAAATGAAAAATATTATAATTAAATTGATTAAGTAATTTTTTTTTAAATATTTAACCATTTTTTGGAATAAGACCACAGATTTCTCTTGTGCATTGATTAGTTCTAATTTTCCAACACACAGGACATTTTTCTCCTAAAGCTTTTTTACTTTCAACAGTGATATCTACTTTATCATCATAAACAATTTCAGCTTTAGAGGTAATACACAGTTCAGATAAATCAACATCTGAAATTACTTTTTTGTAGCTATTATTGAGTCTGACTTTTATGTCAGCCTCTAAACTTGATCCAATTTCTTTTTTTGCTCTTTTTTCTTCAATACTAATATTGCAAATATCTCTAATTTTATTCAACTCCAACCATTTTTTTTCTAAATCATCATTTTTAAATTTTTTTGGAAAAGTCTGAAATTTTTCTAAATGAATACTTTTATTTTTTTTAGAAACCAGTTGATAAATTTCCTCAGTTGTAAATGACAGAATTGGTGCAAACCATTTTAATAGAGAATCTAATAATATATTCAAAATAATGATGCACGATTTTCGTTTATCTGAATTTATCGAGTCACAATAAAGAGTATCTTTTCTAATATCAAAATAAAATGCTGATAAATCTACAGTACAAAAATTTAATAATTCTTTATAAAGATTATGAAAATCATAGATCTTAAAATATTTTGTAAATCTTTCATTCAAAGTGTAAACTCTATCTAATATAAATTTTTCTAATTCTGGTAAATTTTCTAGGTCAACCTTTTCCAGATTAATGTCTTCAAACTTATCATTTAAATTTCCTAGCAAATATCTGAAGGTATTTCTTATTTTTCTATAAGAATCTGCATGTTGATCCAAAATAGAATAATCAATTCTTAAGTCTTCTGCATAATTAGATGATGCTACCCAAATTCTAAGAATATCAGCTCCGTATTTCTTTAAAATATCCTCAGGGGCAATTACGTTTCCAAGAGATTTGGACATTTTTAATCCTTTGCCATCAACCACAAATCCATGAGATAAAATAGACTCGAATGGTGCCTTGCCTCTTGTTCCACAAGACTCTAATAGTGATGAATGAAACCAACCTCTATGTTGATCTGATCCTTCAAGGTACATTGAAGCTGGCCATTTTAAATCCTTTCTTTTTTCTAAAACAAACGAGTGAGTCGAGCCACTATCAAACCAAACTTCTACAATATCACTTAATTTATCGTAGTCTTCTGCATTATATTTCTTTCCCAAAAATTTTTGTGGATCATCAGAAAACCAACAATCTGATCCTTCCTTTTCATAAATTTGAGCAATATTTTCAAATACCTCATCGTCCACAATAATTTTACCATCTTTTTTATTTACGAAAATAGGAAGTGGTACTCCCCATACTCTTTGTCTTGATACACACCAATCTGGTCTGCTTTCAATCATTGATTTTAATCTTTCTTTACCTTTACTTGGATAAAAAGTCGTATCATCAATAGCCTTTAATGCTTTACTTCTAAGTTTATGACTTTCCATTGAAATAAACCATTGCGGGGTTGCTCTATGAACTAAAGGAGCTTTTGATCTCCAAGAATGTGGATAGGAATGAGTGAGTTCACCATTAGCTAAAAGTTTTTTTTGTTCTTTTAGTTTTTCTATTACTAAAGGATTAGCTTTAAAGATATGAATTCCCTCAAATAAAGCCACATTGTTTGTATATTTTCCGTCTCCATCTACAGTTTCAATTGCTTTAATCCCATTGTTTAAACACAAGTTGAAATCATCAGGACCATGACTTGGAGCACAGTGTACAATTCCTGTGCCTTGTTCAGTGGTTACAAAACGAGCCTCCAGTAGTGGTATATCATAATCATAACCTAAATTTAAAAAAGGATGTTTACAAACTGTATCTCTTAATTCTTTTCCTTTAATTTTTTTTAAAATTTTATAATTCTCAATGTTACAATTTTTTTTCACAGACTCTAATAAAGCTTCTGCAATAACAATCTTCTTATTCTTAAAATCTCCGTCATCAAAAATTTTAATTAATAAATAATCTAAGCTCTCATTATAAGCTAAAGCCTTATTTGCAGGAATAGTCCATGGTGTAGTCGTCCAAATGACTATTTCACTATCATTTAATTCTTCAACTTTTGAAGTTTTTACTTGAAACGAAACATAAATAGTATCTGATTTATGATCTTGATATTCAACTTCAGCATCTGCTAAAGCTGTTTTTTCTACAGTTGACCATAAGACTGGCTTGAAACCTCTATATAAACTTCCCTCTTTCAAAAATTTTCCAAGTTCTCTTACAATCTGCGCTTCAGCATCATAACTCATTGTTGAGTAATAATTCTCCCAATCTCCTACAACACCTAATCTTTTAAACTGATCTTTGTGAACCTTTATCCAATTCTCCGCAAAAGTTCTACACTCTTTTCTGAATTCAACTATAGGCACTTCATTCTTATTTTTTTTATTTTTTTTATACTGCTCTTCAATTTTCCACTCTATGGGTAAACCATGACAGTCCCATCCAGGAACATATACTGAGTCTTTACCATCCATTTGATGAAATTTTACAATTATATCTTTTAAAATTTTATTGAGCGCGGTTCCCATATGTATATTCCCATTTGCGTAAGGAGGACCATCATGAAGAACAAATTTTTCTTGACCTTTTCTAGAATTTCTTAATTCTTTATAAAGATTAATTTCATCCCAAAATTTCAAAAATTCTGGCTCTCTTATTGGTAAATTCGCCTTCATTGAAAATGCAGTTTTGGGTAAATTAATTTGGAATTTGCTCATTATATTTTTTTTGCTTTTCGTAAATCTATATTTATTTGTTTTTTTAATTGACCTATATTTTTGAATTTTTTTTCTTTTCTTATAAACCTTAAAAAATTTACTGTTAAATACTTATTATATAAATTTTCAGAAAAATTAAATAGATGAACTTCTAATAATATTTTTTTTTGA
>MDSV01185118.1_pt1 | contig 12584 bp, 6 predicted proteins | sample 810851 | NCBI WGS metagenome assembly MDSV01 (sample SAMN05326640, study PRJNA326480) | marine metagenome | isolation source: seawater | place: Atlantic Ocean: North East | collected 2012
CCCGCCGATCGCGCCGCCGCCGGGCGTCGCCGCGCCCGGCGCGCCGCCGCCGCCGCCACGCCCTGAAGCTCCTGGCGCAGGTCCGGGGGCAGCCCGCCCGCCCCAGCCTGCAGCGTCTTGAAGAAGATGGCCATCGTCTCCACGGCGAGCTTAGGCGCGCCAGGCGTGAGCGTGCCCGCGTCGTCGCCGGTGGCGCGCGCGCGCAGGAAGCGCAGGCACGCCGCGGCGAAGGGCGCGCCGCTCGCCGCCGCGCGCTCCTGCAGCCACTTCTCCAGGTTGAGGTATTCGGGGCGAGCCGCCAGCGCGGCGAGCTCGACGGCGAGCGCGTGCGGCGCCCTGTCGAGCGCCGCGGAGAGCGCCTTGAGGTCCTGGCACACGTCCAGTATGCGGGGCACGGCGGGCCCACCCTCGCGCTCGTGCGCCATCGCCATCGCCATCGCCACGCCATCCTGCCCCCCCGGCCCGGAGGCCCACACGCGGTGCAGCACGGCGGCGGAGTTGCCCTGGCCCAGCCCCGAGGACGAGAGGTACGCCGCGATCGCGGTCGCCACCACCTCGGCGAGCACGCCGCCGCGCGCCGCGGCCTCCTCCGCCATCGCCGCCGCCGCGCCGAGCGCCACCACGTCGGGGCACACGCCGAGCCCGGCGTCGAACGCGCGCCGCGCGCGCGCCGGGGCGGCGCCGCCGGCGCGCGCCACGGCGGCCAGCGTCAGGTAGAGGTCCAGGCTGAGCCACGCGTGGTTGGGCGTGCCCACCGGCGAGGCGCCGGCGGACAGGATGCCCCCTTCCACCGGGGGCATCACGCGCCGGCACGCGCGCCAGTCGAACGCTTCAGCCGAACAGCTCGCCGCGTGCGCCAGAAACGCCGCCTGCGCCTCGGGCGCGCTCTCCCACGCCGCGCCGGCGCACACCGCCTCCACCGGGAATGCGCGCTCGCCGTCGGTGGCGCGCGCGAACATCTTCAGCACAGCCTCGGGCGCGCGCGCGTCCACCCCCGGCGCCTCCGCGCTTCCGGTGTCTAAAAACCACGCCGCGCCGGCTTTGTCGAGGTGCATCATGGCCTCTACCCAGTCGGCGTCTGGGCGCGCCTCGCGCAGCGCGTCGGCGGCGTTTTCGTAGTTCCACGTTGTCTCGAGCCGCGGCGGCTCCAGCCCGACCGCCGCGGCGACGCCCGCCAGCGTCGCGGCGGTGGCTGTCGGGTCGAGCACGTCGCGCGTCGATGCGAGCATCGCCACGACGCGCGCGAGCTCCCGCGCGCCGAACGCGGGCATCAGGCCGATGATTCGCTTGAAGTAATCCACGCTCGCCGTGCACCCGTACCCGAGCTCCTTGATCGTCTCCGAGGGAGACGTCGAGGAGCTCAGGCGGGACACGATGTCGCCGCCTACGGGCGTCATCTCCGCCCCGAACCGAGAGGACTCCAGGACCCACCCCACCTCGCTCGTGTCGTGACCTTTCTCGAGCAGAAACGACGAGAGTCTGCTCCGCGCGCCCGCCGGGAGGGGGGGCTCCAAAAAATTCTCGTCCCGCGCTAACTTGCCCACGAATGCCTCGCCCGCGAGGCTCCAATCGAGCCCGCCGTGCCTCGCGAGTTGCAGGCCGAGGTCGAGTGTGACGTCACGTCCCAGTCTCAAGACGTCGCAGAGCGTGACGAGGTACGGGACTTCGTCCCCCTCGTGGACAACCTGCGTTCGCTCTACCACGAGAAGAGCAAGTCGCTCGGGGAACGAATCCGGCCTCGAGCGCGAAAGGCGGGCGGCGACCGAGGCGAGAAGGACGACGTGCGGATCGTCCTGTCTCCGCCTCAAATCGGTATCCGCGTCCGCGTCCGCGCGCAGGAACACCTGCTCGAGCGCGAGAAACGAGCCTTCCGCGCCGTAAAGCTCCGCGGCCTGTTCCGATCGCGCGAGGGGGGGCTTTTGAAGTCAGATCGCGGTGATTTTTACCAAGCGACGGGATTCGCGCGCGAAGAGCCGAGGCGCGCGAGACGGGCGCGGTCGCGCGCGCGCACCTCAAGGATGTCCTCCGCGGTCGCTGTGAGGTTTGAGCCGTCGAGTCCGTCGAGCAGAAGAGAGATGCGTCGGGTGATGATAGGCGCGAAATCTATCATGCACCGCTCGACCGATCGCGCACGCACCGAGCTGGCGCCTGTTCAGTGGCCAAACCCTGGTGGCGCGGGTTCACGCGCGTGGCGGAGCGCGACCCCCGGTCAAGACCCAGCGCCCGCGCAGACCTCGTGCACGAGAGCTTGGCCGTTAAGGGTGATCGCCCGCGTATTCAAGCCACGCCGTCCACCAACGTGCGCGCTCTAAGGTATGCCCCCCCGCGCCCTCGCGTAATCCGGAGATGTCATTGCTCGCCGTCTCGAAGAGGCGGGAGAATGAGGGGGCCAGGGGGGGCGCTCGAAAGGGAAAGTGTCGACTCACCGACGGAGCTGACTGGAAAATCGTCCTGGATGACCGATTCGATCGAGACATATCAAAGCAAACCCCGATCAAAGAAAACATCCGGCATCTCGTCGATTCCCACCTACTCCATCTTGATGAGAGCTCAGGTAGCGTTATTTTGGCGGGAGGTCGCGTCATGATCTTCCACAGTCGTCTGCGTCTTTCCCGCCCGTCCGCGACGGTCTGTGAACCCTGAAATTCGTACCTTATTCTTTTTGGTTCCTCCGAGAAGAAGGAAAATTTGGTGCCAGCTCGCCGCTTTTTCGACGACGAGGCGTCGCGCGTTCCCGTATGCCCCCGCACACCGGCACGCGCGAGCACGCATCGCGCGCGACCTCCCACACGCACGAACCCAGACGACGTTTCGTCTGGCGCTGTGATGTCTGGACCGGTATCGTGCCACCTGCCCGTGGACGCGAGCCTCCACTCCTTCAACTCTCTGGACTACGGGTTCGGAGCCGGCGAATCACCGTTCCTCGCGGGGTCTGCGGACGCGACGTGTGGCGTCGCAGCTGTGCGCGCGGTGTCGCAGTACCTCAACCTCGAGCCCATGCGCGCGGTCGTGTCGTTCGCGGATACGCCCGGGCAGCTCGCGCAGCCGGCGCCTTCCGAGGCGCTCGTCGCGCGCGAGCGCGACGCCGCGCGCGGCGACCGCCCCTGGGAGGAACAACAGCTGGGCGTGTCTTCGTTCAACGCGAGCGGGCGAACGGGCGCGGCGGAGGACGTCTCGACCTCGCATGACGTCGCGGAGGTACGTCTGGGTCTTTTTCGAACACTCGACACGCGCGGTGCCCCTTTAATACGCGGCTTTGGCGCGCACGCGACCGCACGCCCGGCCTTCTCCGGCGACGCGCGTCTGACCGCGACTCTTCGTTTTCCTTCGCGCCACGACACGCATCCCGCAGGCTTTCCCTCCCCTGAACTTCGGCGACTTGGACGTCGAGCAGCAGGCGGACGCGCTGTTCAGCAAGGTATGTCGTCCCTCCGGCCTGCCCTCCCCGCGATCGCCCCGAACGCCGCGGCGACCGACGCTCGCGCCTCCGCACGCCGCCTGCTTTTCGGAAAGCGCGAACACGTCACTTCGTCTCTCGATCGACAAACAGACCTCCTCTGACGCCTTTTTTCCTCGACGCCTCGCGCGCGCGCTTCTCTGCGACGCGAAACAGGGACCGATGCGCACGCTCTCCGCGCGCACTTTCGAGACGCTTCTCGATGAATCCAACGTCCGCGAGAACGAGGTACGTCCCCGCCTCACGAACGAGCCGCGATACGCCCCGACCGCCCGTTTCCTCGTTCGAAACGAACGCTTCGCGTTCGCCCCGAACCTGGGCACCCCGACGCGCGTGTCACCGCGCCGTCGACGCACGCCGCCCAACCCGAGGGCCACACGTGGCGCATTTCCTCTCGGAACGCTTTTTTGGACGCACTTTTTTTGGCGCAAAAAGAAAAAAGACGGTCCGCGCTCGCGCCTCGCGCGCGCCCTCTTTCGTCTCGACGCGCCTCGGATCGCGATCGACCCGCGCGTCAGCTGCTGACCTTCATTCGCGCGCTTTCTCGCACGACCACCCCTTCTTTTCGCTCCGGCGCGCGCAGGAATGGACGGCGCTCCAGAATTTGCCGTCGCTGCCGCGCGACGTGACGGCACTCGGCGAGGAGGAGCTCGCGCCTTCGGCGCCGACGCCCTCGCGCCCGGCGCGCGCGGCGCCGCGCGACTTCGACTTCGAGCACGGCGACGCGGGCGGCGCGGTCACGTCCTCCCGAAGCGCGGCGCAGGTTTCCGCGCACCGGCGGGGGCTCGCGGAGGCGGGCGCGGATCCGACGGCGGCTCCCGAGTACCTGGACCTCGACGCGGCGGCGCTCGAGGAGGCGCGGCGTGCTGCGACGCGCGCGACCGCGACGGCGACGACGCTCACTATCCGTGCGAAGGAGATACTGGACGTGGTCTCCAGCGCGGAGACGTCGGCGCAACGCCGCGTCTCCTCGCGCGCGCGAGGCGCCGCGAAGCCTCGCGCGAGTCTCTCGCGCGAGAGCTCCGGCGTGCGCACGCCGACGCGCTCCGAGCGCGGCGGCCTGGATTCCGAACCCGCGAGCGCGGACGCGGACGCGGACGCGGGCTCGCCCGCGGTGACGCGCGTGCGCAAGCGCGCGCGCGAGCCCGTGGGTGCCGCCGCGCGCGGCGACGAGGGCGACAGCACGGACATGGAGGACAGTGACGCGCCGGCGCCGGCGGCGTCGGCGCGCGCCGGGAAGCGCCCCAAGCCGTCTGCCGTCGGCGCGTGGGCGCCGAAGGCCACGGACAACATCATCACCGCGGACGGGCAGAAGGTGCGCCGCGGGTGTTTGCACTGCGGGTGCCAGAAGACCCCGCAGTGGCGCATGGGTCCCACGGGGCCGAAGACGCTGTGCAACGCGTGCGGCGTTCGATTCCGCAAGGGCATGCCGATGAACGAGTGAAGACGCGCGCGCGCGGGACATCACGCGCGAAGGGGCAACTGGGAATGACTGAGGGGAGGCAACGCGAGCGACGACGATGACAGAGCGAGACGACGACGAAGAAGAAGACCACGCCGGCGCGTGCGGGTAGACTATAGCTACGCACGCGTGCAAAGCGTGACCTTTATTTGGATGTTTGATGTGCATACGAGTCGGCGAACCGCGCTCGCCGGCGGGCGCGCTCGCGGAGCGTGTCGCGACGCTCAGTCGTCGTCGCAGAAACCCTCTGTGTCCATCTTCTTGTCCTTCTTGTCCTTCTTGTCCTTCTTCTTCATCGCCTTCTCCGCCTCCTTGCGCTCCTTCTTGGCCATCTTCGCCTCCATCTTCTCACGCTCCTTCTCCGCCAGCACGCGCTCGATGGTGTCCACGATCGTCTGCGTCTGGCTCTCAATCTCGATGTTCACTGTGCTCCCCACGTCTTTGTTCGCGAACACGGTCTGGCGGATCGTCTCCGGGATCAGCCACACGTTGAACTTCCCCGCGGAGGTCTCCCCGACCGTCAGCGAGCACCCGTCCACGGCGACGAACCCCTTCGGCAGGATGTATTTGCTCCACTTCTCGTCCAGCTCGAACACCACGCGCCGGTTGTTCTCGGTGTCCTCCTGCTCGACGATGGTCGCCTTGGCGTGCACGTGCCCAGACACGGTGTGGCCGCCGATCTCGTCGCCCACTCGCGCGCTCCGCTCGTAGTTCACGGACGACCCCGGCACGAGCTCGCCGAGATTAGTGGCGCGCAGCGTCTCCACGATCAAGTCGAAGCACGCTGTGTCGCCCTCGGTCTCTACCACGGTGAGGCACGTGCCGTTGCACGCGACGCTGGCGCCGATGAGGATCCCATCCAGAGTCTCGGGGGGAAACTTGAGCTTCAGACGCGCGAAGTCGCCGACGTCGTCGAAGGAAACCACCTCCGCGGTGCCCTGCACGAGGCCGGTGAAGAGCGCGGTCGTGACGCAGCCCCCAACGCGCGCGCGCGCGGGTCGGCGCACCGCGCGGGACTCTGCGAGGGGACAGGCGAGGGTCGGGAAACGTGCGTCAGCGAGAAGTGCCGAAACCTCGTCGGCGTCGCTGCGAGCGAGTGAAGCAGTGCGGTGCGCGCCAGGGAAGAGAGCGGAAGGGTCACGAACCGACTCGAGAGCCGCGGCACGTGCGCTTGAACCCGCCCGCGAGGGCGGGAGTTTTCGCGGATGCGGCGGCGAGCGACATCTGTTGTGTCCCCGGATAGCGTGACGCGGTTTCCCGTCCGCCGCGCATGAATCGCCTTGGATCGGGGCTCGGCTGAAAACTGCAGTCTGGGTCGAGCGGCGATTTTCCCTCGCCGAATACGGGCTCGTTCGCCGCAAAGCCACGAACCTCGTGACTATTAGGATCGTGTTCGTGATAACAAATCGTGCGCGCGCATCGCGCGTGCGCCGCTCGGTGCGTCCCCCGATCGCGCCCCGAACATCCCTCGCCTCGGAACCTCTCCGGCGCCCGCTACGCCTTGCCGGAGGCGATGCCGTTCTGCGAGCCCGAGGGCGTCATCGCCGGCGCAGGCTTGGTGACCGCGTGCGAGTAGTAGATCATTCCCACGACCGCGAGCGCGCACCCCAGCACGTTCCTGCTAGTGATGGGCGCGGCGAAGATGACCCACCCGAAGAAGAAAACCAGGCACGTCTTGACGTGGCCGATGACCTGGAAGGACACCGCGCTGAAACGGCCGATGCACAGGAACGACGACACGTTGACCAGGACGGCGAAGAAGCACGAGACCACCAGCGCGAACGCCGCGACGGAGGACCACTCGTAGTCGAACACCCACTTCCCCGTGATGAGCTCGTCCAGCGCCGGGCCGAAAAGTAACATGGAGCCGGCCATGTACGGACTCGTCTTGGCTAACAAGAAGTTGGACGTCACGTTGTGCTTCTTCTGCAGGTGCGCGACCAGGATCTGCTGCGCGGACGTGCTGACCACGCCGACGATCGCGGCGATCGTGCCCGCGGGGTTCATCTCCAGGTCGGAGACGGTCGCAACGCCGACGCCAATGAGCACCACGACGATAGCCTGGATGACCCGCCGCGAGAACTTCTTCCCCATGAAGACCAGCTCTAAGACGCACATCGTGGGGATTTGCGCGAGTTTGCACACCTGGTAGAACCCGATGGTGTTCAGCATGAGGGACATGTTGAGGCCGATGATGGACGTCGCGGCGACCACCACGAACATCACGATGTCGTGCTGAGGGATGCGCATCTTCTCCCCGGCAGAGTTTTTGTCGTCCGCCTTGCGGTTGCCGCCCGTGCACAGCCCGATGGACGCGGTACACATGAAGTGCAGACCGCACAGCGTGGTGGCGAAGGAGAAGCCGTACCCGGACCCGCCCATGAGCTGCTTGTTGACCATCACGATCGCCACGGAGGTGAAAATGTTCAGAGACCACGCGAACGCGTCAAACATGCGCTTCGTCGCGGGGTTCTCATCCGCGGACATCTCCTCGAAGCCCATCGCGTTCGACGCGAACAGCTAGACCGCTCGACGCAGTGAATAGATGTGGGCGCGATCCGACAAGCACGCGAGTCGGTATCGTTGGCGGCCCAAACGCGAGGGGCGCGGCGGGTGGCTCCGGAAAGGTCAGATGCCTCGTGCGGTGATCGGCGGCGTCGACGGGTGTCGCGCGCGCTCCAAAGTGCGCGAGCCGCGCGACGACCGCGGCGGAGCTGCGCTGCTGCGCTTCTGAAAGTCGAAAATTATGGGAATGCAGAACGTCCGAGCCACTCTTTTGCGAATCGGCTCGGTTCGGCCTTCGGCGCGCTGGAGCGTGAACGAACGCTCGCCGCCTTTTCTTTTTGCTTTCGAAGCGACGGACTGTTGAGCTACGAATACTTTACATTAATGCGTAACTGAAGTATCACTTGCTTTCGTCACGCCATCAGATCTTTCCCGGCGGCGAAAACCGGCGATATGTGGCGTTGCGGCGGGCGCGGCTCGGGCGCGGCGGAGCATAAAACGTCGGCCGGCCGAACGCGCGATCCCTCTCTACAAGTCGCCCCCGTGCGTCTTGGAACCCGCTCACTACCCGCTCACTACCCCGTTCCCCTAAGGGCCCACCTCCAGGTGCGTGTGACGGTCGCCGGGAACGCGAGCGCGACGCGCGAGCGCGCGCTTCGCGGTTTTTTCATCGCGAGGCGACGCCTCAGATGCGCGCGAAGACGAGCCGACATCTGCGCGATGCGCCAGCCGCCCGCGTGCGCAGCCGGCTGACCGTGCCGCCTACTCCCCTCGAAACCTCAGGTGCCTTTAGTTTTAAGCTCTCTCAACACTCTCACAAGTTCCCAAGGTGTGCACCGCGGAGCTCGGCCCGAGGCGCCCGTGCCGATCCCCCCCCCCGCCTCGCGTCTCGCCTGGCAAACCCTTTTCTTCGGAGCGACGCGCGTTGGCGGGAAACCGAACAGAGCTGCGGCCGGACGCGCAGACTCGCGCAGCTCGGCTATTCCGCGGTATCTCTGACGTGTGAGGACGTGCACGGCGCCCCCCGCGCGGTCGCGCGACGGTCGCGCGCGTCGCGGCGCGTCATCTTCCGACGACGCGCGCCATCGTCTTCGGGACTTGGACGGTCGCTTCGGTCGCTCGGGGCGTTTCCTTTCGGCCGCCGATCGGGGACGAACCGCTGACCCCCTCCCCTCTTTTCATGGCCATTTGACGCGAACAGAATATGTCTGGCGAAGGTGGTTTCAACGATGAAGCGTACGACAGCGGCATGCAGGCGATCCTGGATGAGGACAAGGAGGCCGGTGGCGAGATGACCATCACCGACTGGACCGAGGTGCACGAGTCCTTCGACGCGATGAACCTGCACGAGAACCTGCTCCGCGGCATCTACGCGTACGGTTTCGAGAAGCCCTCCGCGATCCAGCAGCGCGGTATCGTGCCCTTCACCAAGGGCCTGGACGTGATCCAGCAGGCGCAGTCCGGTACCGGTAAGACGGCGACGTTCTGCGCCGGCGTGCTGCAGCAGCTCGACTACGAAAAGGAGGAGTGCCAGGCGCTGGTGCTCGCGCCCACGCGCGAGCTCGCGCAGCAGATCGAGAAGGTCATGCGCGCGCTCGGCGACTACCTCAACGTGAAGTGCCACGCCTGCGTCGGTGGTACGTCGGTGCGCGAGGACCAGCGCATCCTGCAGAGCGGCGTGCACGTCGTGGTGGGCACGCCCGGGCGCGTGTACGACATGCTCCGCCGCCGCGCGCTGAAGCCTGACTACATCAAGATCTTCTCCCTGGACGAGGCGGACGAAATGCTGAGCCGCGGGTTCAAGGACCAGATCTACGACATCTTCCAGCTCCTGCCCAGCAAGCTGCAGGTTGGCGTGTTCTCGGCGACGATGCCCCCCGAGGCGCTGGAGATCACGCGCAAGTTCATGACGAAGCCGGTGCGCATTCTCGTCAAGCGCGACGAGCTGACGCTCGAAGGTATCAAGCAGTTCTACGTCAACGTGGACAAGGAGGAATGGAAGCTCGACACGTTGTGCGACCTGTACGAGACGCTGGCGATCACGCAGTCGGTGATCTTCGCCAACACCCGCCGCAAGGTGGACTGGCTCACGGACAAGATGCGCGCCCGCGACTTCACCGTGTCCGCCACGCACGGTGACATGGACCAGAACACCCGCGACATCATCATGCGCGAGTTCCGCTCCGGCTCCTCCCGCGTGCTGATCACCACCGATCTGCTCGCGCGTGGTATCGACGTCCAGCAGGTGTCGCTCGTGATCAACTTCGATCTCCCCACCCAGCCCGAGAACTACCTGCACCGCATCGGTCGCTCCGGCCGTTTCGGTCGTAAGGGTGTCGCCATCAACTTCGTCACGAAGGACGATGAGCGCCTGCTCCAGGACGTCCAGCGTTTCTACCAGACCGTCATCGAGGAGCTCCCCTCCAACGTCGCCGACCTCATCTAAGACTTTTGATTGCTCCAGCAGTTGTGCCAGAGCGTGCCGTCAGTCATCGAGCATCAAGGAAGTTCTTTCACCACCGATGATTCAAGCGACCCACAGACCTAACAAGCGAGGGTGGGGTCATACGACCTCGCACTCTTCGAAAACCTCCTTCCGTCGAGAGAGGAGACTCCTTTAGGGAGTAAGCCATTTTAGTGCGTCTCGGCAGCGCTGCCGAGACAGTTGCGAGCGCTCTAGAGCGTCTCTCTTCGCTTTTTAATTACAAAAAGAGCGTAACCCGAAGGCGCGCTTCGTCGTCATGCGCGACCGCTCCCCCGCGCGTCATCACATGAAATCGTCCTCCGCCTCTTCGAACGACGCGTACTTCGCGGCGTTCTGTTTGTTCGTCATCATCTTGTCCGAGTCCATGATCAAGTCGTAGCTCCGCGCTTCGCGGTCGGCTCGGCGAAGGCGCTCCTCCTCCAGACGCGCGAACTCCTCTTCGCGGTAGTGTGCCTTCTTCTCTTCGCGAATCGCGCGCTCGTAGGTCTCCTTCTCCTCGGCCAAGTCCGGGAACAGCTCCGTCTTGGTCTTGTTCAGCCTGTTCACGATCTCGTTCTTCCGTTTCTCCACCCGCACCTTGCGCACCAGCTTGTCGTCGAAGAACCCCACCTGGCCAACCTGCATGTTGCTCGTCTTCTTAAGGTTGGACCACGGCGTGTACACGATCGTCACGTTGTTCTCCTTGTTTCCCGCGATGGAGTTGGCCTTCACGAGCTGCGCGCAATCTTCCAGCTCCTCGGGGGTGATGTCGTCGATGGTCTCCCCGTGCGCCACGCGCACATACACGTGCGCGCTGCTCATCTTCGACACGTGAAACCACACGTCCAGCGGCAAGCCATACTTAATCAGGTCCTCGTTCTCCACCTTGTCTTTGCCCATGTACAGCTTGTGCTTCGTGGTCTCCGCCCCGGAGGGGGTGAAGTAAAGCACCATCGCGACGCGGACGCCGGTGTCCGAGACCGCCCGCGCGAGGCGCGTGTGGAGAGACAGTCACAGGCGACGGCGCGAAAAACTTTTGCTCGTGCGAAAAACGCTTTATCTCAATTATCAGACTAATTGCGCATGCGAAACATAATAAAAATATGGGTCGTCTACGGACCAGCGCCCTAGCGGTGGTTTTCCTCTCGTCCATCTACGCTCCGCGCCTGGACGCGCGCGCCGTTCGCGGGGGTCACCGTGAACCCCACCGAGGGCGTCATCGGATCGCGCTCGTCCCCGGGCGCGAATTCGAACGCGCACACGAGCTGCGCCAGCATCACGCGCATGAACACCCAGGCGAGGTGTTGGCCGACGCACGCGCGGGGCCCGGCGGCGAAGGGCATGAACGCCGAGCCCTTGCGGCGCACTCGAGGAGGCTCTTCGCCCTCGAGCTCGCTCGAGCTGCTTCTCCTCGAAACGCCGTCGTCCACCAGCCACCGCGAAAACGGCGCGAAAACCTCTGGCTGGTCCCACACCGCGGGGTCCCTGTGCACGGCGTGCAGCCACACGCCGACGGCGGTGCCCTCCGACAGGCGGAAGCCGTCTTCGTCCGCGACGTCCGAGACGAGGCGTCGCGCCACTAGAGGCGCCACCGGGTGAAGACGCAGGGTCTCGCGGAGCACAGCCTCGAGTTCGGGCGCGGCCGCGGACGTGCGCCACGCGGGCTGGTGCGGAGATGGAAGATCGCGGAGACTCGCCGAGAACCGCGACGGATTCGGACCCGCGGTTCCGTCGAGAGCCGGCGACGCGGTTCCGTCGGCGCCGCCGCGGGAGGCGGGTCCCTCGACGCCGAGCTCGGCGGCGACGTCCGCGTTTTTCCTTCGCCGCAGACCTGCGCGCAGATCTTTCTGGATCTCCGGCTCGGCGGCGAGCCGCAGGAGCGCCCAGGACAGCGTCGCGGACTGCGTGTCGTGCCCCGCGAAGAGAAGCGTCACGGCCTCGTCCAGGAGCGCTCGGGGTATTCTTTCGTCGCGCGGCGTCGGCGCCAGGTCCGGATCCGGATCCGGGCGGCCCGCGCGCGAGACGAAGACGCCGCCGCCCATGTACGACTCCCAACGAGCCCTTCCGCGAACGCGGGGCGAAGGCTTCGTCGTCGTCGTCGTCGTCGTCGTCGCGCGTTCGTTCGCGCCCGTCTCCCGCCCGCGCGCGCCCGAACCGTCGTCGCGGATTCCGGATCCGCCGTGCGCGGCGCTCTCCGCGAGCGCCGCGAGCGGCGAGCCGGGTCGCGCGGCGCGCACGGCGAGCGTCGCAAGCCTCCGCGCGTTTCGCACGCTTCGCGCCTCCAGCCTCCCCACCGGCGACGCGCGGTACGCCCAGTCGCTGAGCATCCAGACGCTCCTCGCCCTCGCCGGTATGAGGTGCCTCAACTTCGTCGCCGCCTCCAGGTACTCGTCCTCCAGCTCGCGCGCCGCGAGCCGGACGCCGTCCCGCGCGGCGGACTCGGGGAACGCCGCCGCCGCCTCGGCGACGGTGCAGCCCGCCAGGTACTGGAACGTCGTCCGGAGCGTCGCGCGTTGCAGCAGAGGCAACGCCGCGATCGGCGTGAAGCTCTGGCCCTGCATCATCGCCCGCATCTCCCGCACGGTGTCCCTGGCGTTCTGAATCGACGCCGCCGCGAGCGGCTCGAGGCCCGCGGCGGCGAACGCGGCGAGCACCTCGGTCCTCCGCGCGTGCCACGCCTCGCCCTCGGCGGTGAA
>MDSV01230905.1_pt1 | contig 12584 bp, 12 predicted proteins | sample 810851 | NCBI WGS metagenome assembly MDSV01 (sample SAMN05326640, study PRJNA326480) | marine metagenome | isolation source: seawater | place: Atlantic Ocean: North East | collected 2012
ACGAGGCGGGGCGTGGCCCAGCCCGGTTAAGGCGCCTGTTTTGGGAACAGGAGATCGCAGGTTCGAATCCTGCCGCCCCGACTACGAAAGCCGCTCACATCTGTGGGCGGCTTTTTTTGAACCTCATTTTTTTTTTACCCAAAACGAAACCCCTTTCGATGCAATCCCGTTAAAGATGCTGAGAATGGTTTCAGGCTCGCAGCGAGCTCATCGCTGCAGAGAATTGGTTTTTTGGTTTAGAACAGGAGAGCTGTCCCCCGGGACGGCTCTTTTGTTGTGCACAGATGTCGCCCGTTGGATTTTTTCTGGCGCGGCGTGAAACCTTTTTTCATCCGCTGGCGTTAATAGGACTGAACATGGTTTTAAGCTCACAGCGAGCACATCGCTGCAGAGAATTGGTTTTTTGGTTTAGAACAGGAGAGCCGCCCCCCCGGGCGGCTCTTTTGTTGTGTGACTTGCTTGTGCTGATCTCCGCCTTCGGTTGCGAAGGAGAGTGTGGCAAGCCCGTCGCACAACCTTCGAACACAAAAAAGGGCCGCGTACGCGGCCCTTTTTGATGGCTCACACTTCGCTTGTCGGATCAGATGAACTGTTCCTGGAATCGGTCGGCCACGTAATCGCCAATGGCCAACGACGCAGTCGCGGCAGGTGACGGCGCGTTAAGCACATGGATGGAACGGTCCGTGGTTTCGATGCGAAAGTCGTCCCGGGTGTCGCCGTCTTGACTCAGCAACAAGGCCCGCACACCAGCGCGTCCAGGCCGGATGTCGTCCATGGCCAAGGACGGCACCAATCGCTGCAGCGTCTTCAGAAACAACCGCTTGGAAAAGGCCCGTCTGTACTCGTTGATGCCGAAGGCCATGTTGTTGAAAAAGAGCTTCCAGGTGCCTCCGTAGCCCAAGGCTTCCACGGTGTCTCTCAGGTCAAAGTCGGTCTTGCCGTAGCCCTCTCGCTTGAATGTGAACACCGCGTTGGGCCCGCACTCGATCTCGCCGTTGGTCATGCGGGTGAAGTGCACGCCCAAGAAAGGAAAATCTGGGTTGGGGACAGGGTAAATGAGGTTCTTGACCTTGTGCTTGGCGTGGTCTTCCAACTCGTAATAATCGCCGCGAAACCCCACGACACGTTCTTTCAACTTCACGCCATCCTTCCGAGCCAATCGGTCGGCCTGCAAGCCCGCGCACACGACCACCTTGTCGGCGGCGTAGGTCCGCGCTTCACCACCGACTTGGGTCCGGACCAAGGAGCCCAAACCTTCTGGACCGAGGTCGACCACTTCCTCGCCCAAACGGACTTCACTTTTGGGCTGGATATTCAGGGCCGCCGCCGCCATTTTTTCAGTGGCGTTGCGAAAATCGACAATGCCTGTGCATCCCACGAAGAGTGCGGCCACCCCTTTGCAGTGTGGCTCGATTTCGGCGAGCTCGTGGGCGTCGATGCGCTCGAGGCCCTCGATGCCGTTCTGTTGTCCGATGCCGTGGATTTTTTCAAGCATGGGCAGCTCTGAATCGTCGGCAGCCACCACCACCTTGCCGCACACGTCGTGTGGCACGTCATTGTCCTTGCAGAATTGCACCAACTCCCGACGTCCCTGCACACAATTCGTCGCCTTGAGGGAACCTGGCTTGTAATAAAGACCAGAGTGAATCACACCCGAGTTGTTGCCGGTTTGGTGTTCAGCCAGCCGAGGCATCTTGTCGATGAGCAGCATGGTGCGCTCGGGAAAGCGCTTTTGGAGTTTGTAAAACGTGGCCGCGCCGACAATCCCGCCGCCCACCACCACCACATCAAAAGATCCGTCGTTGTGCATCGCCGTCGAAGGTACGACCGTCCGGCCATGCCAAGGCCCTGAACTATCTTGGGCGACATGGCACAGATGACGAGTGGAGCGCACACCAACAAAAAGGTCCAAAATGCCTGGGCCCTTTACGATTGGGCTAACAGCGTGTACTCTTTGGTCATCACCACGGCGATCTTCCCCATCTTCTACAATGCCGTGACCACGCTGCGGGACGACGATGGGAATTTGATCAGCGACGTGGTGACCTTCTGGGGCATGGAATTCCTGAACACCCAGCTCTACAGCTATGTGTTGGCCACAAGCTTCGTTGTCATCATTGTGATGAGTCCGTTGTTGAGCGGCATGGCCGATTACGCTGGCAAGAAGCTCGACTTCATGAAGGTGTTCTGTTATGGCGGAGCCTTGGGATGCGTGAGCCTGTTTTGGTTCAACCCCGAGCATCTGGAATGGAGCATGGGTGCTTTGTTCTTGGCCAACCTTGGGTTTTGGGGCAGCCTCGGCTTTTACAATGCCTACCTGCCAGAAATCGCCTCAAAAGAGGAACAAGACAAACTTGGCGCCCGGGGCTATGTCATGGGCTACATCGGCTCGGTGGTCTTGCTCCTAGTCTGCCTGGGCATGATTATGGGCGTGGGCAACCACCTCACCAAATGGGCGTTCGTTCTCGTGGCCGTGTGGTGGGTCAGCTGGGCCCAACCCGCATTCCGTCGTTTGCCCTCCACCCCCCACCAGAACCGACTCAGGGGCAAGCTCTTGACGCAAGGCTTCAAAGAACTTCATGGCGTGGCCAGGGACCTCAAGGGACAACTCCACCTCACCCGGTTCCTTGGCTCGTTTTTCGTGATGAGCATGGCCATTCAAACCATCATGCTCATGGCCACGAGCTTCGGCATCAAAGAGGTTCAGCTCTCGAGTGCTGAGCTCATCGTGGCCACGTTGCTCGTCCAATTTGTGGCCATTCCCGGCGCCTTTTTCGTGGCGTGGTTGAGCGGCAAAATTGGCAACATCAAGGCCTTGGCTGGTTGCATCCTGGCGTGGTGCGCCGTGTGCGCCTACGCGTATTGGTTCGCGAGCACCAAAGAAGGTTTTTACGTGGCCGCAGCCAGCATAGGATGCCTCATGGGCGGCACCCAAAGTCTAAACCGTTCCACCTACAGCAAACTCTTGCCCGAGACAGAAGACAACGCCTCATACTTCAGCTTTTATGAGGTTCTGGAAAAGGGCGGGCTCGTGATCGGGATGTTTGGGTGGGGCTACATCGAGGGCCTGACCGGGTCCATGCGCAACAGCATCCTGGCACTTGTGGGACTGTTTGGCTTGGCGTTCCTGGTGCTCATGCTCATGCCCAAATCACACCGCGGTCACCTCTCCGCAGCTTGACGCTGCGCCAGCAAAATCTCACATGTGCGCACAAAAAAGGCACGCCCTGGGGCGTGCCTTTTTTCATGGGAAATGCCCCAGAACTTCAGTTCACAGAGAACGTCACGCGGCGGTTCTGTGCCCGCGCGATGTCGGAGTCGCGGGTGCTGGCGGGATCGCTGTTCTCGCGGCTGGTGACCACGATGCGGTCGGCAGAAATGCCTTCAGCCTCAAGCAAGCGCTTCACCTGTCCTGCGCGCTTCTTGCCCACGCCTTTGTAGCGGACGTTGATTTTGCCTTCGTTGAACTCGTCGTCGTCGCAGTGGCCAACGACCTCTAGACTCAGCGACGCATCCTCCTTCATCAACTTGGCGATGGTGGCGATGGTGTTCTTGCCTGGCGTCGTGGGCATGCGCTTCAAAAACGCGTAGTAAATGGCCGCGTCGCGGATGACCTCTTGGGCGGAGGCATCCTCTGGCAAGTTGCTGGTGCTTCCGTAAACCAAATCCATGTCGCGTTCGTCCGCTGCACCGCACTTGCACTGACTCAATGCTGCGATGGCTTCCACCTTGACGTTCTCCACGTAGTAGTACGCATGGGGCTGCTGAGGCTTGCCTGTGAAGCAATCGCGGTTCGCGGTGGAGCGGGCAACTTTCTCTTCCTCAATGCTTGCGTCCCCGCCAAAGCATCCAATCACAAGGTACTCTTCCTCGCCAGTGCCTGTGAAGGTGCCACAGACCGTTTCCCATCCGTCCATGTACACCATGGATTTGTTGCTCTTGTGCTGGACGTCGGGCTTCTGCACGATGGGCGCAGTGCCGCCACGCTCGATTTTGCGGTCGCTGAGGATCGCGCCGATGTCTGGCACCGCGTAGCGGCTCAAATCCGCCAAACTGAGGTCAAACGACACGCAGTACATCTGATTTTCTTCCAACTTCTCGGTGAGCTGCACCTGCAAGTAGGATCGCTTGAGCTTGGGGCTCTTGCTGTAGGCGCGGAAGCCTGCGTAGAACACCCCGTCGGCCGGATCCTGGTGCCCGTAATCGTTGCAGGGGATGGTCACCTTGCTCTCCTTCTCACGCTCCATGAACAGGTCTGGCGCGACCTCGGTGGCCCCACCCCATTCCTCGCTGAACACGTCGATGAGCCCAAACGACTTGATGTCCTTCTCCTTGGCGTCTTCAGAGACTTGCTCGAAACTGGGGTTGGGGACAAGGTTTTGAGCTTGACCACTCACGGACAAAGTCAAAGACAGCACGGCCAGTGGTGCCGCGAAGAGGGAAATGTGCTTGATGTTCATGCGAATGCAGGTTTGGTTGGAATTCCAACGTCGGCGAAAGTTAGGGCGCTTCCCTTGGATGCCCAACGGGGCAAGCACCTTCAGTCACGAACCGTGCCAAACCCAAATTGGCAGGCACTCAGTGCAAGATTTTGAACACCGCCTCGCGCAACAACATGCCGTCCGTGGTCGAGGCGTTCCCTCGGCCCTTGGCCTTCTTGTCCGCCTCTCGCAGGTAGCCGAAGATGCGCTCCACCTTGGCAACGCTGTAGGATTGGGCGGCGCGGGCGTAATCCTTGACCGCATATGGGCTGCACTTCATGGCCTTGGCCGCGGCCGAGTCATGCTTGTCGTCCAAGCCTTGGTAGACCAAAACTCGTGCGAAGTAGGCATGAAGCACAGGCACCACCATCGCCAACGGAGCGCTCTTGGGATTGGCCTCGAAGTAGTTCACGATTCGGTTGGCACGCTCGACGTCCTTTTGGCCCAACGCGCGCTGAAGCTCAAACACATTGAAATCCTTGCTGATGCCAATGTGCTTCTCCACGTGGTCCACGGTGATTTGGGTGCCTTTGGGCAGGAGAATTTGAAGTTTGGCCAGCTCATTGGCCACCTTTTGCAGGTTGTTGCCCAAGCTCTCCGCCAACAGCTGCGCCACTTGGTTGCCCATCTCCAGCCCTTGCGCCGAGGCTTGGCCAGAGATCCACTGGGAGAGTTTGTAGTCGCGGACCTTGTCGCTCAGAAACAACGTGCCCAAACGGGACATGGTTTTCACGGCCTTCAACCGGCTGTCGACCTTCTTGTGCGGGTGGGCAAACACCAACACCGTCGTGGGCACAGGCTCGCTGGCGTAGGCCTCCAATTTGGCCATGTCGTCCTTGCGCTTCCACATCCTCATGTCTTGGGCTTCCTTGACCATGACCAGCTGCCGATCAGACATCATGGGGAAGCGTCTGGCCGCGGCGAGCACCTCGTCGACGTCGGTGTCGCGACCGTACAAGACCGTCTCGTTGAAGTCCTTCAAACCCTCGTCCACCACTGTGCCGAGCAAGGTCTTGACGATCTCAGAAATGAAAAAAGGCTCCTCGCCGTGCAGCACATACACCGGAGACAATTGTCCCGAGGTGATGTTCCGAACGATTTGGCGGTGCGGCATGGCCGCGAAGGTAGGCCTGCGTTCCTTTCGGAAGTAGCTTCGTGCCATGGACCTCGGCATGCCTTCCCTTCAGTGGCCCCCTGCCCCGTTGAAGATCCAACGCGGGGCCCCAGGGAAGCACGAGGTGATGTGTTTGGCCCGTCGGAAGTGGGTGGCGCTGGAGCCTGAGGAGTGGGTTCGCCAACATGTGATTCACCACTGCGTTGATGTCTTGAAGTTCCCAGCAGGGTGCGTAGCCGTGGAACGCCCCTTGATTCTCAACGGCATGAAACGCAGGGCGGACATTGTATGCCACACGACAGATGGCAAGGCCCAGCTTTTGGTGGAATGCAAGGCCCCAGATGTCAAACTGAGCCAAGATGCGGTGTCCCAAATCGCCCGTTACAACATGGTGCTCAAGGTGCCTGCCTTGCTTGTGACCAACGGCCTGGAACACGTGGCTTACGAAGTTGGCTTGGACGGCTCGGCCACGCCCTTGAAGGGGTTGCCTTCTTGTCCCGCCGGTTGACCAAGGAGGTGGACCTCCCCTTGCGTATTTTCGCACCCAATGAAGATCTCCGAAATTCTCGCAGTTGCCGGCAAGCCCGGCTTGTTCAAAGTGTTGGCCTCCGGAAGCGCCAGCATCGTTGTGGAAAGCATGATTGACCAAAAGCGCTCCAGTGTGCCCGGCACTGTCCGGGTCAGCAACTTGGCCGACATCACGATGTACACCGACAGCGAGGACGTGCCGTTGCGTGACATTTTGAACCGCATCCACGACGCCCAAAAGGGAGAAGCGGGGCCCTCGCACAAGGACGGTGCGCAGGTGATCCGAGACTTTGTCGACGGCATTCTGCCTGAGCTCGACCATGACCGCGTGTACCAAAGCGACCTGAAGAAGCTCGTCCAGTGGTACAACATGCTCATCGGTCAGAAAGCCTTTCCCCTTGAAGCTCCTGAAGGAGTGGATGAAGCGCCCGCGGCAGAAGCTGCGGCTACGGAACCCGCCACCGCGAAAAAAGCACCCAAGAAGAAGCCTGCGGCGAAGAAGAAGCCTGCCGCCAAGAAGAAGGAAGCGAAGTCATGAGCAAGCGCGTGACCGTGATCGGCGCGGGGACCATGGGCAACGGCATTGCCCACGTCTTCGCCCAAGCTGGCCACGAGGTGATCATGGTGGACCGCTCGACCGACGCCTTGGAACGTGCGTTGGCCACCATAGGCAAGAACATGGACCGAATGGTGGCGAAGGAAAAAATCTCCACCGACGACAAGGACGCGGCCTTGGGTCGGCTGACCACCTCCACGGATTTGGCCTCGGCAGTGGGCCACGCAGAACTTGTGGTGGAAGCGGCCACCGAGAACACCGACCTGAAGCTGAAGATTTTTGCGGACCTCGATGCGGCTGCGCCCGAGGGATGCATTTTGGCCACCAACACCAGCTCCATTTCCATCACCAAAATCGCCGCAGCAACCGGACGCCCGGACCGCGTGATTGGCATGCACTTCATGAATCCTGTTCCAGTGATGAGGTTGGTGGAAGTCATTCGCGGCTATGCCACAAGCGACATCACATGCCACGATGTGATGGCTCTCAGCGCCCAGTTGGGCAAAGTTCCTGTGGAGGTGAACGATTACCCAGGATTTGTGGCCAACCGCATTTTGATGCCCATGATCAACGAAGCCATCTTGACCTTGCATGAGGGGGTGGCGGGCGTCGAGGAAATCGACACCGTCATGAAACTGGGCATGGCCCATCCGATGGGCCCGTTGCAACTCGCAGACTTCATTGGTCTGGACGTATGTCTGAGCATCTTGCGTGTGTTGCACGACGGATTCGGCTTGGACAAGTACGCCCCATGTCCCCTGCTCGTCAACATGGTGACTGCAGGCAAGCTCGGCGTGAAATCTGGCGAAGGCTTCTATGTGCACACACGCGGCTCCAAAGACCTCGTCGTGGCGTCCACTTTCGCGAAGTAACCCCCACGCTGAATGGCCGACGTTGTGCATCCCTCGCGGCGAAAGACGTCCTTTGGATGGATGGAGGTGACTGTGGCTCAGGGCGACGAACCCTTGGTGGAGCGCTTGGGCTTTGAACGACACGGACGTGCGCACCAGCACGACATGTGGGAACATTGTCGGGTCGTCTCTGGAAGCGGCACCATTGTCGTGGGCGACCATCGGCACGAGGTGAAGGCCGGCGACACTTGTCAAATCCCACCCCACACAGACCACTGGATGGAGCCTGAGGGCTGGATGGAAATCGTCTTGATGTACACGCACCCGTCGACCTGAAGCAGGTTCCGCTATCTTGCCCTATGCCTGCTTCCGATCAGATTTCCCCCTGGCGCCAACGGCTGCACACCGTCATATTTGAGGCGGACACCCCCGCTGGCAAGTGGTTTGACGTGACCCTGTTGTGGGCCATCGTTCTCAGTGTGGCGGCAGTGTTGGTGGAAAGCGTCTCGTCAGTTCGCGCTGAACATGGGGCCGCACTCCACATTTTGGAGTTGGTGTTCACAGGGCTCTTCACGGCAGAATACCTGCTGCGCGTCTTGGCCGTCCGCCGTCCCTGGAAATACATCTTCAGCTTTTACGGATGGGTGGACCTGCTCAGCATTTTGCCCACATTTGTGGAATTGCTGGTGCCTGGCGCCGCCAGCTTGCGGGTGGTGCGCATGCTTCGCTTGTTGCGCGTGTTCCGAGTTCTGAAGCTGGTGGGGTTCTTGCGCGAAGCTCAAATCCTGCGGGACGCCCTCCTCGCAAGCCGTCGCAAAATTGCCGTCTTCTTGTCCACGGTGCTCGTGCTTGTCACGCTGCTAGGAACCTTGGTTTACATGGTTGAGGATGCCGAGGCAGGGTTCACGAGCATCCCACGTTCCATCTATTGGGCCATCGTGACCGTCACCACTGTGGGTTACGGAGACATCGCACCCCAAACTGTCACAGGCCAAATCATCGCTTCATTGACGATGATTTTGGGTTATGCCATCCTGGCGGTGCCCACGGGCATCGTTGGGGCTGAATTGGCCAAATCGTCGCCTCCACCCACGAACACCCAGGCATGCCCTGCTTGCGGGCGCGAAGGCCACGACGACGATGCGATGCATTGCAAGCATTGCGGCGAACGACTTTGAACGGCGGGATTGGCGGGTGGTGTGTATTTTGGCCCCAAACCAACGTCTCAGCACCTGCGCTGGCGTTCGATTCCAAGAACATGAACAAGCCCACACGCCTTTTCGATTTTCCGCGTTATCAACTGGCCTCCAAGCCCTTGGACGTGATGATGACCATGCCCAACTGCGGCCACCGCGTCACCTACTCCACCGCCCAATTCGTGGATGAAATGGATGCGGTGTCTCGCGGCCTCATCGCGTTGGGCATGCAAGCAGAAGAAAAAGTGGCACTGATCAGCCACAACAACCGGTGCGAATGGAACATCATGGACCACGGCATCATGCAAGCCGGGGGCATCGATGTGCCGATCTACCCCACCATGACGGAAGAGGACTACAAGTACATCCTCACCCACAGTGAATCCAAGTACTGCTTTGTCAGCAACGAGGAACTCTACAAGAAAGTCATGGCGGTCAAGTCCGATTGCCCAGCATTGGAAGAAGTGTTTACGTTCGAAAAGGTGAAGGGCGCCCGCCACTGGTCAGAAGTGGCCAAGGCCGGTTCCGACGCGCAGCAAGCGGAACTGGAAGCACGTCGGGATGCCGTCGACCCCGCCCAACTCGCGACCATCATTTACACGTCCGGCACCACAGGCCTTCCCAAGGGTGTGATGTTGTCCCACAACAACGTGGCGAGCAACGTCTTGGTGGCTGAGCCACGCGTTCCTGCGGTCGACCCCAACATGGACTACCGCGTCTTGAGCTTTCTGCCGGTGTGCCACATCTTCGAGCGGATGCTCCACTACTTGTACATGTACATGGGGGCGCAAATCCACTTCGGCGAAAGTTTGGAAACCATCAAGGACGACTTGAATCACACCCAGCCCATCATGTTCACCGCAGTCCCTCGCTTGCTCGAGAAGTTCTACGATGGCATCGTGGCCAAGGGGCGTTCGGCCGGTGGCGTGAAAGCCGCCATCTTCAACTGGGCCGTGAGCGTGGCTTTGGAGTGGGAACCCAACAAAGGAGGATTTTACCAAGTGAAATTGAACTTGGCCCGCAAGCTGGTCTTCGGCAAGGTGAAAGAAGCCCTCGGGCTCAGCGGCATTGAAGCTGTGGCATGCGGTTCTGCGGCCCTGCAGCCTCGCTTGGCGCGGTTCTTCAACGGCGCAGGCATCACCGTGTTGGAAGGCTACGGCCTCACTGAGACTTCGCCTGTGGTCAGTGTGAACACCACAAACGGCGACAACATGCTCCGGATCGGGAGCGTCGGCAAGCTGGCCGACGGTGTAAGCGTGAAGATTGCCGACGACGGTGAAATCCTCGTCCAAGGCCCCAACGTGATGATGGGCTACTACAAAGACCCCGAGAAATCGGCAGAAGTCTTGAAGGACGGTTGGTTCCACACCGGCGACATCGGGGTCATTGAAGACGGGTTCCTGCGCATCACGGACCGCAAAAAGGAAATCTTCAAGACTTCAGGCGGCAAGTATGTCGCCCCGACCTTGCTGGAGAACGCGCTCAAAGCCTCCCTGTTCATCGAGCAGGTGATGGTGGTGGGAGAAAACCGCAAGTTCCCGGCTGCCTTGATTGTGCCCGACGCCGTGACCGTGGAGGAATGGTGCAAGCGACACAACCACGCCTTCCCCGGCCTGGACGGCATTGCCAACGATGCGGTGATTCGCGAGCGCTTAGAGAAAGAAGTGGCCGACCTCATGGCGCCATTTGCGAAGTGGGAACAGGTGAAGAAAGTGCACTTCTTGCCCGCCCCCTTCTCCATTGAAGGCGGCGAATTGACACCCACCCTCAAACTCAAGCGCAAGCCCATCAAGACCAAGTACGCCGAGGCGATCGAGGGCATGTACGCTTGATGCTGGACTGGTTGATCGACATCGACACGGCGCTGTTTCTGGTGCTGAACGGAGCCATTCCTTGGTTGGATGGAGTCATGTGGTGGGTCAGCGTGCCCTGGGTTTGGGTGCCTTTGTACCTCTTCATGCTTTGGCGACTTGCACAACGGCATTCAACCTGGCAAGCCCGAGTGGCCATGGTCGTGGGCATTGCATTGTGCGTCACCGCGACAGACATGGTGTCTGCCAAAGTGCTCAAGCCCTCCGTGGCCCGCTTGCGCCCCTCCCATGAACCTGCCCTTGCGGCCGACATCCACCTCTTGGAAGAGCGACCCGGCCAAACCTACACCGGAGGGCGCTTCGGCTTTGTGTCGTCGCACGCCGCCAACCACATGGGTGTCGCCATCCTCATGGGCTCGCTTCTCGGAGGCCTGTGGCTCCGCGGCTTGGTTCTCTGGGCGGTTTTGATTGGTTGGAGCCGCATTCACCTCGGCGTGCACTACCCGGGCGACGTCCTCTGCGGTTGGATCGTGGGCTGTGGGCTGGGCGCGGCGGCGCTGACATTTGTTCGTCGAACCCAAACCCTCTGCCCCGCACCATGACACCCACACTCACCACTTGGCTGGCTGTGTTCCTTGGCGGAGGGCTGGGAAGCGTTCTGCGCTTTGCGGTCGGGCAAGGGTTGGCTTCCATCCTGTCGCCCTCCGACACGGCGTTTCCCTGGGCCGTCTTGGCGGCCAATGTCCTTGCCACTGCGCTGTTGGCGTGGACCTCGGTGGCCGGGGCCGACGCATGGGGCAAGTCCTCGGCCATGTGGTTCTTCCTCACGGTGGGGGTCTGCGGCGGCTTCAGCACCTTCTCCACGTTTGCTTGGGACACCCTGCGATTGATGCAACAAGGGGGGCTTGCCCTGGCCTTGCTCAACATGGCCATTTCCGTGGGAGGCTGCGTCTTCACCGCATGGTGGGTCGCCAAATCGTGCGCGACTTCCTGATCGCATCTTGACGGGGCCTGACAGGTCGAGGTTATCTTGGGCGCACGATGAACACTCGCCACCTCACCGCATGCCTGCTCGTGACCGGATGCACGGTCCAAACCGACGTCCGAATCCACACCCACGACTCTCAGGCTCGCCCCAGATTGGTGGTGGGGATCACCGTGGACCAAATGCGCGCCGACTACCTCACCCGCTTCGGGGCGTGGGACGACGTCGACTCGCCCGCGACGTTCGGAGAAGGTGGATTCCGACGCATGGTCCAAGAAGGGTTCGCGTGCCGGGACCACCACTTCGGCTACGCCCCCACCTACACGGGACCTGGACACGCCTCCATCTACACCGGAACGACTCCCGCAGTGCATGGCATTGTGGGCAACAATTGGTACGACCGCGCCGCCCAAGAAAGCGTGTACTGCGCGTCGGACACATCCGTGCGTGGGGTGAGCAACGACGGGGTGGATGGAGACGGTTCTGCATTGGGCGGATCTGGGAAAATGTCCCCGGCTCGCCTTCTGTCCACCACCCTGGGCGACGAGCTCAAAGTGGTCACCGGCGGCGCCGCCAAAGTCTTCGGGATGAGCATGAAAGACCGCGGGGCCATCTTGCCAGCCGGCCACACCGCGGACGGCGCGTTTTGGTTTTACGGCAAAGACCGAGGCCAATTCATTTCGAGCAACCACTACGGCGACGCCTTGCCTGCATGGCTGGAAGCCTTCAACGACGAAGGACGTGCACAGGCCTTGATGGACAAAGGCTGGAGCAAGCTGCACCCCGATGACGTCTATGCCACGTGTTTGCCCGACAACAATCCCTACGAAGGGGCATTCAATGGAGAACTCAAGCCCACCTTCCCCTATGACCTGAATGCGCTTGCGGAGAAAAACGGCGGGTTCGACGTGCTCAAGGGCACCCCTGGGGGCAACACGTTGATCGTCGATGTTGCACTGGCGGCGATTGAAGGCGCTGAACTCGGACAAGACGACGTGACCGACTTGTTGGCGCTCAGCTTCAGCGCCACCGACTACGTGGGGCACCGCGTGGGACCGCATG
>MDSV01245953.1_pt1 | contig 12584 bp, 14 predicted proteins | sample 810851 | NCBI WGS metagenome assembly MDSV01 (sample SAMN05326640, study PRJNA326480) | marine metagenome | isolation source: seawater | place: Atlantic Ocean: North East | collected 2012
AATGACATTAATATACCCTCAACATTTCCACCAGTTTGTAATCCAAATTTTGTTCCTCTATCATATAATAAATTAAATTCTGTATATCTACCTCTTTTAAGATATTGTAATTCTTTATCTTTATTAGTGTATTTTTTTTTTATTTTTTTTCTAATGATTCCTTGAAAAATTGTTTCAAATGTTATTCCAACATCTCTTACAAATTTAAAATCTTTTTCAAAATCATTTTTTTTGTAATCAAAAAAGATTCCTCCTATGCCTCTTGGTTCATTTCTATGAGGTAAATAGAAATATTCATCACACCATTTTTTATATCTTGGGTAATAATTCTTATTATGGCGATCACACAGACTTTTTAATGTTTTATGAAATTCTTTTTTTTCTTTTTTATCTACTTTTGAAGGTGTTACATCCATACCTCCACCAAACCAGTTTTGAGTTGTACAAATATATCTAGTATTAAAGTGCATGGCTGGAATAAGGGGATTTTTCATGTGCATAACTACCGAAACTCCAGATGCCCAAAATTTTGGATTTTTTTTTGCCCCTAGTATTTTTTTTTGAAAATTTTTTGGGAATCTTCCATACACTTTGGAATAATTAACTCCTACTTTGTCAAAAATTTTTCCATTTTCTAAAATCCTAAACTCACCACCACCTTCATCTTTTTTTTCACTTCTTTTCCATTTTGTTGATTTAAATTCAACATTATTTTTTTCTAAATTTTTTATACATATGCATATAGAATCTTGAAGCATTTTAAACCAGTTGCTTGTTAAATCTTTTTTTATTTCTATATCCATTTTAAATTAATTCAATTTGTCTTAAACTTTCTGCCAGTATTATAGCTACTGAAGATGCAATATTAAGTGAGCGCATATTTTTTTTCATAGGTATTTTCAATCTATTTTTGACTATTTTATGGATTTTTTCTGGCACACCAGCACTCTCTCTTCCAAATAAAATTGTATCATTTTTGTCAAATTTAAATTTTGTATAACTTAACTTTGCCTTTGTAGTCATCAATACAATTCTTTGATTCTTCTTAAATTCAAAGAAATGATCTGAGCTCTTGTAGAATTTTATTTTATTTTCGTCTATATAATCCATCACAACTCTTTTAAACCTTTTATCACTCAGCAGAAAGCCACAAGGTTCTATAATCTCCAATTTTGCCCCAAGACAAGCACATGTTCTTATTATCGCAGCAGTATTTTGAGGGATATCAGGTTCAAATAATGCAATTTTGAGCCCTTCATTAACGAGATTATGTGTCATTCTTTCAGTAGAAAAATAATACTTTTTTATTATATGTAATCATATATTAACTATTTAAATCAATATATAGAATTATACATACTTATAGATGGCGGAAAAAAAAACTAATAGAAGAGATTTTTTATTTACAGCTACGTATGCTGTTGGTGCTGTTGGGGTAGGCGCTACAGTATGGCCGATGATAGATCAGATGAACCCAGATGCGTCTGTAAAGGCTTTGGCAAGCACAGAGGTGGATGTTAGTTCTGTAGGTCCAGGAAAAACAATTACAGTTCTTTGGAGAGGTAAACCTGTTTTTATAAGAAGGAGAACTGATGAAGAAATTGCTGAAGCTAAAGCTGTTAAAATGGAAGACTTAAAACATCCAGAGAAAGACGAGGATAGAGCCAAGAATCCCGAGTGGCTTGTGATGCTTGGAGTCTGTACGCACTTGGGTTGCGTACCTCTTGACCAAAAAGGAGATTACAATGGATGGTTTTGTCCATGTCATGGATCTCATTATGACACTTCAGGAAGAATTAGAAAAGGACCCGCACCAACAAACATGGAAATTCCAAAGTATGAATTTGTAAATGCTGATACAATTAAAATCGGATAATAATTATGAGTGATCACGAATACACACCAAAATCAAAAGTTGGAAAATGGTTTAATGACCGTTTGCCATTACTAACTCTTGCCAATCATTTAACAGATTACCCAACACCTAAAAATTTGAATTATTGGTGGACATTTGGTGGAATTCTAACTTTTTGTTTAATTACTCAAATTGTAACAGGCTTAGTATTAGCTATGCATTATATTGCTCATGCAGATATGGCCTTTGATAGTGTTGAACATATAATGCGAGATGTTAATTATGGATGGTTAATTAGGTATATTCATGCAAATGGTGCATCAATGTTTTTTTTAGCTGTTTATATTCATATATTTAGGTCTCTTTTTTACGGTTCTTATAAGGCGCCCAGAGAAATAATTTGGATTATAGGTATTATTATTTATCTTTTGATGATGGCAGCTGCGTTTATGGGATATGTACTTCCTTGGGGACAAATGAGTTTTTGGGGTGCAACAGTGATTACGAATTTATTTAGCGCTATTCCCCTAGTAGGTGAAGGAATTGTTACTTGGTTATGGGGAGGCTACTCAGTTGATAATCCAACATTAACAAGATTTTTTACACTTCATTATTTAATTCCTTTTTTAATTTTAGGTTTAGTGGTTTTACATATTTGGGCATTACACGTACCTGGAAATAATAATCCTGTAGGTATTGATGTAAAAAAACCATCAAAAGACACAGTGCCATTTCATCCTTACATTGTAATTAAAGATGGTTTTGCTTTATTAATGTTCATGATTGTTTTTGCATTTTTTGTTTTTTATACACCAAACATATTGGGCCATGCTGATAATTATATAGAAGCTGATCCTTTAGTTACCCCAGCACATATTGTACCTGAGTGGTATCTACTACCCTTTTATGCAATTTTGAGATCAGTACCTGACAAATTATTAGGAGTTGTTGCGATGCTTTCTGCTATTTTTATTTTGGCTGCACTTCCTTGGCTAGATACTTCAAAAATTAGATCAGCAGTCTTTAGACCTTTGTATAAACAATTTTACTGGATACTTGTAGCAGATGTTTTAATTTTAGGTTATGTGGGAGCAATGCCTGCAGAAGGACTATATTTATTAATTGCTAGGGTGGCTACAGCATATTATTTTTTACACTTCTTGGTGATATTACCAGTCTTAGGATTTAAAGAAAAAACTCTACCGATACCTTTAAGTATTACCGAACCTATTTTAGGTGGAAGTCCAAATTTAGCTACAGCGAAAAATAAAGAAGGTTTAAACAAGTAGTGAAAAATTTTTTCAGAACGTTGTTATTGTTAATACTGACGATTTTTGGTTTTCAATTCAATTCTATTGCAGCTGAAAAAATAGAGTATTTAAAAACAGATTGGAGTTTTAAAGGTCTTTTTGGAAAGTTTGATAGAGGCTCTCTTCAAAGAGGATATCAGGTTTACACTGAAGTATGTTCATCTTGTCATTCTATGAAATATTTAAGTTATAGAAATTTAGCTGAAAAAGGTGGACCAGAATTTACAGAAGCTCAGGCTAAAGCTATAGCTGCATCTTTTGAAGTTAAAGATGGACCAAATGCTGATGGTGATATGTTCACAAGACCTGGAAAATTATCTGATAAATTTGTTATGCCATATGACAATGTTAAAGCTGCTCAAGCTGCTAATGGTGGAGCCTATCCACCTGATATGTCAGTTTTAGTGAAAGCTAGAGGAGGTGGGGTAGATTATATTTATTCTTTACTACAAGGTTACGAAGATCCACCGGTAACAATTACTCTTGATGAAGGAGTTTATTATAACAAGTATATGTATGGCAATAAAATTAAAATGGCCAATCAACTATCAGATGGGTTAATAGAATATGCGGATGGAACAGAAGCGACAGTTGAACAAATGTCTAAGGATGTGACTACATTTTTAATGTGGTCTGCAGAACCTCATTTAGAGTCTCGTCACAAAATGGGCTTTAAAGCAATTGTTTATTTAATTATTCTTACAATTTTGGTTTATTTTAGTATGAAGAGGATTTGGTCACGTATTGAAACGAAAGTTTAATACGTCCCCATCTTTAACAATATAGTCTTTTCCTTCCAATCTCATTTTACCGTTTGTTTTTGAATTTATCCAACCATCATTTTCAATAAAGTCTTTATAAGAAATTGTTTCGGCTCTAATAAATCCTTTTTCAAAATCAGTATGTATTTCAGCAGCAGCTTTTGGTGCTGAGCAATTTTTTTGAATTGTCCATGCTCTTGTTTCTTCAGGTCCAGAAGTAAAAAAAGTATCTAGTTCAAGAATATTATATCCGTTTTGGATCAACATATCTAAGCCAGTTTCTTTTAAACCTATCATTTCCATGTAATTCTTTCTTTCGCTCGTATCTAGTTCATTAATTTGATTTTCTATATCTGCAGAGACAATTAAAGTATTTTCATTTCCAAATTTATGTATGAAATTTTTAGTATATTCATTTCCTTTTTGAACACTTTGTTCATCTACATTGCACACAAAAATCTTAGGTTTTATAGATAATAATCCACTTTGATTTAATTTTTTTTTATCAAATTGAGAATTTAATATATCAATATTTTTATCATTATTTATACAATTCAATGCCGTTTCAAGTATTTTTATTTGTTCTTCATCTACATTCTTTTTATTATTTTTTTCTAGTCTTTTTTGAATAGATTCTAAATCAGCCAACATCATTTCTGTCTCAATTATTTCAAGATCTCTTATGGGATCAACATCAGGATTTACATTTTGAATATCACTAGAGTCAAAGCATCTAATCATATGAATTATTGCATCTACTTCCCTTATATGTGATAGAAATTTATTTCCTAAACCTTCACCTTTTGATGCACCTTTTACTAATCCTGCTATATCAACAAATGATATAGTGGTATTAATAATTTTTTTTGATTTTGATATTTTTGCCAAATTTTCTAATCTTTGATCAGGAACAGCCACAATGCCAATATTAGGATCAATTGTACAAAAAGGAAAATTAGCTGCTTGAGCTTTATTTGAATTTGTTAAAGCATTAAATAGTGTAGATTTACCAACATTAGGCAATCCTACAATTCCACATTTAAAACTCATTACTTGTTATTTACAGCACTTGAAAACAAATCTAATTTTTTTTCAACAAGAATTGAAATTGAATCTATTATATTTTTTGATATTTTTTCAATATCTGCAGATTCATCATCATCAAAATTTTGCAAAACATAATCTGCAACTTCAATATTATTTTTAGGTTTACCAATGCCTACTCTAACTCTTGAGTAGTCTTTTCCAATAAATTTATCGATAGATGCAATCCCATTATGACCCGCACTTGATCCACCAAACTTAGCTTTGACTTTTCCAAATTCTAGATCAAGATCATCATGAAAAACTATTACATTTTCTGCATCTATTTTAAAGTATTCGATTAATTCTCTAATGCATATGCCAGAATTATTCATAAAAGTTAAGGGTTTTATTGCATATATTTTTTTATCATTTATTTTGCCTGTTGTTAACAGACCTTTAAATTTAGGTTTTTGTTTTGAGAGACTAAATGCTTTATTAATGGAATCTATAATTTTAAATCCAACATTGTGTCTATTATTTTCACTGTCTGGTGTTGGATTGCCTAGACCTACAAATAAAAGCATAAACTATAAAAATAAATATTAAATTCTGATTGATTATTTTTTTTCTTCTGCGGGCTTCTTTTCAGAAGATTTTTTTTCATCACCCTCTTTTTTATCACCTTCTGCAGCAGGTTTTTCTCCATCAGCTGCAGCAGCTGCTTCAGCACCTTCAGCTCCTTCATCACCTTCTGCACCCTCAGTTTCTGCAGGTTTTTCAGGTTCCTTCATAACAGTTGGAGCCGCAAGTGTTGCAATCACAAAATCTCTTCCTTGAATGGTTGGCACCACTTCAGAATCTAATTTTACGGAAGAAATTTTAAAACTTTCACCTATATCAATATCGTTAAGATCTATAGTTAAACTTTTAGGTATCTTCTCACTTGGACAATTTAATTCAACTTTTCTTCTTACTATATTTAAAACACCACCTCTTTTGAGACCAGGGGATTTTTCATGATTTATAAAATTTACTGGAACTTCAATCTTTATTTTTACTCCCGGTAATACCCTTAAAAAATCAACATGCGTAGGTTCATCACTTATTATATGGTATTTAACTTCCCTCGGTAAAACATTTTGAGATTTTCCATTAACATTTAAAGTAATAATGCTAGATAAGAAGTTTTCTTTTTCGATTAAAGTTTTAAGTAATTTTTTTGAAATTGAAATTTTTAAACTATCTTCTTTGCCTCCATAAATTATTCCTGGAACACTTCCATTATTTCTAATGGCATTTAATTCACCTTTAGTTTTATTTTCTCTAATACTAGCTTGCAAAGAATTCATAAGTGTCAGGGTTTTAACCCATGTTGATAAATAATCAAGGTAATTATTTGAATAAATCCGACACAGAGGTTGAATTCGAAATTCTTTTAATTGCTTCTCCCATAAGTCCAGAAATTGGCAAAACTTCTATATTTTTTACATTTTTTGTTCTTACATTATTATCAATAGTATCTGTTATTACTAAATTTTTTATAACTGAATTTTTTATTTTTTTTACGGCTTCACCGCTTAATACTCCATGAGTTATATAAACATAAACTTCTTTAGCACCTCTTTTTTTTAGCTCCTTTGCAGCGTTAACAATTGTTCCCCCTGAATCAATAATATCGTCGACAATTATACAAGTTTTACCTCTTACATCTCCAACTATATTCATTACTTGTGATTGTCCTGGTTTAGGTCTTCTTTTATCCACAATAGCAAGACCAACATTTAAAATTTTTCCTAGCGCTCTGGCTCTTTCAGTTCCCCCAACATCTGGAGCAACACAAATCATATTTTTACTTTTTATTTTTTTCTTAACATGTCTAGCAAAAATTGGAGTAGCAAAAAGGTTATCCACTGGAATATCAAAAAATCCTTGTATTTGACCAGCGTGTAAATCCACAGTCACCACTCTATCTGCACCAGCTTTTGTGATTAAATTTGAAACCAGTTTAGCTGAAATTGAAGTTCTAGGAACAACTTTTCGATCCTGTCTTGCGTATCCAAAATATGGAATAACAGCTGTTATATTTTTAGCTGAGGATCTTTTAAGAGCATCAATACAAAGTAACAACTCCATTAGATTATCGTTCGCAGGTGAAGAAATAGATTGAATAATAAAAATACTGTTACCTCTAATATTCTCATTTATTTCTATATAAATTTCACCATCAGAAAATTTTCTGATACTTGAGTTGATAATTTTCGTTTTTAAGTATTTAGCAATATTCCTACTTAAAGCTTTATTGCTATTTCCTGTTAATAATTTCATTGAAAAGTTTAATTAACCATAATTATTGAGATATTTCTACCATAATCATCATGTTTTAGCTTTAATGATCTTCTTGCGCTAAAAAAATTATTTTTATTATCAAAAGTATCAATATTTATGTGGTCAATATTTGAGATTTTATTGAATTTTAGTTGAGATATCACAAATTTAGGTAAATCAAAATAAATTACACCTCTTCTTTTTTTGAAGAACATACTATTTTTTTTGTTTTTTTTTAAAAATCTTTTTAAAAAATCTTTTTTAACATTATAATTTTTTTGTGAAATACAGGGACCAATTGCTGCATAAATATTTTTACTTTTACATCCTTTTTTTATCATAAATTTAATAACCTTATTGATAATTCCTTTATATGCACCTTTCCAACCAGCATGTATTGCTGCAATTATTTTAAAAACATTATCGTAAATTAATATTGGCACACAATCAGCAGTTAAAATACCGAGAGGCAATTTTCGTTGATCAGTAATTATTGCATCAGCCTTGAATCTTCTTTTTTTAATTTTATGATTTTTGTTAATGTAAATAAATTTATTACTATGAATTTGATGAAGTAAAAATATGTTTTTTGAATTTTTTCTTAATTTATTCTTTACGATTTTTAAGTTTCTTTTAACATTTATTTTTTTATCGTTAGAGCCTGGACCGCAGTTCAAACTTTGATAAATTCCCTTAGATTTTCCACCTTTTCTATTGAAAAAACCATGACTAATTTCATCAAATTCCTTTAACTTTTTTGATTTTATCACTTTTAAAATCCTAAATTAAAATCATTATCTTTATTTTTGATAAACATAACTTTAAAAAGATCACCCATTTCATTTTTGTCTATCAATCTTTTCAGTCTATAATAAATATCTGTCTTTTTTAAAAATGACAAGTTTCTTGAAATTATTTCAGCCCTTTGTTCGATACCAACCTTTATTAAAAAATTTCTTTGAGTAGTGGTTAGCTCTTGTAGATCTCCATTTTTTTTTATGATTTTTTTAAATAAATTAAAATTTATATTATGTGTTATATCAGAATTTCCAATATTACTTAATATGTTAGAATATTTTTGATTTGATATAGCTTGAAGAGTATTTCTCATTTTTTCTTCAAAATATCCATAATCTATTATCAATATACCACCATAATTTTTTTTAACTATTTTAGAAATATTTCTTAAGTACTCTATTCCAACCTCAGAATATTCGATGAAATTTTGTTTATGACTTATTTTATATTTTATTTTTTTTTCAAAATTTTTGATATTAAATTTTTTATCAAAAAAGAAAGCTTTTTTTTTATTTCCTATGCTTACAAATCTCTCAAACCATAATTTTTCCAATTTAATGAATTGTTTTATAGCAATGGAGTCGAAAAATTCATTCGCAATGAACAGTGTTGGATAATTTTTAATTTTTTTAATGTTAGAAAGCCAAATTACTCGATTTCTATTAAGCTTTTTTTTTTGAATTTTTGTTAGTATTGGGCTCTTCTCATGAATATATATTTTGCAAGAATCTAAAAAATTTGGAAAATTTTTCAAACTTTCAATTAAAATTTTCATCATTTCACCATTACCTGCACCTAGTTCAATTAAATTAAATTTTTTTGGCGATCCTAAATTTTTCCAAAAGCTTAATACCCATATCGCAATCATTTCAGAAAATAATCTAGAAATATTTGGCGCTGTAATAAAATCACCCTTTTTACCAAATGGATTTTTTTTCATATAATATCCATTTTTTTTATTGTAAAGGGCTAAATTAATATACTTATCTAAAGGAATATTAATTCTATTTTTTGGTTTCATGTTTTTTGCTTATTAAATAAATACCAATAATAAAAAAAATTAAGCTTATAATTTGTCCCATGGTTAAATTGAAAATCAAATAACCTAATTGATCATCAGGAACTCTAAAAAATTCTATTATAAATCTGAATATTGAATAGAAGGTTAAGAAAATACCTGAAATGACTCCAGGCAAATTCAAAAATCCCCTTTTTTTAAAATAAATTAAGATTATGAATAAAACTATTCCCTCAAAAGTAGCTTCATACAATTGAGATGGATGTCTATATAAATCATCAACCTTAACAAATTTTACTGACCATGGTAAAGTTGAAACTGTTCCGTACAATTCAGAATTAATAAAATTAGATATTCTTCCAAAAAATATACCAACTGGAGAAACAATAGAAATTATATCCAGATATTTAAATGAGTTGTGATTATTTTTTCTGGCAAAAATAATTGTTGTGAAAATGATTCCTAAAACACCTCCATGAAAAGACATTCCTCCTTGCCAAATCTTAAAGATATCAGTTATATTATTTGAATAATAATTAAAGTTATAAAATAATACATATCCTAATCTTCCACCAATAATTATACCTATGATCACATATGTTAGGTAATCATCAAATTTATCATTAATTTCTTTATATAAGATAAAAAATTTTTTACTTAAAATCCAGCCAATCAGAATTCCTGCAATATAAGCTAAAGAATACCATCTTATTTCAAATGTAAAGATTTGGATCGCAACTGGGTCAAAATTATTAGTGAACATTTTAAATTATAATTATAAACTTAAATTTTAAAAAGTAATTATATAATTATATGAAAAACTCAAAACTCGTTATTGATAAGATTATTAGATTATTTGAACAAGGATTAGTATCATCTAAAGATATTTCATCGGAGTTAGTTACTATTTTAAAATCTAAGCGAGATGAGATGATATTTAAATTGAAATTAACAAGCAAAGATGAATTCGAAGTTTTATCAAAAAGGGTTGAAAATTTGGAAAAAAAAATTGAAAGACTTAGTCAAAAAAAAATAAAAAAAACTAAACTGGTAAAAAAATCCCGATCTTAAGACCATTCATTTTTGATCTATCTAATCTTATATTGCCACCATGAGATCTAACAATATCTGAAGCAATAGACAGGCCCAACCCAACACTAGATTTTGAATCTGCTCGACCTTTATTTATCTTATAGAATGGTTTGAAAACATTTTCATATTCACTTTCCGGTATACCAGGACCATCATCTTCAACTTTGATAAACAAATTATTATTATTTTTATTAAGTTCTACATTAACTTTTTTTCCATATTTAACTGCGTTGTCTAACAAATTATTGATACATCTTTGAATTAAATTTTTCCTTCCATTGAAGTAAACTCTGGGCATTAGGTTAGTAGATATATTTCCTTTTTTATATTTGTTACAAGTCTCATTTAATAAATCAGTTAAGTTAAACATTTCGTCTTTTTCTTGAAATGAAGATTTTGTAAATTGTAAATACTCATTGAGCATCTTTTCCATTTCATTAATATCTTCTGCCAATTTATCCGCAAGTTCTTTATCTTTTATGAAAGCAATTTGTAATTTCATTCTTGTTAGGGGGGTTCTTAAGTCATGACTTATTCCTGATAACATTTCAGATCTTTGATTTAAATGTCTCATAATCCTTTTACGCATTTTATCGAATTCATGACCTGCCCGTCTAATTTCAGAAGCTCCTGAAGGTTTGAATTCTATTATTTCTTCTCCTTTACCAAATTTCTCAGCAACCCTAGCAAGATTAGTAATTGGTCTTGTTTGATTTTTTAAAAATATTAATGAAATAAAAACCATTATCAAAGCTGGGACAGTTATCCATAATGCGAATATTCTAGCCGAGGATCCTGTGATTCTATCTTTTGGAACTAAAAATTTAAAATAACCTGACTCATATTTTATTCTTATGTCAATCAATTCTTTATAGTTAGTTGTATCAAACCAAAAATTATCTAATTTAAATCTTGATTTTAATTCTCTTCTTAATGTTCTGTCTATTGGACTAAACCATCTTTCATTATATTCAAAAGTAAAATTTTCATTGTCAATTAACTCAAAGTTTAAGTCTTGATAGACTGAAAAAATATTTGTTATTTCTGTTTTATCGTATTTGTCATCATTATAAAATTCTAAAAAAGTACTTATTTCATTTACAAGAGCTCGTGTCATACCTTTGGTTGTTTTTATCCAAAGACTGTCAAAAAAAACTATAGTTATTACTAGTTGCAAAACTAAAACTGGTACAGCAACAATTAATAATGCCCGATAGAATAAACTTTTTGGAAGAATATTTTTGATAAATTTATTCAATCCAGAGAACATATCCCTCTCCTCTAATTGTTTGTAAAAATTTTGGATTTTTTGGATCTACTTCAATTTTTTTTCTTAATCTCGTTATAATTACATCTATAGATCTTTCTTTTTCAAGATTAATTAATATACCAATATCTTCTCTTGCAAAAGTTTTACCCGGATTATTAATCATTTTTTCTAAAATAATTTTTTCTGTGTTATTAATTTTAAACTCTTTATTATTTTTTAAAATTATAAGTTTATTTAAATCTATTTTAATATTATTAAATTCAATTACTCTTTTTTGACTTATTTTTTTTGTTTTATCTAATATATTTTTGATTCGTAATATTAATTCTTTTGGTTCAAAAGGTTTTGGCAAGTAATCATCTGCACCAATCTCCAAACCTTCAATTCTTTCATTAGCCTCTCCTTTAGCAGTTAACAATATAATCGGTGTTTCTAAATTTTTTTTATTTTCTTTAATAAAATCTAAGCCACTTTTCCCAGGCATCATTATATCTAGTATAATCAAATCAAATATAATAGTTTGAATTTTGTTTGAAGCATCTTCCGCATTTTCAGATGTAGAAACCAAAAAATTATTTTCAGAGAGGTATTTTTTGACCAATGTTCTAATTCCATCATCGTCATCTACAACTAAAATATGTGCTATAAAATTATCCATTAATTATTTTTCTTAAAACATTATCAAAATTAATTACTTCCTCTGAACTAGAATTTAATAAAGCATTATAAATTCTTTTTTTTTGTTTAATAAAAATTTCATCAAATATTTTTTTTCCTTTTTGATTTAAAAAGATATGCTTTACTCTTGTATCTTGTTCATTTTTTTTGAAAATTATTATTTCTAATTTGATTAAGTCTTTTAAGACTCTATTTAAGCTTTGTTTTGTAACCTTTAATTTTTTTAATAGTTCTGATATTGAAATACCTTCATACATTGACAGTAAGTGAATTACTTTTTGATGTGCAAGACCAATTGAATATTTATCTAGAATTTTTTTGGAATCTGAAAATGATTCTCTATAGCTAATGAATAATTTTTCGATTAAATCTTTTAATTGATCGTCTTTTAGATATAAAAGTTCTTTCATTATAGGTAAGTTATATTGACATATTATAGATACAAAGATAT
>MDSV01090308.1_pt1 | contig 12583 bp, 11 predicted proteins | sample 810851 | NCBI WGS metagenome assembly MDSV01 (sample SAMN05326640, study PRJNA326480) | marine metagenome | isolation source: seawater | place: Atlantic Ocean: North East | collected 2012
ACTGATATTTGGAACCTGCATTGTACACCAACTCTATTTTTAATAATGGTGCACTTCCTCCATCAATGTAATTCACCTCAATATTATTACAAATTTCTTTTTGAACCTTTAACTTTGTTAGCTCAATCTTATTGTTTATTTGAGGAACTATAGTTCTATCCATGATTCAACTTTTTTACATGTAATTTACTAAGAGAGTTCTCTTTTAAGGTCAGTTGAACCCATTTTTGAATCTGATTAGCACGGACATTTTGATAGGATTTTAGTTCCCTGTTAATATCCTCCACGTCATTACAGAGTTCAGCATACGCCAAATTCATGGCTTTATTCATAACATTCATCTCGCCATAGACATGAGCAGTTTCAAACTTATTTTTAACCTTCAATAAATTTTCATTCGAAATACCCCGCTCCTTAAGCTGATTAATAATATTCCAAATTTCTCTTTCTACTTCTTCAAAATCAACACCATCATTTATTTTACCCGAAATAAGTAACATTCCAGGGCCTCTGTCGCCTGTTAAATATGCACTTATATTAGAAACTAAATTTAATTCTATGGCCATCCTTTGATGCAAAAGAGAACTTTCATCTCTTCCCAAAATATCACTTGTTAAATCAGCAATAGGAAAATCTTCATCGGTTCTGGCTCCTACTTTAAATGACCATAAAAAAGCATTGAGCGGAACATCTTCTTCAACCGTTTTAATCCTCATTTCTATTTGTTTCTTTTCCTTTATCTCCGATTGGCGAAGAATTTCAGAGGAGGGAATACTACCAAACCATTTTTTAACCATGGAAAAAGTATCATCATGATTAACATCTCCACAAATAGATAAAATGCAATTGTTAGGCGCATAGAATTTGTTGTAAAAACTCTTCGCATCCTCAAGAGTTACCTTTTCAATATGGCTAATTTCTTTACCTATTGTGGACCATTGGTAAGGATGATCTTTATAGGTTAATTTTCTAAGTTCAGCCAGATTATTTCCGTAGGGTTGGTTTAAGTATCGTTGCTTGAACTCCTCAATTACAACTTGACGTTGAACTTCTAAACTTTTTTCATCTAAATTTAATTGAAACATTCTATCCGATTCCAACCACAAGGCTAATTCTATGTTGGTTTTAGGTAATGTTATGTAATAGTTCGTGTAATCGTTTGAAGTAAAAGCATTATTTTGACCACCGGCATTTTGAACATGAACATCATAATCCGGAGCATTTTTACTTCCCGAAAACATTAAATGCTCAAAATAATGAGCCAAACCTGTCATTTCCGGGTTTTCATCTCTTGCACCAACATCAAATGCCAAATTAAGAGCAACTATAGGGGTTGATTTATCCTGATGAATAATAATTTTTAATCCATTGTCTAATTGATACTTTTTGTATTTAATCATGGAATGAAAATAGATTTGTCTTTGCCAATTCATAGTCGGCAATGATTTGGTGAATGATATCTTCAACGGAATCTATGGAATTTAAGATGGCCGATATTTGACCGATTTCTAAATTACCTTCTGCTAAATCTCCCTCAAAAACACCTTTTTTAATTCTACCTCTACCGAGTAATTGATTTAGCTCTTCTTTCGAAGCTCCCTGCTGATAAAGTTCTTGAATTTGTTTGAAAAAGTCATTTTTCAACATTCGAACCGGAGCTAATTCTTTTAATGTTAAGACAGTGTCTCCGTCTTTTGAATGGACTACATACTCCTTAAATAAATCATGTGCGCTCGACTCTTTTGAAAGCGCAAATCGACTCCCTATTTGAACTCCATCAGCACCTAGACTTATCGCTGCGAGCATGGTTTGACCTGTACCTATTCCACCTGCAGCGACAACAGGAATAGATACCTCTTGAACAACTGGAGGTATTAAACACATTGTAGTTGTTTCGTCTCTTCCGTTATGTCCTCCTGCTTCAAAACCCTCCGCAATTATTGCATCTACCCCAGCATTTTCTGCTTTTTTAGCGAATCTAGTATTTGCAATTACATGAAGTACTTTAATTCCAGATTTTTTCATTTTTTGGGTATACAACTCTGGATTTCCCCCTGAGGTAATAATAACCTGAACTCCTTCCTCTAAAATAATTTGAAAAAGCGCCTCTATTTGAGGGTAAAACAATGGAATATTTACGGCAAATGGATTAGATGTGGCTTTTTTACATTTTTGAATATGCTCTCTCAACACTTCAGGGTACATACTTCCTGCTCCAAGTACACCAAGAACACCATTGTTTGAAGCAGCGGATGCTAATTTCCAACCACTACACCACACCATACCCGCTTGGATTATAGGGTATTTCACACCCAATAAACTCGTTATTTTATTCATATATTGAAGGTTGAACTTCTGAAATCAATCCTTCTTCACATTTCAAAACTCTTCCTGGATATTTATTTACTAAATCCATATCGTGTGTTGCCATAATGACCGCCGTACCGCCTTTTGATATAACAGACAATAAATTCATAATTTCTTTGGATGATTCAGGATCTAAATTACCTGTAGGTTCATCCGCCAATATTACCTTGGGGGAATTAATCATGGCTCTGGCAATGGCTACTTTTTGTTGTTGACCTCCAGATAATTGATGTGGGAACTTATCTCGTATATCGGGCAAATTCACCTGCTCTAGGGTAACTCTGGCATGGTTTCTCATGGCTTTTTTATCTTTCCAACCTGTAGATTGCATGATAAAGAGTAAATTATCCTCTACGCTTCTGTCCGGTAAGAGTTGAAAATCTTGAAAAACAACTCCTAATTGACGTCGTAATTTATGTACTTGAGAATACTTTAACTTTTTTAAATTCAAACCCACTATCTCGCCTACTCCTTCTGCGATCTCCATTTCTTTATAGAGGACTTTTAAAATCGAACTTTTACCACTTCCTGTTTTACCAATTAGGTAGACAAATTCTCCTTTATTTATAGAAATATCGACACCATTGAGGATTTGTTTCTTTCTGTGAAATGCTTTCACATTTTTTAACTCTACTAATTTTTCCATCTATTGAGCTAGTATATATTAACTTCTCGTTCTAAAACAACACCAAACTTTTCTTTTATTGAATCTATAATCTCTGAAGATAAGTCATATATTTCTTTACCTAAAGCGCCACCGTAATTAACCAAAACCAAAGCTTGATTTTTATGTACACCATAATCACCAAATGTTCTCCCTTTCCATCCTGCTTGCTCTATCAACCATCCTGCTGCTAATTTCATAGAGTTTTCACCCGCTTTATAAGCTACTAACTCTGGAAAATTAATCTTAATAGAATTGTATGTTTTGTCACTCACTATTGGATTTTTAAAAAACGAACCCGAATTCCCTATTTTTTTAGGATCTGGCAATTTAGATTGTCGAATTGAAATTACGGCATCGCTAACCGATTTTGCTGACAAATCTTCAACTCCCATATCTTCCAATTGCTTTTCAATTGCACCGTAAGAAATAGTAAAATTAGCTTTTTTTGAAAGTTTGTAAATAACTCTTGAAATTAAATATTCGCCTTTTAATTTATTTTTAAATACACTTTCTCTATAACCAAATTTACAATCCAAATTATTAAAATAGTGTATCTCACCTGTTTTTAAATGAACCGCTTCTAATTCGTGGAAAACTTCCTTAATTTCAACGCCATAAGCGCCGATATTCTGCATTGGACTTGCTCCCACATTGCCTGGTATAAGGCTTAAGTTTTCTATTCCGTACCAACCTTTTTCAATACAGTAAAGCACAAATTCATGCCAAACAACGCCTCCGCCTACTTTAACCAACACACTCTCAGGATTATCTTCAATTACTTCAATTCCTTGAATATGATTTCTTAGTACAATTCCGTTATAGTTTTTGGTAAATAGAATGTTCGATCCTCCACCAAGGATTAATGAAGAATTATTTAAAAAATGATCTGACTGAATAATATTACGAACATGGTCTTCATTTTCTGCTTGACTAAATAATTTTGCAGAGACGTCTATTCCAAATGTGTTGAACTTTTTTAAGGATACATCCGAGTCGATCATACCCTAAAAATAGGAATTAGTCCAATCATATTATCCATTAGTTTTTTTATATCTCAACAAGTGAGTTTTAATTATATTCTAAAAAAGTCAAAATAGGCTACTTTTAGTCATCACGTGGGACCAAACATCAATCCTACTTTATCAATACTTTCTTGTGATCCCAAAATAGTAACAATATCTCCTAATCTTAAACGGGTATAACCATGCGTAATCATCATTTGATCGTTTCTCGATATTGACAGAATTAAAATGTCGGAAGGAAGCCTTATATCTCTTAAGGCCAAACCTTGTATAGAAGCATCTCTTATTTCTACATCTACAGCATCTTGGTCGGTTTCCATACCTAATAATATACTCGTAGCATTGGGACTGCGAACAAAATGATCCATTAAATTCACCATTGCTGAATTTGGGTCTACCACTAAAGCCTCTAGAGCCTTAAATTTCTTTGCGTAATAACGATCACCACTCGCTCTCACCACAATTTCCTTGGTGCCTATTTGTTCATAAATCAACTCACACCATTGATAATTCTCTCGGTCAGAAAGCATTAGAACCATAGTGTCAGCATTTTTGGGCTCCAATTTGTTTAAGCATCCAAGTGATATTGAATCCATGAATACAATGTCAATATCATCTACGGCTTCCAACTCATCTGCTTTTCGCATCGCCGCTATTTTAACTCCCCAACCATTATTTTTTAACTGACGAGCTAAGGCCAAACTCATAGGTTCAAATCCAAAGATAATAGCATCTTTGTGCCCGTCAAAAGCAGGAGTCTCGTGCTTCTCATGAGTTTCATTAACTTTATACAGAGCATATTTAAATAAGGGAGGGCCAACTACTTGATTAATTACAATTACACCGACAATAATCGTCTCAAACTGGACACCAAATTCTGGAAAAGAATGCTTTATTAAAGTAGCTAACCCTAATCCTACACCTGCTTGGGTAACATAAGGCATCCAATTTAAGTGACGGAACTTCCAGGGATCTGCGGCTAGAGTACCTCCTACATATCCAGCAATTACCATGGATAACAATCGTAAGAAAAAGAACAATACGGCTATACCAAAAACCTGAAATAACACATCAACTTGTAAGCTAGCTCCCGTTAAAGTGAAGAAAACGACATAAATAACAGGTCCTGTTTCATGCAATATATCAATAAACTCAGGTCGGGAAGTTGAGTAGTTAGTTACGTAATAGCTTCCTAATATGCATATTAAAAGTGGTTCTATATAAAACTTATGACCCAACACGTGCTCCTGAATGGTGAAATCTCCCAACCAATCTGCAAACAAATAAACACTGTATCCTAAGGAGATCAAAATTGAAACCTTTAGATACTTGTTCATTTTAAACTTGAAAAACCATTTTATAATTATTCCAACAAGCCTTCCTAAAGCAAAAGAAGTTACCAACTCAACTAACAAATAAAATAGTGAGAACAAACTAAAGGGTTCTCCACTTAAAAATGTTTTTGCCAAAGCAAAACAAACCGCGAACAAAACAATGACTAGAACATCTTTTACTACTGTTACACCTATAGCTGTTTTTGTAAAGGGTCCTTTAGCTCTCAACTCATTAATTACGGCAATTGCAGATGAGGGAGATCGAGCAACAAAAATAGTGGCCATTAGAATACCTATCGACATTTTTTCAGAAAAGTTCATTTCAGTCATGAAAGGAATGTAATCACTGGCTAGGAAAACACCCAAAACACCTAACCCAAAAGTAATCACCAATTGCCCCAGTGTATTCCAAAGAATACTTTTAAACTGACCTCTTATTTCTTTCAAATACAATTCAGACCCTGCAGCAAAAGCAATAAATGCCAATGAAATTTCATTTAAAAAATTTAAGTTTTTTGTGTTTTCGGTAGGAATTAAACCAAAACCATCCGATCCAGCAAGAATTCCTGCAAGTAGAAGGCCTGTAATTAAAGGGAATTTAATTTTCGCGAAAAATTTCGAAATGTGATTCGAGGAAAGAGCAATAATTAAAAACCCTCCTAGTGCTATGAATATTTCTTTAGTGAATCCCAATCTTTTTATTGTTTAACCCATTCAATAGTAACCAAATCAATTAATGTTTTGTAATAATCTTCACCCTTAACTTTACATTTTAAATAAGCATAAAAAGCCATTGCTTGTATGTTTTCTCTTTTAAACGGAGTAAAGTGAAACTTATCAAGCTCTCTTTCTAACCCTTTAAAACTGCCTTCTTTTACAGAAGTACTTATTACGTTTAAAAAGATATTAAGGTTCTTATAATTTGGATTCAATTTAATCACCTCTCTTATTATCCGTTTCAATGCTCGTATCCTAGCAAGAACTAAATCTATTTTTCCTGTTTCCAAAAAATAAAGCAATTCAATCAATTGAAACTTGACACGAAATTCAAGACCTTTTTTCTTTTGAATCCATTGCATTGAATGTTTAATCGACTTAATTACTCCAATCCCTCTAGAGTACTCACCCGCAGCAAAAAAAGAAGTTATTAAATTCAGCTTTCTATCCAAATTATGAACTAGGTTTTTTTCGAAAGGTGTTCCCGATTCGTGTAACAAAAGTCTGTGTATTGATGCGCTAAGTTGGTTATCATAAAAATCACATGCCCATTTTAATAATTCAACCTTACAAAATAAATCAGCTTTCTGTGATTTATGTAAGTTTCCTTTCTCTAATTCAATTTCTTGGAGGACTTCGCGTGCTTTGGGCATCTTTTTTAATCGATAGAGCGCATGAGCGTAAAAATAAACCAATTCCCAATATTCAAAACTGTAAATATCGCTTCCTTCCTTTTTATCAATTTTTTTAATTCGTGTTTTAAGAAATGATTCTACTCCTTGATAATCCTTAGAAACTAGGGAGCTACTACGAATTATTTTTGTGATATAGTTCAAATTTTCAACAGAATGAAAATCTTTTTTCTTTAATTCTAAACCATCCGTTACATCTTTAATAATGGCATCAATTTGAATGTTCTTTAACTGCTGTTTATACTGCTCTATTTTTCGTTTAATAATGCTCAAAGCAAGTTTTAATCGCTGCTCTTTTTCAGCTTTATCTTTTGAAATAACATAAGCTTTATAAATTGAATTAAACTTTTCACTGCCTTTGTAATCTTCCCAATTCTCAAGCCATAACATGAAAATCTTTGATTGAAGTAAATAGTTTTCTTTTGTAGATTCGCTTCTGTATGCTCTATTTAAATATTGCCAACCTGGCTCATAAGCATCTCTTTCAAACAAGTATCCTGCTAAATTCAATAGCCCCTCCGAGTTATAATGGGTAGTACCCTTTTGTTCGTTAATTTCTTTGACTGAAATAAACTCAATTAAATGCCCCAATAACCTTTTTCTTAAAGCATGATATGCTTCTTTTTCGTTTACACCTTCGTATAAAATATTAAAAGCTTCCTCTTGTGTTAGTCTGTTGGGTGCCGACAACCGATGAAACAAATCCAAATCTTTTCGGTTCTCACGGACACGGAAACGATTAACAAAATGTTCAAATCCTTTTTTCTCTTCTTCGGTAAAGGACTGAACTAAAAAATGAAGCTTATCCATAAGGAATTGAGTTGATTTAATGTAAAAATATTAAAAATAAAAAGCTGATTTAACACTATTCACTTTTCATTTTTAACATTTTTATCAACCGTTAATATTTTTCTTTATGGCTTTTACGATGAAAAATTTTTAACTTTGCAAGCGCTTTTGACTTCCTCTTGCTTTGAGGTTAAAAACAAAAACTTATATGGCAGTTGCTAAATTAATTTTAAAAAGAAACATTTTTAGTTTTATTTCAATTTACGTTTGGGGCATAATGCCTGGAAGGACTCAAAGATGGATAAGTAGAATTTATGCGGATGTTTACAATAAAAATTGGTCAAAAAAACTGATTAAGCCTTATTGTAAAGCTCATTACTCTGACCCCAATTATATTGATCAGTTCGTTCCGGCAAGTGGAGCTGAAACGTATAAGAACTTTCAGGATTTCTTTACGCGATTGTGGAAAGTTCCGCCAACAATTGTAACTGAACATGTATGGCCCTGCGAAGGTTTGTTATGTGAGTACGGTAAAATTGACCAATTAAACTTAGTTAGAGTAAAAGGTCAAAAAAGACACTTAAGGACTATTTTCGGCGAAGCCGGTAAAAACATTCCTGAAGACTATTTCTTTTCAAATATCTTTTTACACAATAATAATTACCACAGAATACATGCTCCCGTCAATGGGGAGATATCAAGAATTGAACACATACCAGGAGATTTGATTTTACTAAGACCCTGGGCCTATAAAAACCCTTCTCTTCCAGCTCTTAGAAACGAACGCATCAATGTTGATATTGTTGATGAAGAAGGTAAAACATGGTACCTATCAATTGTTGGAGGTCCTGGAGTTGGAGCTATTGTTTTAGGAGATGAAACTTCAATTGGGTCTTCAGTGGAAATTGGGAAAGAAATTGCTACTTTTTTATTAGGTTCTACTTGTTGCATTGCAGGACCACTGCCTGTAACTAAAAATAAAATTGGCGACCAAGTTCTCATGGGTGAATCACTACAATAAAGCTTTTGATGGATTTTTTTTTATTCTTAGGATTCATTTTACTCATTGGCATTGGATTCGGAATAATTTCTTCTACCCCTCTTGGACCTATTAACTTACTTGTTGCAGAAAACTACTTAAGCAAAAAAAAGGTTAAAATAGTACCTTTTTTGTCTGGGGTAATTTTGATTGATTCTATCTTTGGATACCTTACTTTTTGGGGGTTTGAAGAATTTTTAAGTGATTATGAAATCATAGGAACTGGCATTGGGCTTTTTGGAGGCTTAGCAATTATAGCTTTAGGTGGAATTGGCCTTCATCAGCAATTTAAAGGGAAACACAATCCAAATAAAAAAATTGAAATTAAAAAGAATATTTTTCTTAAATCTTCAACAGCAAGTTTTTCAAAGGGCTTTATTTTATGTGGTAGTAACCCTGGTTTTATTGCCTTTTGGGGGTGGGTTGCTTATAATGCAAAAAATTGGACAAATCAAAACTTCCCAGATTTTGAAATCAACTTTTACAATTTACTCCTTTTCCCAATTGGAATTATTATTGGAGACTTTCTCTGGTTTGGATTATTTACTTACTTATTAAAAAGAGGAGCTAGAAGGTACAGTGGAAGTATAATCGATAAAATTAGAACATTCATTTCTTGGGGACTAATTGCTTTAGGGGTATTTACGGTATATGCTTCATTGAGTTTTCAGGATAAAATCCTTGTGAAAATTCATTCGGAAGAACTGGATCAAACAGGATATGTAAATTTAGAGGGTGATACTATCATCCCTTTTTCAAAGTATCAATACTGTTATTCGGATACTATTAAAGAATTCGGAATTGTAAAAAACAAAGAGGGTAAGCTCATTGCTATTGATATTAAACAAAGAATCTTATTTGAGGTTTTTAATTCTGAAAATAGTCCAGACCCTATTTCTGAGGGTTTATTTAGAATTAAAAAAAACGAAAAAATTGGTTTTGCTAATGAGTTAGGAGAAGTTATTATCCCTCCTAAATACGAGGGTGCTCTACCCTTCAAAAAAGGGAAAGCAAAGGTATCTAAATCCTGTTTTTTATCTTCTAATGAAGAGAAAAAAGAAATTCGATGTAAAGACTATTTTTATATTGACAAAAGAGGAGAAATTATTGCTAAAAAATAATCTCATTTGTATTTTCAATCCACTGGAATAACATTATATCCCATTTTTCTTAATAAATTAATCAAACCCTTTTCACCTCCCAAATGAGCAGCACCAACACAAATTAAATTGGACTGTTGAGATAATAATATTTGAATTTTCGGAATCATTTTTATATTTCTAGAATCGTTTAACAATTCTTTGCTGAGATAATCCTGATTGTTTAAATCCTCCAACAATAGTGCAATACCAACTAAATCCTGATTGCAATAAACTGAATCTAATTGATTCATTGACAAGTGTAAGCTATCCTCGTTTTGAATTGCTTCCAGTAATTGCTTTTTTTGAACATTCAATGGAATTCCAAACAATATATCGTGTTGCATTTGAACGGTTTCTAAACCAAAAACTTGCTTGCCCATCTTGCTAAAATCATTTTGTAAAAGCTGGTCGATGGCTCCTGTTGTATCGGGGGGTACCAAAATTTGAAAAAGCAAGGCTGTTAAGGCAATAGGTTTTAACTCATTTACCATTAAGGCTTGAATCCCTAGTTTCGATTGAAAATAATCAAAAATCAATTTTTGCTCTTCAGTAGAAAAAATGTCTTTTAATTTCTCTCCAAGATTTGCTTTTAAAGAAGACGCGATAAACGCAGTTGAATCAGGATTCAATACAATTTCAAAAACTCCTGCATCTACCTTTTTTTTAAATTCATGAACTTTTGGATTTACGTTAAAGTATTTTTTATTTGCTAAATGTATTGTGCCATATAAATAGGAGGTATCCTTAACATTCTCCTTGGTTATTTGCCATAATAAAGAGTTTTGACCAAAACTAAAACCACTCAACAATAATAAGACGATAGTTCTATACATCATTTGATTCTTTGCATATTTTGTTTTGTGAAAAAGGAGCTGCCTAATTGCTGATTCGTATCCAGTTTATTAATGCTCATAATCGTTTTATTTCCTTTTTTATCTGTGGGAATCATTTCCAATCTAGTGGCTATTTTTATTCCACTCATTACTTTTATTTCAGAAGCCTTCAAAACATTCACTAATTCATTATCCTCATCATAATTTTCATTTCTTAGGGTAATAAAATCTTTTTTGTCAATATACAGTTTTATTTTACCCCAAATAATATTTGTCCCTTCATTAGGTATTAATTCAATTTGATAGCAAAGTAGGCTATCAATAATTGTATCTTTTAGTGAAATATATTTGAAATCATCAACTTTACTTGATTCTTTAACCAAATCATCGTTTGTTAAGTCCGTTCCCATCCAACTTTGGGACATAGCCGCTGGCGGCAGCTTTGTAACACGATTAAACTTGGGTATATAACTCCAAACTTGTTTGTCTGCTTTTAAAAAAACACTTCCTTTATCTCTAGATGGAGAACTAATTAAAATCATACTATAATTTGTTCCTTTTGCCCAAGACTTTAGTTTCATTTCTCTCGTCCATTTTGGACGAATAATATTTATGGTGATTTCAGTATAAGCCTGCTCCCCTCCTCTGACCTTATCCTCCGACTTTTTAATAATTTCCTTTGCAGTCAGATCTTGACCAAAATTGTATAAGGGCGTAATAAATAAGAGGATAAAATAAAGTAACCTATTTATCATAAAAATTGATTTTATATAAAAATGCCTTTAAAAAATTAATTTTTCAAATAACTTTAGAACAAAAGAAAGAAAAATTCATACCGAAAATCATCAATTTGACAGTAAAACTTTAATTTAAAGGACAAAGCACCAAATTAAACCGTGAAATTAAAACAACTTACCGAAAAAGTATGTTCCATATCAAAAGAGGTTGGAACATTTATTAAACAAGAATCCAAAAAAATTAATATTGGAGATGTTGAAGTAAAAAGCAAGAACTCTTTAGTTACCTATGTCGACAAAAGAGCTGAAAAAAAATTAGTGGATTTACTATCCGAGCTCATTCCTCATTCTGGTTTTATAGCAGAAGAGGAAACATCCGATAAAAAAGGCGAAACATATAATTGGGTGATTGACCCTCTAGACGGAACCACTAACTTCATTCATGGAATCCCTGTCTACTGTGTGAGTATTGCGCTATTGAAAAACAACGAATTGATACTTGGCGTAATTTACGAGCCTAACCAAAAAGAACTCTTCTATGCTTGGAAAAATGGGGGAGCCTATTTAAATGGAAAATCGATTTCAGTTAGTTCTACTGAAAATATTTCAGATGCTTTATTAGCAACAGGATTTCCATATTATGATTATAAAAAATTAGCCGCATACATGGATATTCTCACTTGGCTTATGCGTAACTCTAGAGGTGTAAGGAGGATTGGATCAGCAGCAGTAGATTTAGCCTATGTCGCATGTGGTCGTTTTGATGGGTTTTATGAATATTCATTAAACCCCTGGGATGTAGCTGCCGGAGCTTTAATCATCTCGGAAGCAGGAGGCTCTGTGACAGACTTTAACGGCGGTAAAAACTATCTATTCGGAAAACAAATTTTGGCATCAAATTTGCCACTAAAAAGAGAGTTGATGAACAAAATTAAAAACACTTTTTGAGCTAATTTTAACATTAAAAATTTTGAAACAAAATATTATCAAATAATTTAATACTATAAAAGTATTTTTATCCGTTTAAGACTTTAAAATTTTATTTTTAGTATTGCATATCTATTATTTAACGTAAAATAAATTAAAATGAAAAAAATTGGTCTCATTTTTGGCGCTGCTACACTCTTAACTTCTTGCGCTATAATAACTCCCGGAGAAGTAGGGATTAAACAAACATTAGGTAAATTACACGGAACCCCTAAAACAGAGGGCGCTGTGTTTATTAATCCATTTATAACTGAAGT
>MDSV01183288.1_pt1 | contig 12583 bp, 10 predicted proteins | sample 810851 | NCBI WGS metagenome assembly MDSV01 (sample SAMN05326640, study PRJNA326480) | marine metagenome | isolation source: seawater | place: Atlantic Ocean: North East | collected 2012
CAAAGAGGAAGTCCTTGACCAACTTTATTTGAGAATGTAAATAATCCCATTTCTTTTCCAATTTTTCTATGATCTCTTTTTTTAGCTTCTTCTAAAAGAATTAAATATTCATTTAATTCTTTTTTCTTCGGAAATGATATACCATATATTCTTGTTAGTTGTTTTTTATTTTCATCACCTCTCCAGTACGCACCAGCAATATTTAAAAGTTTAACTGCTTTTATAAAACCTGTATGAGGGATGTGAGGACCTTTACAAAGATCTGTAAAATCTCCTTGTGAATAAAAAGTTATCTCACCGTCATTTAGCTCATTTAAAATTTCAAGTTTATAATTATTGTTTTTTTCCTCATAAAATTTTATTGCATCTTTTTTTGTAATATTTTTTCTAATAAAAATATTTTTTTTTGATGCTAGTTCTAGCATTTTGCTTTCTATTTTTTTTAAATCTTGAGATGAAATTGTTGAATTATTAGGAAATTCTAAGTCATAGTAAAACCCATTATCAATTGCTGGACCAATTGTGAATTTAACTTTTGGGTAAAGGAGTTTAATTGCTTCTGCCATTAAATGAGCTGATGAATGCCATAAAATTTTCTTACTTTCTTCATCTTTCCAGGTAAGTAGTCTTAATTTAATTGGCTCGTTATCAGTTAGTTTTCTGTTTGCGTCCCAAATTTCTCCATTAATTTCGGCAGCCAAAACATTTCTTGCAAGTCCTTCGCTTATTTGATTTGCAATATCCATAGAAGTTGTTCCTTTTGGAAACTCCTTTTTTGTTTTATCTGGAAGTTCAACTAGTATCATAAAAAAATAAATGTTTGTAAATATACAAATTTAGGATTATGAATTATTTTTTTTATGTTTGAATTAAACCTGTTTTAAATTCTTTTATAGGGCAGTTATTACTAGCTTCTATACCTGTAGAAATATATTTTCTAGTGTCGAGCGGATTTATTATCTCATCAATCCATAATCTTGAGGCAGCATAATAAGGTGAGGTTTGTTTGTTATAGTTATCTACAATTTTCTTTTTTAATTTAATTTCTTCAGTCTTAGATATTTCTTCACCTTTTTTATTGAGCCTATTTTTTTCAAGATTAAATAAAACATTTGATGCTTGATCACCCCCCATTACAGCAATTCGTGCTGTTGGCCATGCTAATATCATCCTTGGATCATATGCTTTTCCGCACATAGCATAATTTCCTGCTCCGTAGGAGTTCCCAATTATTATAGTGAATTTTGGCACAGTACTATTTGCCACAGCATTTACCATTTTAGCACCATCTTTTATTATTCCCCCGTGTTCAGATTTAGAGCCTACCATGAAACCTGTTACGTCCTGAAGGAAAATAATGGGAATTTTTTTTTGGTTACAATTCATTATAAATCTTGCTGATTTATCTGCACTATCAGAGTAAATTACACCTCCAATTTGCATTTCACCTTTTCCATTTTTAACAATTGTTCTTTGATTAGCAACAATTCCAACTTCCCACCCATCAATTCTTGCATATCCACATATAATTGTTTTTCCGAAGTCTTTCTTAAACTCAATAAAATTACTTTCATCGACTAATCTTTCAATTATATCAATCATGTTATATTGTTTGTCTCTTTTTTTTGGAATAATACCAAGAATTTCTTTTGGATTTTTTAAAGGATCTATACTTTTTTTTCTTAATAGACCTGCAGTTTGATGATTGGATGTTTTTTCAATAAGATTTCGAATTAATAATATTGCTTCAGAATCATTTTTACATTTGTAATCTGCAGTACCAGAAATCTCCGAATGAGTTTTAGCGCCACCTAACTTTTCATTGTCAATATCTTCTCCAATGGCAGCTTTTACTAAATGCGAACCAGCTAAAAACACACTTCCAGTTTTTTCAACGATTATTGTTTCATCGCACATAATAGGTAAATATGCGCCACCAGCAACACAACTGCCCATAATTGCAGCAATTTGAGGAATACCCATTGATGATATTATTGCATTATTTCTAAATTGTCTTCCAAAATGTTCTTTATCGGCAAATATATTATTTTGAAGAGGTAAAAAAATACCCGCACTATCAACTAAATATATGATGGGTAGTTTGTTTTCAATTGCTATTTCTTGTGCTCTTAGATTTTTTTTTGCTGTCATGGGAAACCAGGATCCTGCTTTTACAGTGGCGTCATTAGCTACTATCATACATTTTTTTTGGTGAATTGATCCAATTCCAATTATAACTCCAGCAGAGTTACATCCACCAAATTCATTATACATATCCATAGCTGCAAGTGATCCAATTTCAAGAAAATATGTATTAGGGTCAATAAGAAAATTAATCCTTTCTCTAGCTGTTAATTTACCTTTTTTTTTATGACGCTCTATTGAAATTTTCCCTCCGCCAAGGTTAGCATTAGAAATATGATGTTTTAATTCACCAATTAAAAGATTCATATTGTCTTCATTTTTATTAAAAGCTAAATCTTTCATTATTCTTGTTTTTTAAATATAGTTATTTGTTTTATTAATTTTAGATAATATAGTTTCTTTACTCTCATTTCCAAGATTAAATAATAAGTCAATAACTGAATATTTATTTAGATTTGTATTTGAGTTTAAAAATGTTTGATGGTATTTAATACAGTAATTTTTTTTTGAGTTCTGTATTTTATCCCTAAAATCTAAAGTTTCTTTACCATAATTTTTAATATACTTATCAGTGTATTTAATATTTACATTAATATTTAATTCCTTAATTAAAAAACTTAAAATTTCTTTATTTAAGTCTAAAAGAAATTTAATTTCTTTGTTTATTATTTTAAATATTTCTTCATGATAATATAAATAAAATGGACTATTTGCATATGCTGTTTTAATAGTTTTAATATGTTTTTTTTTCCATGGATTTATTGCAATTTTTAAATCTTTGAAAATTGTCTTTGTTTTATTTTTTCTATTTATAGGAACTGTAATTTTTTGATCTCCATTTGGACCTAAAATTATAGAATGGTTTCTTATACTTTGTTTAATATAAAAGTCAGAAGTTTCAATTAAGATCTCCTTATATTTTAATATTAAAAAAAAGTAATCTATACTTGGAAAATAGGAACTTGGTAAAATAATCTTTTTTTGCTCCAATTAATTTTTAATTACGTGTTTTTTATAAAGAAGAAATAATTTTTTTCTAAAATATATTATAATAACGAATATAATAAAATAAGGGAGATACCAACCTGACTTACCTTCACCGTGAATCGTAGTAAACATTCTTTTCCACCTTATTTTATTAAATATATTTTTTGCCCCTAAATCAACACTTAACCATAGAAAAATTGGTTTGCCTACTACATGATTTTCAGGAACGAATCCCCAGGCTCTTGAGTCCTGAGAATTGTGTCTATTATCGCCCATCATCCAAAAGTAATCCATTTGAAAAGTGTAGATTGAGTCATTTAGATTAGTTACTTTTGAGTATTCATAATCTTCAATTATTGTTTTATATAAAGATAAAGTCGAATCATTTAAAACAATAGAATCACCTTTTTTTGGTATATATATAGGTCCATAGTTATCATAATCCCAATTATGTTTCCAGTTATATGGAAATAAAGATGTTGTTTTTCTACTTAATATATCAGTATAAGTATTATGGTTGTAACCATACACACTAAATGGAAATTTTTGACCTAATGAATCAATTATATCCTGATTCAATCTTACATATGAAATTTTTCCTTTATATCCTTTATTTTTCTCTCCCTCAACTAATCTCTTAACTTCATCTTCGGTTCCGTGAATAATTAGATCTTTTATTGAACTATAAAAATTGATATTATAACCTTTTTTTGTTAAAAGTGGAGGCCAAATTAAAGATACTTCCAAGTTATAATTATTTTGAAATGTTTTTTCGATAATTTTTTTTTCAACTGGTTTGCCTATTTTTTTTAAGTATTTTAAATGATTATCGTTTTCAAACTTAATCCAGTAGGCATGCTGAATTGTTGATCTATTTGGATTATTTTGTTTCTCACCGTTAATAATTATATCACCATTTTTAATTTCTAATGTATCTCCCGAAATACCTACGCATCTTTTTACGTAATTTGTTTTTTTATCAAATGGCATATTTTTTTGAAGATTATCAGTGGGCCAATTAAATACAACTATATCATTTCTTTCTATTTTTTGAAATCCAGGTAATCTATTATAACCTAGTTGTACCCAATCTAAATAAGAAGGTGTATTATTTGTAAAAGGAAGTTTATTATGCATAAACGGCAAAAACAAAGGAGTGTTAGGAACATTAGAACCATAGTTAAATTTACTGACAAATAAAAAATCACCTCTAATTAATGTTCCTTCTAGAGAAGATGTTGGTATAACATATGGTTGTATTAAAAAAACATGTATTAATGTAGCTGCAATAATAGCAAATAATAATGACTCAATCCATTCTCTAATTTTATTTTTAACAACTTTTTCTTTCTTTACTTTTTTGTTCCATGGAGCCCAATTAATAAACTCAAAGAAAAAAACATCTAAAATGATCAAAACTCCAAAATACAACCATTTGAAAGCTTCTATTTTCGTTATTTTAATGATTAAGAAAACAAGAAAAATAAAAATTATAGAGCAAATTAAAAATCCTAATAATTTTTTAAATTTTAAATTCATGTTTTGTATTTATAAACAAAATTAAATTTTTATTCTTTTAATTTGATTTTTAATGAAACTAAATTAAAAGAATGATTTGTTTGGTTAAAAGTAGATTCAAAATTAAGTGATAAATTTTCATTTATATTATATTCAAATAAATGAGCATCAACATAAGCATCAGCGATATTTAATAAATAAAAAATTACCCCTAGAATAATTGTTAAATCCTTTTGATTTCTATAATAATCTTGTAGTGTGATTAGGTTGGCTTCAGAATAATTTAAATAATTATCTATAGTTGAATCATCATCGTCTGTTCTAATTATGTAAGCTTCTTTGAAGTCATTAAATTTTTTATTATAAAAATTAAAGCCGTATACAGCTCCGCCAATACAACCAAGTATGATAGGAGTTTTCCAGTATTTTTTATTATAGATTTGACCTAACCCAGGGCAAGCTGTTGATAAAAGAGATGCTTTATTGGGTGATTTTTGTTGACAGAAAATATTTGTACTAAAAAGTAACGTTAAAATTATAAATTTAATTTTCAAATACATTTATGATTTTATTAAGTTCTTTTTCGGATTGAAAATTGATTTGCAGTTTACCAGAACCATTTTTAAATCCCTTTATTATAATCTTCATATCAAGAATTTTTTCTAGCTTTTTTTCAGATTCTTTTATGAACTTTGATTCATATGAATTATGTTTTTTTTCTTTGTGATTTTTCTTGATTAAACTTTCTGTTTCTCTTACTGATAAATTTTTTGAGATTATAAATTTGTAATAATCTAATTGTTTTTCTTTGTCTGCAATAGTTAAAAGACATTTTGCATGTCCAACAGTAAGAATGAAATCTCTCAAACCAGCTTGAATAATTGGATGAAGATTTAATAATCTCAAAAAGTGATTAATGGTTGATCTTTTTTTTCCGATTTTTTCTGCAAGTTCTTCTTGTGTTAGTTTTAATTCATCTATTAACTTTTGATACGAGATTCCAATTTCAATTGGATCCAAATCTTGACGTTGTATATTTTCAATTAATGCAAGTTCAAGCATTTTGTTATCTTCAGTTTCTTTAATGTAAACAGGTATTTTTTCAATCGAAGCTAATTTACAAGCTCTAAACCTTCTCTCCCCAGAAATAATTTGATATTTATTTTCTTTAATTTTTCTTACTGTTATTGGTTGAATAACACCATACTTAGAAATAGATTTTGCTAATTCTTTTAGTTCTAAATTACTAAAATTTGTTCTTGGTTGATGTGGGTTGGTTGAAATTATATTTATATCAATATTTGCAAATGAATTAGATTTAATATTGGAAAATAGCGCATTAACGCCTCTACCTAATGGTGATGTTTTTTCTATCATTTTATTCTTCTAAATTTTTATTTAAAACTGCTGAACTTTTTTCTAAAAATTCTTTTGCTAAATTTAAATAGTTAATAGCTCCTCTACTAGTTGCATCATATTTTATTATTGATTTACAGTGACCCGTTGCTTCACTTAAACGTACATTTCTTTGAATAATTGTATTATAAACCATGTCAGGAAAATGTAATTTTACTTGTTCTATAACTAGGTTTGAAAGTTTTAATCTTGAATCGTACATAGTCAGAAGTAGACCTTCAATATCTAATTTAGAGTTATGTAATTCTTGTACTTTTCTTATAGTACTTAATAACTTACCTAAACCTTCTAAGGCAAAATATTCACATTGAATTGGTATAATAACAGATTCGGCAGCTGTAAGGCAATTAAGAGTGATTAATCCTAATGAAGGAGGGCAGTCAATAAAAATATAATCATAACTTTCTTTAATTGACTCTAGAGCGTTAGTTAGCATTTTTTCTCTATGTTCCTTGTCAACTAACTCAATTTCTACACCAACTAAATCGATACTTGAAGGAATTATTTCAAGATTTGGTGATGTTGTTTCAATAATAACTTCAGATGCGCTTAATGTTTGATCTATTAATTGATACGTTCCAGCTAATGTGCCAGTATTTAAAACAAGTGAAGAAGTCGCATTTGCTTGTGGGTCAGCATCGATTAATAGAATTTTTTTTTCTAAAACCCCTAAACAAGCTGCAAGATTAATTGCTGTAGTTGTCTTTCCAACCCCTCCTTTTTGATTTGCAATTGCTACTATTTTTCCCATAACTTTAATCAATAATTTATCATAAGAAAGTACAAACTTTTTTAATAATTAAATAAAAAATTAAATTTAATTTATTAACACATTGTTAATTCCTTTTGATTAATTAAATGTTTTTTTCATATATTAAATTAATATTTATTAAATATATGAACGAATTAATTGATAACTCACACCTATTGTCTTTTCCTCTATTCTGTATTTTTGTATATTTTTTTATATTATTTTTCCAATCAAGTATTGACAAAATACTTAATTGGAATTCAGAATTAGAATGGATAAAGTCTCATTTTGGAAAATCAATTTTCAAGTCTAATGTTCCATTATTAGTTTTTACGCTTACTCTGTTGGAGTTGACTACAGCAATTCTTTGTTTATTATCAATATTTAATTTTTTTACTAAGATTTATGACCCTTTACCATTTTTTGCTCTATTTTTTAATTCATGTACTTTAATTTGTCTTTTTCTAGGTCAAAGAGTCGCTAAGGATTATCAAGGAGCAGTTTCAATTTCAGTATACTTTATAATTAATTTAATTGGATTTTTTTTACTTTCTGTATAATTATTTATTTTTCTTTTTTCTGAAATTGAATAAGTTATTTTCTTTAATCATATTATCTACATAGTTAGGGACCATTTCTTCCCAACCTTGTTTATTATTCCTTATCATGTGTAATACTTTATGTGAAAAAATATTTAAAACTTTTTGGTCATAATTTTCAATATCAATAATTCTTTTGTTTGAAATGTGGTAGTCATAAATTTTTTTAATCTTTTTGTTGATATTTAAATTTTTTGAATTTGTTAATTCACTGTTCTTATTTTCTTTATAAGGGTAAACATAAACTTTAGAGTCATTATTAAACATTTTCCCTATTCCTTCTAAGATTCCTCCTTCAAGATGTTCATAGTATTTTTGATCAAAAATATCTTTAAGATTCATAACTCCTAAAATTACACCCATTCTTTTTTCTGAAAATCTTGAAAAATAATTTATTAACTTATAATACCTACCGTAATTTGAAATCATTACTGTTTGACCGATTGAACAAAGTACATCAACTCTATCTAAAAAATCTTGATCTTTGATTGCTTTAATATTTATACTTTCTAGATTGTTATTTTTATTGATGGGTTCTCTTTTTTTAGTTGCTAAGTTATTTAATGTTATTTCAAATAAAACTTGTAAATCTTTTTCAGAAACTTTTTTCTCTTTTTTAAATAAGTTATAACCAGTTTTTATCATATCAATATTAACCTTAGTTACTGGTCTAAAGCTCCCTCTTATAGCCAATATGTTTTTTTTATGTAAAACATCAGAAGGTTGTAGGCTATTTCCCTCAGGGCTAAAAATAACAGCTTCTGTCATACTATTTTTAACGAGATACAAACTTAACAGTCTATTATCAATATGATTAAATAATTCGCCATTCATTTGAATCATGTCAATTTCTAATTGCACTTTTGATAAACCATCATATAATGATTGTATCATTTTTTTTGGTGATTGATATATGTTAAAGCTTGAATACATTAAGTTGGCCCCTAAAATTCCTACGCATTCTTGTTGTGCTCTAGCTTCTCTGTCATGCAGTCTTAAATGAATAATAATTTCACTTGGTCTTTCATTTGCTTTTGTTTGAAATTTAATACCCATCCATCCGTGTCCGGGATTTTTATTATTGTATTTAGTTGTAGCAATTGTATTTGCAAAAGAAAAAAATGTTTTTGTTGGATGTTTTTTTCTGCTTAGTCTTTGTTCCAATAGTTCATACTCACGATTTAACATTTTTTTTAATCTTGATTCACATACATATCTCTTATCATCTTCTTTTCCGTATATGGCATCACTTACATCCATATCGTATGCGGACATAGCTTTTGCTATCGTACCTGAAGCGCCACCACATCTAAAAAAATGTCTTACGACTTCCTGGCCCGCGCCTATTTCAGAAAAGGTTCCATAAATGTTAGGATCTAAATTTAAGCTTAAAGCTTTTTGATTAGCAGAAAGAGTAACTTTTTTCATTTACTTTTAAATCTATTTCTTAAAGTTAAAAAACAAGTTTGTTAAAATTTAATAAAACACTAATTTTATTTTTATGAAAAAAAAATTAATCTTTCTTGGCTCAGGAACTTCTCAAGGCATTCCTGTTATTGGGTGTAGTTGTTTAATATGTAATTCATGTAATGAAAAAGATAAAAGATTAAGAAGTTCTGTAATTTTACAATTAGGAAAAACTAATATTTTAATTGACTCGGGTCCAGATTTTAGGTATCAAATTTTAAAAAATAAAATAAAAAATATTGACGCAGTCCTATATACTCATGAACATAGAGATCATGTGGCGGGTATTGATGATTTGCGTTCTTTTTATTATTTAAATAAAGATCCAATTAATATGTATATGAGTAGTAAAGTTTTAACTGCTCTTAAAAAAGATTATTCTTATCTTTTTTCTGACAAAGAGTACTTTGGAAAACCAAAGCTGAAAATAGAAATAATTGATAAATCAAAACCTTTTTATGTATTTAATCACGAAGTCATACCAATCCAGGTTTTTCATTACAAGTTGCCAGTGCTAGGATACAGATTTCGTAATCTAGCATACATTACCGACGCAAATTTTATTAGTGACAATGAATTGAATAAATTAAAAAATTTAGATGTTTTAATTATTAATTGTCTTCAAAAAAAAACTCATATTTCTCATTTTAATTTAGAAAAAGTTTTAGAAGTAATTAAATTTTTAGAGCCAAAAAAGACTTACTTAACACATATTGGACATGGTTTAGGATTACACGATGAGGTTCAAAACGAATTACCTAAAAATATTTTTTTAGCTTATGATAATTTAAAAATTGATTTTTAAATAACTGCTTTTCTTATTGCTTTTAGTTTAATAATTAATTTCTCTAATTTATTTAGTTCAAGCATTGTACTTGCATCCGACATAGCGTTTTTTGGATTTGGATGGGTCTCTAGAAAAATTCCATTTACTTGTGCTGCAATTCCAGCGCAAGCAATAGTTTCAATAAACTCTGGAGTTCCACCAGAAATTCCTATTTTTTGATTTGGTTTTTGCAACGAATGAGTAACATCTAAAACCACCTTTTTATTCAATGATTTTAATATAGGAATATTACGCATATCTACTACTAAGTCTTCATATCCAAATGAATTTCCTCTTTCAGTAATTATTATGTTTTCATTACCTTGTGAAACTACTTTTTCAATCATATATTTTACTGATTCTGCTGAACAAAATTGCCCTTTTTTAATATTTACATAATTATTTATTTTTCCAGCATTAATTAAAATGTCTGTTTGACGACACAAAAAAGCAGGAATTTGAATCATTTGAACATATTTAGAGGCTAAACCAACTTCTTCTGAATTATGAACATCTGTTGTAACAGGGATTTTAAAATTTTCTGAAATGTTTTTTAAAATATTTAAGCCCTTTTCATCTCCAATGCCAGTAAAAGAATCAATTTTGGATCTATTTGCTTTTTTATATGATGCTTTAAATATGAAAGGAATATCGTGTTTTTTTGTTATTTCAAAAATTTTTTCAGCAATTTGGTATGTTTTTTTTTCTTCTTCAATCACGCACGGTCCTGCTATTAAAAAAAACATTTTTTTTTCATTATTGATTAAATTTTCAATCATAGTTATACTATTATCTTTTTTAGGTAAATTTAAATACAAATAATATTAATAAAGAATTAATTGCTACTTAAAACACAACATATTGTTTTTTTATTTGTTTTTTTATTTGCTTTTAATGCATGTAATAAGGAGCCAATAAAAACAAGTAACTGGAATCCTGAAATGGTTACACCAATTGCAAATGTAAAATTAACATTAGGTGATTTAATTCCTGAAGAAGGTACAGTTGTTTATGATGAAGATAACTTTATTAGATTGGCATACAGAGAGGATAACATATTTTCATTTTCAACAGATTCAATTATAGATTTCTCAAATCAAGAGGGTTTAAATGAATACTACGATTTTAATGAGTTGGATTTAGATGACTTTAATGATGAATTTAACTACACCCTAGAGCAAGTATTAACCAGTGACCCTTCGATTCAATTCTTGGCAGAAGCTGCTGGAATAGAAATACCTTTTACCCAAGAACAACAAGTTTCAGGTGGTGTGTTTAATGTATTAAGTAATGAATTAGATGGTCTTGGTCAAACAACAATTGAATTAAATCAGTTTAGTAATATTTCATTTATCACAGGTAATCTGACTATAGGGATTCAAAATAACTTACCTGTTAATATTGAAAATATTGATGTTAATTTATTAACAGGAATTGATGATGTTGGTTTATTACAGTTTTCTAATTTAGAAATTGGGGAAACTCAATACTTATCAACTGATTTATCTGGAAAGTCTATAGATAATAATATAATAGCAGACTTTATACAATTGAATCTAGAACTGGTAGACCCCCCATCAACATTATTATCTATTAATCCAAACACTGGTATTAAAATTTTTTTCATTATTGATAACATAAGTGTTTCAAATGTTACAATGTCGTTTAATGACCAGTCATTAACTGATTATGAAACATTTATTGATTTTGAACTAGATAATGGTGAACAAATTCATAATCTAGAACTATTTACTGGTAAAATTATTTATAATATTTCATCATCCGTTGAAGCTGATTTCTCTTTTAAATTAAGTCTACCAAGTGCAACAATTGATGGTGAGATTTTTGAATCAGAACAGGTTGTTTCTGCGGAAAGTAATTCCACTTATGGAGAAATTGATATTTCAGATGTCATTATAGATCTTACCTCTGATACAAATCAACCATTTAATAAAATACCAATTAAATTTGTTGCATCAATTAATAGTGGAGATGAATTAATTACTTTAACAAATGAAGATTATGCTGAGATAAGTTTTAACTTTTCTGATTTATCAATTAAATATGCAGATGGCTATTTTGGTGATTATGAAATAGATTTAGGAGGTGATATCGTGGATATTGATTTACAAATTTTTGAAGATTTTGATAGTGGACTTATTCTTGATGACCCACAATTTATTATTAGAGTTTTTAACTCCGTTGGAGTAGGGGCTTCAATTAATGCTGGATTAAATGCGTTTTCTCCAAATTTAGATAATGCAATATTTTCTTTCAATGAGATTATAGAGTCTCCCGCATCTGTAGGTGGTATTATTGAACAATCTTGGGTGTATGACAAAAATAATTCAACGATAGAAAATATAATTGCTTTACCTCCTCAACAAATCGAATACTTTGGTTCAGCAAACCTAAATGGATCTAGTACCGGAAATTTAAATTTCATAACATCTGATAGTAAAATGACCTTAGGAGTAGAGGTTGATTTTCCTATGAGTTTAAATATTGCTAATATTAGTTTAAAAGATACTATAGTTATTAACGAAATTGATAATGTGGATAAAATTGAAAGTTTATCGTTATTTATGAATATTGATAATGGCTTTCCGTTAGATACTAAATTAGATCTATTATTAAGGGACTCTGTTTCAAATATTACTTTTGATACACTTGAAATTGCAAACTTCTCATCAGGAATAACTGATGATAATGGTTATTTAATAGAAAGTTATTTTTCAAATAATCAGTTTAATTTAAATAATGATCAAATCAAAAACCTAGCTAAGTCTAATCAACTTGTATTGGATGTGACATTAAATTCAGAGGAAAATAAATCAATTAGATTATATTCTGATTATGAATTTTTAGTAAATA
>MDSV01119866.1_pt1 | contig 12581 bp, 7 predicted proteins | sample 810851 | NCBI WGS metagenome assembly MDSV01 (sample SAMN05326640, study PRJNA326480) | marine metagenome | isolation source: seawater | place: Atlantic Ocean: North East | collected 2012
AGGTGGAGGGGTGCGCGGTGGTGGAGAAGGAGGCGAAGGGCGCGGGCGCGGCGGCGCGCGGGAACGGCGGCGCGGCGGCGACGGACGCCCCCCCGGGAGCGGCGGCGCCCGCCGCGGCGCCCGCTCCTCCGGCGCCGGCGTACCGCCTGGGCGCCGGGCTCGGCGCGCGCAGGCCCCTGGCCGCGGTCCCCGCGAACCGCGCGCCCGCGCTCGCGGCGGCGAAGCCCGCCGGGACCGCGGGGCGCGCCGGACCGACGGCTCGGCCCGGGAAGCCTTTCGCCGCGCAGCCGACGAAGCCGAAACCGAAACCGAAATCGAAGCCCACGCGAGCCCGCGGCGACGACTCGGAGGCAACCCTTCCGGAGGAGTCGGACGAGGAGTCGGACTCGGAGGAAGCCTCGGAGGAAGCCTCGGAGGAAGCCTCGGAGGAAGCCTCGGAGGACGTTTCCCAGAAGGCGTCACGCAAGGCGGAGAAGAAAAAGACGCCTTCGCCGACGCGGTCCGCGCGTCGCCCGTCGCGCGCCGCGAAGAAGCCCGCGCTCGTGGAGGTAGACTCCTCGGACACCGACGACGACGACTGCGTGTTCCGGGAGGTGCTCCGACAGTCCGCGCGGGAAGGAAAGCTCCGAGCTCAGCCCGCGTCCGGCGAGAAAAAAGCGGACTCGGAGGATGAGGCCCCGAGCGTCGACTCGGACGCCGTCGAGGACAGCGACGCGGCGTCGGATTCGGACGCCGACCCGAAGAGAGGGGGTCGGCGCTCGGGGTCGCCGCCTGGGTCGCCGGCGGGCGCGCGGAAACGTCCCCGGAAAGCGTCCGCGGCGAACCGCGCTTCCGGGAACGCGCCGGCGGGCGGTCACTCTCACCCCTCCGCGGGGGGGGAAGTGGACGCGAAGCGCGGGCGGCGGAGCGAGGGGTTCGGGTCCGTGCCGGACCCCAGCCCGAGCGCGGACGGGGACGAGGGAGACGCGCGATCGCTGACCAGCGCGAGCGAGCTGTGCCTCGGGTCGCCTTCCTCGACGTCTGCGTGATGCGCCTTACGGCGCGCGACGACGACGCGTCGCGGAGGAGGATGACGAAAACGATCGGAGTTACGCGTACGACGTCTACAGTTTTGATCTTTCTCGTAAAGTATAGCGCGTACGCAACGTCAGATCCGCATGTCCGCGGCGTCTCCCACGAACGGAAGCTTGAACATCTGCCCGGACAGGCACCCCACGGCGGCGAGGCAGAACGCCGCTAGAACAACAACCCAGACGCAGTTGTAGCACAGCTTATACATCTCCATGGCCGCGCCGGACATCCGGCCCGGCGATAAGACGTACTCGACCATCCCGGGCAGCACCAAGCACACGTCCACGATGATCGCCTGCATCGCGTTGAAGCGCACGAACCGGGACATGGTCCGGTTCTCCGCCAGGCCCATGTAGATGGCGAAGAAGGAAATCACGCCGGCGAAAGGAATGCGGTAGTACATAGAGGCGAGCGGCTGCAGCGGCTGCAGCAGGAAGATGGTCTGCGGGAACTGCTGGAAGAAGAACCGGCTGTACCGCAGGCCGTCCAGCAGGGGCACGAGGTACGGCAGGAGCGCGACGACGCGGTCGGGGACGGGGACGATACCGCCGCGCTCGGGGCCGCGGCCGTACGCGCCGCCGTACCCGCGCGCGATCGTCGATGCGCGAGGCGCGCGTTCGGACGCATCGGACGCATCATGGATGCCGACGTGCGCGCGTCCCGAGCCGGGCGCGGGGACTGCGACGCGGGAGACGGTTGTCCGCGTCATCATCTGGGGGGAGCGGACGGCGAGCGCGGGGGAGCGCCCGGTCACGGCGCGCGACGCGACCGCGCGCCGCAGCCGCGCGGCTCGCACGTCTACCCGCGTGGGAATCGCCGTCATCGTGGCCATCATCGTCGTGGTCGCCTGCGCGACGCTCCGCAATGGCGGTCCGCTCTGGCGGACTTGGCGAATCAAACCCTCGCTTTTCAGGCCGAAAAAGCCGCAGCCCTTTTCGGCCGGCGAGCCACCGTCGTGTCGCGCACGTTTTCCACCGAACACGTCACACCTACTCGAGCGCGTTGCAGAGGAGGAGACCGGTGAACCCACCCAGACCGCCTTTCGTTCCTTCGAGATGTTCACCTCGGTCTCGAGCGCGAGCGCGAGCGCGAGCTCGGCCGCGCGGCGCGACCGCGCGCCCTCGTCGTGGCGCCGCTCGTCGCCTCTATCCGGTGCCGCGACATCTCGCGTCCGCCCGAGGAGGACGCGCGTGTCGCCTCTCGCGTCGCTCCCCGACACCGCCGCGATCGCCGTGGACGGCGTGGAGGGCTACGTGCGCGTTCTGGAGCAGGCATACGGCGACGAGGCGCTCGGCAACGAGGTGCGCGACCGCATGGCGGAGGACCGCCAGTTCAGCATCGGCATCCGAGGCGCCATGACCGACGCCTCCTACACCGAACGACTGCGCGCCGCCATCGACGCGAGTCCGTACATGCAGGCTGCCGCGCAGGAGGCGACGCGGCGACGCGCGGACGGCGACGCCGTGCAGGCGGTGATGGGTGACGACACCATCCAGGGCCAGATCGCGGAGATGACCGCGAACCCGGAGGTGCTGAGGCAGACGCAGGAGCAGAGCGAAGCGCTTCTCAAACGCGTGTGCGGGGAGTTGGTGGAGGGCGTGCGGGAGTACCGGGAAGACTTCGAGCCCGACGCGGATGCTCTGATCGAGAAGTTCGCGGACATACAGAGCAACGGGTACGAGGCGTTCGTGAAGTACAGCCTGAGCGACGTCAAGGTGAAGAACGCGGTGATCAACGCGCTGTACGACGAGATGGAGCAGGCGCAGGAGGACGCCGCGAAGCGCATCGAGGCGGACGCCGCTGCCGAGGAGTGAAAAAAAGGCGACAGACGCGCGCGCCGCAGTTCCGCGGTTCGCGGTTCGAAAACGAAACGCGCACCCGAAAGGGCGCGTTTTCAGACTGGCGCGCGGAGGCGGTCACCGCGAGGCGGTCACCGCGAGGCGGTCACCGCGTCGGACGCGGGAGGCGAGTACGTAGTGGGCACGCCTGTTATCACACACGAACGCGTACCTCTACGCGAGACGCGTGCCGCCTCTCCCTCGCCGTCTTGTCCGACGACTCGCTTAGAAGATGGTGGCGGTGGCGAGGAAGATGCCCATGCCGAGCATCGCCGCGCGGCCGTTGATGAGCTCCGCCTTTTCGGAGAAGACGTCGTCGAGGCCGGCGGACTCGTACGCCTTCATGACGGAGCCCTTGAGCGCGTCGGGGAAGTAGCCCTGGGGGTTGGCGGTGGGCACGAGCGACGCGCCGGCGATGCCGGTCACGACGAGGAACACCAGCAGGGGGTACTTGGCCATGAGCTCGAACACGTCGCCGTTGAAGGTGTTCTGCACCGCGAGCACGAAGCCCACCTGCGCGAGGCGGCCGTTGATCTTCTCCGCGGTCTCGGTGAAGCCCGCCTCGCGGTACAGCGTCTCGCCGTACTTCTCCACGAACAAAAGCTCGGAACCCTGGCCGGTCATCTGATCGGAGCCGAGGAACTTGAACGCCTGGATCAGCGACTCGTTGCCGGAGTCCTTGACGAACTTGGGCACGGAAGAGCCGCCCGCCGCCTTCGCGAGCATGTCCTCCATCTCCTCGCCCAGGCCGATCTCGCCCTGATACGATGATGACACGGAAACAGACGCGAGTAGTGTTTGGGTCAGACGACGACGACGGAGAGACGGGAGACGGCTGAATGACGCGAGCGAAGACGTCTCGCGCGTTCGCGAACCGTCGGATCGGCCGTCGGTTCGGGTGATGAGACCCGCGACGGAGCGGTCGAAACGCGCGCGGCGTCGAGCCGAACGCGGCGCGACGCGACATCACTCGACGCGCGTCTCGATCGCGACCGCGTTCGCCGCGGTGACGGGTCGCGCGGCGACGCGACCCGTCTATCCCCGCGCCGTCGTGGGAATCGAAAAAAAGCCGCGCAGCGCGCACCATGAAGTCCATGTCGTCGTCGGACGCCTTGACGGCGAAGGCGGCGCGCTTGGACGCCTTGGCGCCGGCGCGGCGCACGGCGGCACCGCTGACGGACGCCTTGGCGGAGAGCACGAGGGGGTTGAAGGTGACGGCGGCCATGGTGGAAGGTGGGAGGTGTTGCGGAAAGTGACCTCCCAACCGTCGACGAAAGCGCGCTGGAGAGACGCGTGGCGCGCGTCGTGGCGCGGAGCATCGAGAGCCTCTTATTCGGGAGCGCTTTTTCCGGGATGAGGGGCTCGATCTGATTTCTGACTGGTGGCCATATAGCTATACTTTGGTGCGTTCATCTCGTCACAGGGTGGAAAGAAGCGCGAAAATGGGCCACAGCCTCTGCGCGCGCGACGAAAAAAAAAACGAAAACGAACACAATTTTCGTTTCGCAAATTTTCCCCGGCGACGCGACGCGACGCCACCGCGGCGGAGACGCGGCGCGACTTCTAAAAACCCAGTCACCCCGAGTCACGGCAGATCCTCCGCGTCCCGCTCGAGGTCGTCTCCGTCGTCTCCGTCGTCTCCGTCCTCGAGTCCTCGAAGCGCCGCCGCCTCGGCGCGCTTCGCGTCCGCTCGCGCGCGCAGCGCCGCGACGTGCTTCTGTAACTGGTGCGCAAACTCCGCCAGCGCCTGCTCTTCCCCCGCCGGGATCTCCAGGTCGACGTCCAGCCGTTCCTGCGTGGACCGCATCTCGCCGCGATACCGCTCGATCTGCGCCTCGATTCTCTGCGCGTCCCGGTGAAGGACCGCGAGGCGGCGTCTCTGACCGTCTCCGGGCGCGAACACGTCCGCGCGCGAACGCGTCTTCGTCGCGTCGTCGTCGTCGTCTCGCGAACGCGCATCCTTCTCCCCGTTTCCGACGTCCCCGCCGATCGTCGTCACGCCCTCGCCGTCGCACGTCTCGCACATGCGCTCCATGATGCGATGATTGTACTCGCGCTTGATGACGCGCTCGCCCCGGCACGCTTCGCAGACGCGGATCTTGGAGGCGCGTCCCTCGGAGGGTCCCGTCGTCGAGGCCGCCGCCGTCGGCCTCGCGAGGAACTCAGCATCCATGCGCGCCTGCGCATCTCGGAGGCGGGCCTCCGTGGCGGCGGCGTCGGCGTCGGCGTCGCCCGCCGCGTCCGGAACGACGCCTCGTCCGACGACGTGCGACGCGTACTTCTCACGCAGGCGGGCCATCTGCTGCGTCTCCGCGTCCGTCAGGCCCTTCGGCTCGCACCAGTCGCGATCGAGGCCGTCGTTTAAAGGCGTCTGCCCGGGCACCGCGCGCTTCGCGAGCGTCTCTTTGACCGCGCCCGTCGCGGCGGCGGAGGGACCCTCCGGCTCAGACGGCGCGTCGCCGATCTCCTCGATGAGGCGCATCGCGTTTGGGGGAACGGCGCGCCCCCCTCTCGCCCACCTCGGACCGTGCGATCGACGCGCGCGCGGTGCGTAGTGGCACACGACGTTTCGTTTTCGACCACCAGTCGTGGTCAGAGTCAGGTTGCTCGAACGCGTTTTCGTTTTCCTCGACGCCTGACGCGACGCCACTCACGCCCGCGCCCGGCCATGTCGCCCTCGGAGCCCGCCGCGGCGACCCCCACTGTCGCGCTCGCGTCGCTGACCGTGGACGAGGCGGGCAAGGACTCGGCGGCCGACCGGGCGGACCCGACCGACGAAGAAACGGATCGAGCCGCGGACGCGTTCGTGGACGATGGCGCGCCAGCGACCGCCGCGTCCCTCGGTCGTCCGCGTGGCGAAGCGGGCGAACAGCCCTCGTCGTCGTCCGAGGACGGAGACGACTCGAAACTCGCCGCCATGCGCCGCGCCGCCGCGCTGGTTCGCGACGACCGGCTCCTGGAAGCGGCGCGCGTCGCGGCGCGCGCCGGCATCGCGCCTCCCGTCGCGGCGATGGCCTTTTTCCCGAAGGACGCGTCCGCGTCTGAGCGGTCGGACGCCGCGACGCTGGATCGGCACCTCCCCGCGGCGAGGCGCGTGTCGCGGCTCATCCGGTCGCTCAAGGCACGCGCGACGACGACGGGCGCCTCAGTCTCCGCCGAGGATGACGCGGAGGACGCTTCCGAGTACGGCCCTTGGCTGGTGCAAGGCGAACACATGGGCCGCCGCGACGTCTCCGTGTACTACCGCGTGGACAAAAAGACGGGATCGAAGCTCAACGCGCGCGTCGAGAGCCCGATCGAGAGCGACATGCTCGTGCCGTTTTTGAGCGTCTTGAACGAGTCCGAGCTGTACGCGTCGTGGTTACCGGATTGGACCGTGCCTCGGTTGCGCGTGCGGCGCTCGGAGAAACTCGCGCAGACGGGCCGCGTGAGCCAGGTGGTTCTGGTGACCGTCGACCTGCCGTGGCCGTTTTCGGCGCGCGAGGCGGTGCTGGACGCCTGCGGCGTGGACGACATAGACGCCAACGGGGACATATGCGTCCTCGTCGACGCCATCGGCGAGGAATCCAATCAATCGCTGATTCAATCCTCGGCGGGGGACGGACCCGGCGCCCGCGCCGAGACCGAGCGAAGGGAAGCGCTTCTCGTCCCGAGCGTCGACGAGGCGCGCGCCGTGCGCATCGGGTTCGAGGGTGGGTTCCTGTTCCGCGCGCTTCCCGAGGACTGGGACGCGGAGAAACGCGTGGCGAAACAAAAGCAAGACGCGATCGAGACGCCCGACGGGTCCGCGGAGACCACGGAGCCTCTCGCGGGCACGAGCTCGAGCTGGTTCGCGGGGTGGGGCGGCGGCGGCGGATCCCGCGGCGCCGCGCGCGGCGGCGAAGCCCCCGCGGACCCCGAGGGCGAGCGACGGCGCGAACGCGACGCGAACGCGGACGAACGCTCTCACTCGAAGGATTCACTCGCGGTTCGATCGGTCAGCGGCACGACGGACGACGACCGTGGCGCTCCGAGCGGCGAGTCCGCGCCGCGCCGCATCCTGGTTTCCGTGCAGATGTCCGTGGACCCGAAGATCGACTTCGTGCCCGCCGCGCTCATGAACTTCGTGACCCGCACGGTGATCTACACCATGTGGTGCATGCTGCTGCGCGTCGCGGAGGGCGTGCGCGACGGCGCCAGGCCGGCGCACGCCGAGGCCATCGCCGCGAAGAAGGAGTCGCTCTACGACTGGACGCGAGCCAGGGCGCGCGACATGGTGCGACGAGTCTTCGCCGAGTGACGGCGGCGCGCGTAGCCGTAGCTCCCAGACGACGGTCCGTCGCGTCCGTCGCGTCGCGCGACGATAAAACGTACGTACTTTAGCTCTAATAATACCTTTACGACGACGTTTTTCTTTCGCGCGACGACGCGCGTTTGAACGAAGCGAAGAGAGAGCGAGCGATGCTCTCCGTGTCTCCGTTCGAGACCGTCGCCAGGCGGTAGCGAAAACGCACGAAATTCGGCAAGGCGCCTGCGATTTCAGTCTCCAAAACGGTGAAATTGCGCGGCTCAGAAGGCTGGAGCCGAGAAGTTTCGAGCCGCGGCCCGCGGGGCTGAAATTGGAATCGGTCGAGGCTGCCCTCATACGCGCCCACGTGGGGCGACGATCGAAAAAGCGCAATGCGGGCGCATACGCGGGCGCGGCACAGCGCACGTGGAACACGTCCTTTCCAGTAACGTGCACTGCCGAGCGTCGAAGCTCAGATCGGAGACACTCGACACACCCCACGCATCATGGGCGGCGACGCGAAGCGGCGCAAGACCAGCGTCACCCCCGAGGGTGCCGCCATGGCCGCGACGGTGAAGGAGATGGATGGCAGCCTCGGGTTCGACGTCGTCGTCGTGTGCACGTCGAACGCGGCGCAGGAGCAGTACTGGCAAGAGCGCCTCGAGGCGACGCGCGGGCAGGCGGCTAAGAAGGACGCCGTGATCGTCGCCGTGCACGAGGACTGGGGCGCGGACGGTGCGGGTAACGGACTCGGCACGCTCTACGCGTACACTAAAGCGCGCGCCAAGGCTTCCGACGCGGGGTCCGACCTCGACGCCATCCTCGCGAGCGGAGGCACCGTGGGCATCTACCACACCGCGGGCAAGGGCACGCGCCTCGCGCCGCTTCCTGGCGCGGAGAACAACAACAAGCCCGGCGTGAAGCTTCCCTCGTTGGTGCAGACCGCGCCGGGGGTCACCGCCGAGCTCACCATCCTCGAGGCGGTGGTGCGCCAGACGGGGTGCTATGCCCCGAAGCGCGCCGGGCGGTGCTCGGTGTTCTGGGGCGACCAGATCTTCGTGCCGTCGGCGGGCCACGCGGAGTCGGGCGCGCACCACGCGGACATCCTCGCGCAGATGGGCCCCATGCCCGATGAAAAAGAGTGGGTCGCCAAAGGGCTGGACAAGTACGGTTTGATCACCGTCAACGACGCGGGCGAAGCGGCGCAGGTGGAGAAGGTTTCGTTCGAAACCGCCGCCGGGCTTCTCAAGTCGTTCGGGACGGTGACGCGCGTCGGCCCGAGCCTCGGGTCGTTCTCGTTATCCAGCGAGATGCTCACCGCGCTTTTGGCTGAGTTTTCCACCGAACTTCGCGAGAAGACCGCGAAGATGGACAGCGACCCGCACTTCTGGATGCCCCTCACCCTGGACGAGGCTTCGTACGTCTCGGTGATGCGCACCAAGGATGAGCCCCCCGAGCGCGCGGCGGCGCACCACGCGCGGATGCGCGCGTTCAAAGACGCGCTTCTCCGCGACCACCCGCAGAAGGGTTTGTTCGGCGCGATCGACGTCGGCGAGAAGTGCTACTGGTGGGACTACGGGCAGCTCAAGCTGTACCAGCGCAACAACGTTTTGGCCATGGCGGACTCGGAGGAGGCGGAGGCGTTGCGCGACTACCTGAAGATCCCGGAGAGCCGCGTGGTCGGCGGCGCCATGGGGCGAGAGGTGCAGATGACGGGCGGCTCCGTCGCGCTCGCCTGCGACGTGACGCGAGGCACGATGCACCACACCGTGGCGTCTCACCTGCATTGCGCGGACGTGGACGCGAACGGGTGTCTGCTCATCAACGTCACCGCGAAGCGCGTCCAGGCGACGAACTGCGTCGTGTACAACGTCGTCGACGACTCGGAAACCGGGTTGGTCTTGCCCGACGGCGCGGTGGTCACGAACGTGTTCGCGCCGGATGGGGCGCCGAAGCTGACGCAGACCTCGTCCACGACCACGGACGGGGGGAAGGTGTTCAAGGTCAAGATGACGCAGAACCCGCACTCGTTCGCGGACGTGTACAAGATGAACCAGACCGTGGACGTCAAGGCGGCGTATGCGGCGGGCGCCAAGGCGCACGCCGACGCGAAAAAGAAGCTCTTCGGCGCGTGAGCCTTCGCCGAAGGCGTCGGAGCGCGCGCCCCGACATTTTATATGCTACGTCGCGCGAATCGCGCGCGGGTCGCGCGTATCGCGTACGGGTCACCCGCCGCGGTATCGTACCCGCGGCGGGGGACCAGGGGTTGTTTTTTGTAAAAGCCAAAAGAGATCCCACTCGTCATCCTCATGTCAGCACTCGTCTCGATCCGACGCCCCACACTCCTCGCGGCGCGCACGCGAAGCATCCCTCCACCGCGTGCGATGTCGTCGCTCGCGACCGCGGCGTTTCCCCGCGCGGCGGTCTCGCCCCACCGCGTTCGGAGACCCGAGTGGAACGCGCGTGTGCTCCGCGTCGCCGAGACTTCCGTCTCGCGCGCCGACGGACGCGGGTCGCGCCTGCCCCCCCCCCGCGCGCTGCCCGGCGTGCCGTTCCCCTGGGCCCCCGAGGGCGCGACCCAGGACGCGGTCCTGGACGAGCTCGCGGCGCGCGTCGTGGCTGCCGCGTTCTTCGGCGAGGGCGACGGCGACGCGCGCGTGTTCGTCGGCATCGCGGGCTCGCCCGGATCGGGGAAGAGCACGCTGGCGCGTCTGGTGCGCGATCGCGTCAACGCCGCCGCCGGGGCGGACGTCGCGGCGGTGTTCCCCATGGACGGCTTTCATTATTCCATGCGAGACTTGACCACGAACAAAGACGGTCTGTTCCCCGACGCGACAGAGGCGGTGCGACGCAGGGGAAGTCCGTTCACGTTCGACGCGCGCGCGTTCGCGGAGCGCGTCGCGGCGGCGAAACGCGCAGACGGGCGAGACGACGTCGTTCGCGTTCCGGCGTTCGACCACGAGACGCACGACCCCGAGCCGGACGCGATCGAGATAAAGGGCTCGCACAAGATCGTGTTCGTCGAAGGCAACTACGTGTTGTTACCGGAAGGCCCGTGGCGCGCTTTGCTGGACGATGCGTTGCTCGATGAGAGCTGGTTCGTGGACGTCTCCGTGGACGACGCGATGCGAAGGATCGAAAAGAGGCACGTCGCCGTCGGCCGATCGCTGGAGGATGCGCGGGCGCGCGCCGACGCGAACGATCGGCCCAACGGCGAGCTCGTCGCGCGGCACAAAGGAAGGGCGGACGTGCTCGTGCCGAGTTACGACATGGACACACAGGGACCTGTGTGACGACGCTCGTGTTTGTTGAGGAACGCTTTTATCACATACGTATATCATATATGAGACGCTTTATTATGAATTCTCCGATTCGCGTCGCAGCGTCCTGACGTAGAGCTGCGAGTTGCGTCCGGGCAGGGTTTTTTTCCCCGGCGGGAGCAGCGGCGATCGCTCCGCCGCGCCCGCGTGCGTGAACCCGCGCGCGGTGAACCAGTCCGCCGTGCGCGTGGTGAGCAGGAACAGCGAGTCGATGTTTTCCCTCAACGCCTCGCGCTCCAGGTACGTCAGCAATTGGTCCCCGCGGCCCTCGTTTCGGTACCCCGGACGCACCGCGAAGGCGGCAATCTCGCCCACCGTCTCGAAGGCGCCGTCCTCCTCCGCGTCGGCGTCAGTCCCGTCAGTCTCGTCAGTCTCGTCGCGCTCATCGCGGCGCTCGACTCGGTACCGCCGCAGCGCCGCGCACGCGATGATCTTGCCGTCGCGCTCGGTGACGGCGAACGCGCCGCTCGTCACCTCCTCGATGAGCTCGTCGTCCGCGAACGCCACCGTCACGCCTCGCTCCGCGAGCGGGCTCAAGATGCTCTTGATGTGGGTCCAGTCCTCGGGGCGCGCCGCGCGCGTGCCCTCGTACCGGTCGCGGCTCACCATCGCGCCCACGCCGTCCAGGGTGTACAGCTCGAGCAGCAGCGCGCCCGGGACGGTGTACTCGATCAGGTGCGCGCGCCGCACCCCCGCCTTGCACGAAAACACAGCCGCGGAGATTTCTTGCGGACACCCGTCCACCCGCCAACGCAAACCACGCTCGGCGAGACGGCGCCAGGGCGACGCGGACGGCGACGTGCCGCCGTTCGCTCCGAAGACGCCGAAATCGTTTGGGTCGGTTTCCTTTTCGCCCCCGTTCGGCGCCAGCGCGCCGCGCACCTCGTCGTCGCCCTCGCGGTCGAGCCAGCGCCAGTGCTCGGGCATCAAGTCTTTTCCAGTCTTCTTTTCCGGAAAGGCTTCTTCCGGTTTCGAGCGCGCCTCTCCCTCTCCCTCCGCCGCGGGCGCGGGTCCCTTCGCGGCTTTGGCCATCCGCGAGATGTACGCCTCCGCCACGGAGAGGGGCATGTACTTGGCCCGGGCGCCGTCCTCGCCGCGCGGCATGTCGTGCGGCGCGACGTAGCTGATGAGCTTGTCCGCGGCGATGTCCACCGCGAGGCTCACCGCCACGTCGTAGCACTGACAGTTGAGCACCTCGCCGGCGGCGTTGAACCCCAGGCTGGACAGGAGCACGACGTCGCCCTGGCGCAACCGTTGCGCCACTGCGTCCACGTCGACGTACACCACGTCCCCGGTGTACTGAAAGTCCACCCCGCGCACGATCCCGCGCCGTTTCGCGGTGATGAAGTTCCCGGAAGTCGCGGTCGCGCCCCCGCCCGGTCGCGCGTTCCCGAACGCGCGCGACAGCGTGTCGATCGACCCCGTCGCGTCATTTCCGTCGCGCGCGCGCCCGTTCCGCGCGCCGAAGGGCAGGAACTCGACGTGGTCGCCGCGGTCGCCGTGCCTCCTCGTGACGGCGACGTTCACGCCCCTAGAGAGCAGCGCCTGCACGAGAACGTCGTTCCGCCCGGCCGCCTCCATGGCGATCTCGAGGCTCTCCGGCGTCGTGACGCGGTAGCCGTCCACCACCTCCGTCGGCACCGCGCGAGCCTCGCACATCGCGCTCACCTGCTCGTTGGAGCCGATCACCACGGCGACGCGCACGCCCAGCGAGTTGAGCATCGCCACGTCCTGCACGATGCCCTCCAGGATGGAGCGGTCCGGATCGGTCATCACCGAGCCGGGCACGACCACCACGAACGTCGCGCCGCGGTGGTTGGCGATGTACGGACTCGCCTGGCGGAAAAAGTCGACGAACATCGTCGCGCGCGCGCGCGCGTTCGAGACGTCGGGCGTCTCGGAAGACGCGGCGGCGTCTTCTTTTTCTGGCGCATCCGCGCCGGACACGTCGTCGTGCGCGGACGCGCCGACGCTCGCGCCCGCGGTCGCCGCCGCCGGCTTCGCGCGCAGACGCGGGCACGAAGCCGCGTCGCGGGCGTCCTCCCGCGGCGCGAACGCGGCGGCGCGCGCGCGCGCGCGCGCGGG
>MDSV01161850.1_pt1 | contig 12581 bp, 8 predicted proteins | sample 810851 | NCBI WGS metagenome assembly MDSV01 (sample SAMN05326640, study PRJNA326480) | marine metagenome | isolation source: seawater | place: Atlantic Ocean: North East | collected 2012
CTGGTGCTGAAGTATATGTTGTCCTATATGAAGAAGACCTTACTGGCGGAGATCCTATACCGCTAGCTCAATCAGATAATTATACAATTACACAATCAGATTTAGGAGCTTGGGTAAATATTCCTTTTGTAACTCCTCAGTTAGTTACTTCAGCAACAAAGCAATATAGAGTAGCAGTTGGAGCAAATATTCATCCAACTGATTCTGTTGGAGTTAATTTAAGTGACCCGGGTCCTTATTATTCTGCACAAGGATTATTTGATAAAGATGCTATTTTAACTAATTCAACTAATGGTCCAAGATGGTATACTATTTCAGATATACCTATGCTTAGAATGAATTTTGATCCTTCTACTAGCAGTGTAAATGTTTCTGAATTAGAAAAGAACATGTTTAATATATTCCCTAACCCATCATATGGTATTTTTACTATTGAGCTAGAGATAGCAAAAGTATATGATTTAAATATACGAAATATTTTGGGTCAATCAGTATATGCTAGAACTACAAATTCAAAATTTATAAAGATTGATTTATCAATTTTTGATAAAGGAATCTATACAGTTGAGTTAAAAGATAAAACTTCTATTTACACTGAAACACTTGTAATTAAATAATAGTTTTATCTATTATGTAATATAAAAAACAGTCCAGTATTACTAGACTTTTTTTATATCTTTACCAAATTAATATTAAAATATAAAAAATGATAAAAAATTACATAACATTATTTGCTTTGGCACTATCTTTTAGCTCTATTGCGCAGGTTAAACTACATCCTGCTAAATCAATTGATCAATTCAAAATAAATAATATTTTAGAATCAGATGACATGATTAGAATGAATAGATCTGCAATGGCGCCATCTACTAATATTATTTGGGAAAGTGACTTCACAAATCCTAATGATTGGACAATTGATAACACAGGTAGTCTCAGTAATGAAGGATGGAATATTGATGCAACTGTAAATAGTTGGTACTTACAAAGCTTCTCATCAACTTCTGGTGGTAATTTTGCAGAGTTGGGGAATGGGGATCCTACTGCTGCAGGATGGAATGGTCCAATTCAAGTTGAATACACCTTGACAACATCAAATCCTATTAATATTTTTGACTCTATTGGATCTGGAAATGCAACTCTTTCTTTTGAAGAATATGGAGCTAGATTTAATGATGTGCAATCTATTCAAGTAAGTACAGATGGAATAAGTTTTACCACTATTGGGGATAATTTAAGCTATCCTGTTACATCTCAATCAGCTGGTTCAAATCCATATCCTAATCCTTCTTTGAGAGAGATAAATCTTGCGCCTTATATTGGTAGTACACCATCAACAGTATGGATACGATTTAGCTGGACTACAAATTATCCAAATCAAGCTACTGATCCAAATGTTTGGATTACTTATGGTTGGTGTATTGATGATGTAGTTATTGCTGAATCACCTGCAAACAGAGTCACTATGGAGGATGTTGTGATAGGAGGGTTTTGGCTTGATTATTTAAATTATAGTGGTTTAGGTCCTAATGCAATCTATGGCTTAGATTATAGTATTACACCTACTTCACAGCTCCAAAATCATCCATATTCTTTTGAGGCTTTGTTTAGAAACGAAGGCACATCTTCTCAGTCAGTTAATCTACAATATGATGTTGCTTCTGGTACAAGTGGATCATCTAATACTGTAGTACTAAATGCTGGTGATAGTGTATTTTTGGGGGCTTCTTTTGCTCCATCAAATACTGGACTTTATAGTGTAGATATATGGGGGGTTGCAGATTCTGCTGGTGCTGGTATTACAACAAATATGACTAGTATTGAAAATAGAAATATACTTGTTACAGATTATATTTACGGTAAAGATTTAGGAGAAACCAATTCTTCGGAATACATTTTAGGTGGCTTAGAAGATCAAAACCATATTACTACAAGATTTGAGATGTATGCTGATGAAAATCTATATGCATTAAGAGCATATATTGGTGAAAGTTCTCTTGTAGGGGCAGAGGTGAAGGCAATAATTTATGAGATTGATTCAACTATTTCATTTCAACAGGGAGGAGCTATTTTAATTGCTGAGTCTGACAATTATACTATAACAGCTCAGGATTTAGGTGCTTGGGTAGATATACCATTTGTTACTCCAATCAATTTGTATAATGGTTATGCTTATGAGTTTGGTATAGTTGGGTTTCAGCATCCAAGTTTAGAATCATATGTAGGGACATCTGGTTTTTCTTTATATAATGGAGAACATTCATTATATGATGAATTTGGGTTAAGCACTCAGTCGGCAGGCACACCAACTTGGTATTATATAACAGCAACACCTATGGTTAGAATGAATTTTGATCCATCTTCTTCAACAACATCTTTGCATGAAAATAAAACTAATATCTTAAATGTTTATCCAAATCCTTCAACTGGATTGCTTAATATCAATCAAAGTTCAAATGATATTTATACTATTTCAATAACAAATATTATTGGTCAAGTAGTATATAAAGATATTATTAATAATGTAAAGAATATTATTGATTTATCTCATATTGATAAAGGAGTTTATTTAGTTGAGATAAAAGATAATAGAACTATTTTTACTGAAAGATTAATTATAGAATAGTAAGTTGTAATTTGAATAATAAAAAACCCACTTTAATAGTGGGTTTTTTATTTTAAAGTGGTGCTACCAAGATTCGAACTAGGGACACATGGATTTTCAGTCCATTGCTCTACCAACTGAGCTATAGCACCAAATTAGTTTGCAAATTTAATTTTTTTTTTGATTTAAAGGAAAATTTAATGTTAATCATATTATAGTGATCTAATTTTATATTTTTGGGCAAAAAAACATTTTGAAACTTGTAATTGATATAGGAAATACTAGAGCGAAGCTTGCTCTATTTAGTGGTAAAGATTTAGTTGAAAAATTAGATGTTACTTTTTGCACACTTAAAAACACACAGAATTTTGTTGCACGAAATAAAATAACTTCTTGTATCATCTCTTCAGTTAGAGAAATTGATTCTGAAATATCAAGTATTTTAAATAATTATAATGGGTTTATTTTGTCAGAACACATACCTGTTCCTATAACTAATCATTATAAAACCCCCTCTACATTAGGTCAAGATAGGTTAGCTGCAATAGTTGGGGCATATTTTTTATATCCTGAAAAAGACATTATTGTTTTTGATGCTGGAACATGTCTGACAATTGATTTTTTGAATAAAAATGGAGAATATATTGGAGGTAGGATTTCTCCTGGAATTGAGATCCGTTTCAAAGCTTTACATACTTTTACTGACAATTTACCGTTAATTCATAAAAAAAACCATGCTCCAAATCTTGGTAATGATACAAATTCTTCTATTTTATCAGGAGTTCTGAAAGGTATTTTAGCTGAAGTTAGGTCAATAATTTCTGATTTTAGATTGCAAAAACCTGATTTAGTTACTGTAGTGACTGGTGGTGATTGTTTTTTCTTTGAAAAGGAATTAAAAAGTAGCATATTTGCAAATTCAAATTTAGTTATGATTGGTTTAAATGAGATATTAGATTTTAATGCATAAATTTTTTAGTATACTAATAGTTTTTTTTAGTTTTCTTTCTCATTTAGAGGCACAGATAGCTACTAATTCACCTTATTCTCGTTTTGGGCTTGGAGAGCTACAACAAAATATTTTTCCCGAGTATAATGCATATGGGGGTGCTTCTATAGCACTAAGTAGTTTAAATAGTATAAATCCTAACAATCCGGCAACCTACTCTTACTTTGCGCCTAAATCTTTTTTGTTATCTACAGGAGGATGGCACCAAATTACAGAAATTAAGAATTCAACTAATAATGAGATTGCAAATAATAATTCATTTAGTCATTTTATTTTAGGGTTTCCTTTAAGTCATAAGATGGGGGCAAGTTTTGGTATGATACCGTTTACTAGTACAGGTTACCAAATGACTGCTGAATTAGTTGACTTAAATGACCCAAATCATACAGCACTTGCAAATTATTATGGTGATGGTGGTTTAAGTAAAATTTATTTTGGTGGTGCTTATAAAATTTTTAGTGATTTTTCAGTTGGGGTTAATGCTTCATATATATTTGGTGGATTAAATAGAAGAAAAAGTTTAATTTATGATGATTTATCGTATTTTAATAGTCGTTCAAACAGTAAAATTAACCTAAAAGGTTATTATTATGAGTTAGGGCTTATGTATAAAACAAAATTAAGTGAAAAAAATGAATTTTCATTTGGTATTAATACTAGTAATAACTCTGTAATAAGAGCTAAAAAAACTGAAATAGTTGAGTCATTTGAGTTTAATGGAATAATAGAGTCTCCAAAAGATACATTTCAAAATTCAGTAGTTTGGGGAGATATAGTTTTACCACGATTTTTTAGTGCAGGGGTTTCATTTAATCAAGATGATAGATGGCTTTTTATTGCAGATTATGCTATTCAAGATTGGGCAGATTATACTATGTTTAATGAGTCTGATAATTTGGCCAATAGCATGAAGATATGTGGTGGGGTACAATATACACCTGATTACAATTCGATTACAAATTATTATAAGAGAATGAATTATAGATTTGGTATTTCTTATAAAAATACACCTTTGCAGTTTGAAGGAGATAATCTTAATGAGATAAGTATAAGTTTTGGATTTGGTATACCTGTCAGAAAGTCAAGAACTAAATATGATTTTTCATGTACTTTAGGCAAAAGAGGTGATATTGATAATTATTTAGTACAAGAGAAATTTGTAAGATTAGGATTGAGTGTATCTTATGATGGTATATGGTTTGTAAAAAGAAAATATGATTAATATGATAGTAACAAAGAAAGTAATTTTTTGGATTTTAGTTTTGTTTTTTGGAAACCTTTCTGCACAAGAAAGATTTGGTGCTGATGAACAAAAGTGTAAGGAAAATCTGTCAATTTTCCGTGAGTATTATAAACAAAAGAACTATCTTGACGCTTATGTTCCTTGGATGTGGGCTTTTAAGAATTGCCCAGAGTCAAGTCAGAATATCTACAAAAATGGACCTAAAATTATTAAGGCTAAGATAAAAGATGATAAAGAAAATAAGGAGTCTTATATTGATACACTACTTATGGTCTTTGATCAAAGAATGAAATATTTTGGTAAAGAAGGTTATGTTTTAGGACTCAAAGGTTTTGAATTGGTGGAGATTGATAAAAATAGAAGTGTAGAAGCTCTTGATTATTTACAAAAATCACTGGATTTAGAAGGAAATAATTCTTCTGTTCAAGCTGTTTATGGTTACATGAAGTCTGTAATTAATCTAGAAAAAAAAGGTGTAAAATCAAAGGCAGATGTTGTTGATGCCTATGCATTAGTATCTGGGATTATTGATTTTAACATTTTTAATGAAACTAAAGCAGCAAAAAATTTCATTAAATATTCTGAAATTATTGAGAATTTATTTACTCCTTACGCTAATTGTGATGATTTAATTGAGTTATTTTCCCAAAAGTTCGACCCCATAAATTCAGATGTTAACTTTTTAACTAGGCTTACAAAGTTATTAGCTGAAAAAAATTGTGTCAGTTCTGATCTGTACTTTACTGCATCATCTCGACTATATGAGCTTGAACCATCTGCTTCTGCTGCAGCTAACATATCAAAAATGAGTATAGAAAGAGGTAGAAAATCTGATGCTATTAAATTTGCTAAAAAAGCAATTGAGTTAGAGGATGATCTCAATTTAAAAGCTAAATATTATTTAGCTTTAGCTGATGCTTATCGTTTTTCTAGATCATATTCTTCTGCTAGAAGTGCTGTTTATAGTTCTTTAGAGCTGCGAGCTGGCTGGGGAGAAGCATATATTAACTTAGGCAATATATATGTAGCTGGAGCAAAAAATTGTGGAACTGATTTTGAAAATCAGACAGTTTACTGGGTAGCTGTTGATGCTTTTAAGCAAGCATTATTAGATCCTGAAACAAAGCATAGAGCATCTAAAAGTATTAATACTTATTCAAAGTATTTTCCAACAAAAGAAAATTGTTTTTTTAATGGAATAACAGCAAACAGTAAGCATACGGTAGGTTGTTGGATTAATATTACAACTAATGCTAGAACTAGTGACTAGATTTATAACATATGCTATTCCTATTAGTTTGTTTTTTTTTCTTCTTTTATCTTGTTCTAATGACCCAGAAGATGTAAAAGTTTTTTTTGTACAAGACAATTTATTAATTGAGAAGATTGATGAGGCTGAAATGCTACACACCGAGAATGGGTTTTTGAAGGTGAAAATAATTGCTGCTAATATCGAGAGATTCAAAGATAGTCAACCACAATTAGTGTTTTCTAATGGTATTAAAGTCATTTTTTATAATGATACTGGATTGGAATCATCTGTTTTAACAGCATTTAATGCTTATGTTGATGAAAATAATAAAATTATGACTGCAACAGATAGTGTTGTGTTAACATCATATGAAGGAAAAAAATTAGAAACTGAGGAGCTTATTTGGGATGAAAATAAAAATAAAATTTACACAGATAAAAAAGTTTTAATTAAAACAAAGAAAGAGTTGATTGAGGGAAAAGGCTTTGAATCAAATCCTGATTTTTCTAAGTATTCAATTTCTAAGATCCAAGGAACTTTTAATTTTGAAAACAGAATTGATTGATCTTTATTATCTTTACAATATGACTTTAGCTACCGCATTTATATCTTTATTGTTTTCCGCATTTTTTTCTGGTGTTGAAATAGCTTTCATTTCATCAAACAAACTTCAACTAGAGTTAGACAAGAGTAAGGGAAGATTTTCATCAAAAATGGTTGCTTTTTTTAGTAAGAATGAGTCAGATTTTATAACAACTATGCTAGTTGGAAATAATATTTCATTAGTAGTTTATGGTATAGTAATGACACAGGTTTTGTCCCCTTATTTAAAGTTGTTTTCTAGCTCTGATTTTGTTTTATTATTAATGCAAACAATAATTGCTACATTTATTGTTTTAGTAACAGCCGAGTTTCTCCCAAAAGCAATTTTTAGAATATTTCCAAATCAAATTTTAAATATTTTCTCTGTACCTATTTGGGTCTTATTTATTTTTCTAAGACCTATAGCTATTTTAATGTTAAAGATTGCGAGTTTTCTATTAAAGTATGTTTTTCAACAAAGTATTGCTGATGACAAGCAGGTTTTTGGAAAAACAGATTTAGATGATTTTTTGAGTAATGCAAGATCAGTACAAGGAACTGAAGATACACGAGTAGAAGTTCAGATGCTTCAAAATGTATTAGATTTATCTGAAAAAAGAGTAAGAGAGTGTATGATTCCAAGAACTGAAATTATTGCCATTGATATATTAGCATCAATAGATATTGTTAAAAAAAAGTTTATTGATACTAAATTATCAAAACTCTTAGTTTTTAAAGGAAATATTGATAATATTATTGGCTATATCCATTCATACGATTTGTTTAAGAATCCTAAGAATTTAAAATCCATATTATTACCATTGCCATTTGTCCCAGAAAGCATGAAGGCTATGGAATTATTAAATCAATTTATTGAAAGTAATAAAGGGCTTGCTGTAGTTTTAGATGAATTTGGCGGAACAGCAGGAATTATTACAATTGAAGATGTTACTGAAGAGATTGTAGGTGAAATTGTAGATGAACATGATATTGATGAAGTTGTTGACCAACAAATAGATGATAATACCTTTATTTTTTCTGGTAGAAGTTATGTTGAAGAAATTAACAGAAAATATAATTTAATGTTGCCTGAATCTAATGAATATGAAACAATTTCAGGATTCTTGTTAGATTATCTGGAAAAAATCCCTAATAAAGATGATGTTATTGAATACAAGAATTATAATTTTACAATTATAAATGTAAATAAAACAACGATTCAGAAAGTTAAGTTAATTGTTGTCTCTTAATAGTTTTTGATTTTATTTTCATATTTTTATATATAGAATAACAATTGTATATTCGCGGTCTTTAAATAATTAAATTAAGTATATGGCAACTCTTCAAAATATAAGAAATAGATCTGGATTATTATTAGCAGTTATTGGTATTGCAATGCTTGCTTTTATTATGGGTGACTTATTTAGCTCTTGGAATTCTGGTGGTCCAAGTAGTATATATGTTGGTGAAGTTTTAGGAGAAGATCTTTTAGTACAGGATTTTCAGCAACAGGTAGATGAAGGAATTGAAAATTGGAAGATTCAAAATCCTCAGGGTGTTCTAAATCAAATAACAATTGCGCAAATAAGAGATCAGATTTGGAATCAGTATATAAGAGATTTAGTTATGGAAAATGAATTTCAAGAATTAGGAATAGATGTCTCTGATGATGAATTTTTTGAGTTACTTCAAGGAGTTAATGTTCATCCTGAAATTAGCAAAGTACCTACTTTTCAGGATCCTATAACTGGAAAATTTGATAGAACAAGAGTTCTTGGATATTTAAAACAAATTGATCAAGATGAAACTGGTGAAGCCCGTAAAAGATGGGTAGCATTTCAGAAATATTTGATTGGATTAATTAAAAGTTCAAAATATAATTCATTAGTTGGAAAGGCAATGTATACTACAAATGAGGAAGCAAGAATTGAGTATAGTTCAAGCAATTCTACTGCCTTATTTAATTATGTTGCTATTCCATATTCTTCTATTGATGATTTAGATGTCCAGCCTACAGATGATGAAATAAAAGATTATTATCGTAATCATGAGTTTGAATATCAGCAAGAGGCTTCAAAAGATGTTGACTTTGTTGTATATACAGCAGTTCCATCTGAAGAAGACGAAGCAAAAACAAAGTTTGAGATTACTCAATTGATTACTGATTTTAAGAATTATGATGATTATAATTTGATTGTTAGAAGAAATTCTGATAATACAAATTCTGTATTTAATTATGTTAAAGAGGATCAGTTACAAGATCCAAATTGGAAAGAGTTATTTAATTCAGAGAAAGGAACTGTTTTGGGGCCATATCAATCTAGTTCAGGAGTCTATAGAATTGCTAAACTAGTAGAAATAGAGAAAAGACCTGATTCAGTTGAGGCGCGACATATATTAATAAAGCCAACGCAAACAATGGGTTTAGATTCAGTTAATGTCAAAATTAATGCTTTAAAATTAGCTTTAGAAAGTGGAGCTAATTTTAGTCTATTAGCTAAAAAAAATTCTGAAGATCAACAATCAGCTGTTATGGGTGGTGACTTAGGTTGGTTTACTGAAGGTCAAATGGTTGATGAGTTTAACGAGGCTTGCTTTACTTCTAATTTAGGAGATCTTTCAATTGTAACAACACAGTTTGGTGTTCATTTGATTGAAGTCACTAAATCTAGTAAACCAGTAAAGAAAGTAAAGATTGCATATATTGATAGAAATGTAGAACCAAGTACAGAAACATTTAATCTTTTTTATAGTAAGGCGGCAAGTTTTGCAGGAAAGATACTTAATGAAGGCATCGCTTTTGACACATTAATTGCTGATGATAATTTGGTAAAAAGAAGTGACCAAAAGGTTTCATCTAATAAACAAAATATTTCTGGACTTGCTAACTCTAGAGAGATGGTAAGATGGATGCATACTGCGGAGGTTAATACAATTTCAGAAGTCTTTCAATTTGACAATTCATATGTAGTAGCTTATATTACGAAAGAGTATTTACAAGGAGTTTCAGAATTAGATGATGTAAAAGAAAAAATTAAATCTATCTTAATTAAAGAAAAGAAGGCACTAAAGATTTCTGAATCAGTTGTGGATTCTGATTTGTCTGCAATTGCGGAATCTAATTCAATAAAAGTTATAAATAATAAACAGGCAGTTTTTTCAAATTTAAGTATTGATGGAATAGGCTATGAACCAGAGTTAGTTGGCGCAATATTTTCAAACAAATCAGGTTTGATTTCAGCACCTATTATTGGAAAAAATGCAGTCTATTTTGTTGAAATTACTAATTTTGATAAAAGGCAATCTGATGATAATCTTTCTGTGCAAAAATCATCCTTGCAGAATCAAGCAATATCTTATGCCAATAATGTATCATACAGTGCTTTAAAAGATGCTGCTAATATTAAAGATAATAGGGTTGATTTCTACTAAGTTTAGATAAATCATAATTCAATCTAATATTCTTATCTTAATATTTGTAGACGGTATGAATCTAGATTTAGGAAAATAAAAAGTAAAGTCGTAAAACCCAGTAATGAAGAGCCCCCATAACTAATAAATGGAAGAGGAATGCCAATAACAGGAACTAGTCCAATTGTCATCCCAATATTTATAAAAAAGTGCATAAAAAGAATAGTCGCTACGCTATATCCATAAATTCTACTAAAATTAGATCTCTGACGTTCGGCCAAAAAAATTATTCGTATCAATAAGCCTACAAATAGAACAATAAAGAGTAGACTACCAATAAATCCCCATTCCTCTCCAATTGTACAGAAAATAAAGTCAGTACTTTGTTCAGGGACAAAATCAAATCTTGTTTGAGTCCCATTTAAGAATCCTTTGCCAAGTAAACCGCCACTTCCAATTGCAATTTTGGATTGAATTAAATTATATCCAGCTCCATGTGGATCAATTTCTTTTCCTAATAAGACATTAATTCTAGTTCTATGATGTTCTGAGAGTACATCATTAAAAATATAATTTACACTATAAATAAATAATGTTGAAATAATAAATATAGCTAATAGAGCTGTTATTTCTTTCTTTTTTTTCTGTGATAAAACCAGTAAAAGTAAAATTATTCCACCTATGATACTTGTTAGAAGCATTTTTTCAATTATTAGTGTCATAATAAATAGTATGCCAGTTATCATAAAAAGTATTAAGATATTACCTGACATACCTTCACGATAAAGTACTAGTATAAATCCAGCATAGACTAGTGCTGTCCCTAAGTCATTTTGTAGAATGATTAGAATAAATGGCAAGAAAATAATACCATAAGTTTTAAGTTTATTTACTAATCCAATTTTTTTTATATGTATATTATTATAGAATTTAGCTACTGCTAATGCAGTCGTGAATTTAGCAAATTCAGAAGGTTGCAATTTAAATGACCCAAATTCAAACCAAGAAGTTGCACCACTAGTTACTGATCCTTTAAGCAGTACACTAATAAGTAATAAAATAGTAATTCCGTAAAATAAATATGTTAATGAGTAAAAAAACTTCCAATCAATAATAAGAATCAAAAAAGCAATAAAACAGGATATAGACATAAAAAAAATTTGTTTCCCATATCTTGAAGTAAGGTCTATCTGTAAAGATAGATCATCATTATATTGTGAGGCATAGATATTGACAATTCCAAAGAAAACAAGTAATAAATAAAGTAAAATACTTAATTTATCAATATTAGCAAATATATTCTTTGCTTTTCTCATTCTTTTGTTATTAAATTTCCTTCTAAAATAAATTTTTCTTGCTCTAAATTTGTAATTGTGTCATTTAGATAATTTTCAATCATTAATGAGGCAATTGGAACAGCCCATTTAGATCCCCAACCTCCATTTTCAACATATACAGCAATAGCAATTTTTGGTTTTTTTTCTGGTGCAAATGCAATAAAAATAGAATGGTCCTCACCGTGTGGATTTTGTGCAGTTCCTGTTTTTCCACAAATTTCAATTCCATGGATTTTTGCTTTTTTAGCAGTTCCATCTTTTCCTTCTACTACTTCTTTCATCCCTTCAATAATTGGGAGAAAATATTTTGATTCAATAGTGCAAAATCTTTTCTTAGTAAAACTAGTATCAATCTTCTCTTGTCCTGAAATATGTTTGACAATATGTGGAGTATAGTAAAATCCTCTATTAGCAAGTATTGCAGTTATATTAGCCATTTGTATTGGTGTAAGTAATAATTCTCCTTGTCCTATAGCCATAGAGATTATTGTATTGGCATTCCAGCTTCCTTTATAAAGATTTTCAAAATATGATGCCTTAGGCAGTTTGCCTGGAGATCCTGTAATAAAATCGTTATTCATATATTTGCCAATTCCAAAGCTAGTAACATGTTTATTCCAGCTCTCATAAGCTTCAATTGTGGAGTTAAAATTGCTGAAGTATTTTTCGTAGATATTACAAAAATATGCATTACATGACATCTCTATTCCTTTTTTAATATTAATAGGAGAAATATGTGGATGGCATCCAACATATTTATCTTTAGTATAACTGTAACCTTCAAAGCCATTACAACTAAATTTCATGTTTCTTGTAATTGCACCTTCCTGTAGAGCAATTAATCCATTAATTAATTTAAAAATAGAGCCAGGTGGATATGTTCCTTGTATTGCTCTATTAAAAAGAGGTTTATTTTTATCTTTTATAAGATTTTTAAAATTTTCTGATCTTTTTCGACCAAGTAATATATTTGGATTATATGTTGGAGATGATACTAAGCATAGAATCTCACCAGTAGAAGGTTCTATAGCTACAATTGCTCCAATTTTTTTATTCATCAATTTTTCTCCATATTTCTGCAAATCAATATTAATTGTTGTAGTTAGGTTACTGCCAGGTATTGGTAATGTATCAAATCGTCC
>MDSV01179703.1_pt1 | contig 12580 bp, 10 predicted proteins | sample 810851 | NCBI WGS metagenome assembly MDSV01 (sample SAMN05326640, study PRJNA326480) | marine metagenome | isolation source: seawater | place: Atlantic Ocean: North East | collected 2012
CGAACTCGAATGTTAAGGGCTCCAGCGCCGATGGTACTATGTCTTAAGGCATGGGAGAGTAGGACGTTGCCAGGTCTACTAAACGTGAAATTATTGTCACTTTACAATTACACTTCACCATTTATTCTTTATTCCATGAAAATTTGTATTATCGGGACAGGATACGTCGGATTAAGCCTTGCTGTTCTAATCTCTCAAAAACATAATGTAATAGCTTTAGATATTTCTAAAGACCGAGTTGACTTAATTAATGATAAAAAATCTCCGATAAGAGATTTAGAGTTAGAGGAATATCTTAAAAATAAAGATTTAAATCTTCAAGCAACCTTAGATAAGGAGATGGCATTCAAAGATGCAAAATTTATTATTATTGCTACACCCACTAATTACGATTTAGATTCAGGCTCTTTTGATACATCATCTGTCGAACAAGTTATATCTGAAAGTATACAAATAAATCCAGACTCTACTATTGTCATTAAATCAACTGTTCCTTTTGGTTTTACGGATAAAATTAGAAAAAAGTTTGCTAAAGATAATATTTTTTTTTCACCAGAATTTTTGCGTGAGACTAAAGCTCTATATGACAATCTCTATCCTTCAAGAATTGTAGTTGGTGACATTACTGATGAAGCTAAGAACTTTAGTAATATTTTAGTTGAATGTTCGAAAAAGAATCAATCAGACTTAAAAATATATTTAATGAAATCTAAAGAAGCTGAGGCAGTAAAGCTTTTCTCTAATACTTATTTGGCAATGAGAGTCTCATTCTTTAATGAGCTAGATAGCTTTTCAGAGATTTATAATTTATCATCCAAAAATATCATAAAAGGAGTAAGTGCTGATCCAAGAATAGGAGACTTCTACAATAATCCGTCATTTGGTTATGGTGGATACTGTCTTCCAAAAGACACAAAACAATTATTGGATAATTTTAATAATATACCAAACAATATTATTAAGGCTGTTGTCGAGTCTAATAAGACAAGAAAGGATTTTATAGTAGATTCAATATTGAAGAAATTACCAAATACAGTTGGAGTCTATAGATTAATTATGAAGGAAGGTTCTGATAATTTTCGGGAGAGTGCAGTATTAGATATATTAAAAAAATTAAGAAACAAAAAAATAAAAATTATCTTATTTGAGCCAATGGTTGATAAGTCATTTTTAGATGATATAGAAGTAGTCAATGATTTGGTTAAATTTATATCCCAATCTGATTTAATAATTGCAAATAGGTTATCAAAAGACCTAGACCACGTTAAAAACAAGGTATATACAAGAGATATTTTTAACGAAAATTAAATTACAATTTATGAAAGACAATAGAAAATCAGCTTTAGTTCTTGGTGCAGGAGGATTTATTGGAAGTCATATGGTTAAAAGACTCAAGCATGAAGGCTATTGGGTTCGTGGTGTAGATCTTAAGTTTCCTGAATTCAGTGATACTCTAGCAGATGATTTCATAAAAGGAGATTTAAACAATATAGATATAGTTAAATCTGCTTTAGACATTGAAAATAGCTTTGATGAAATATATCAATTTGCTGCAGATATGGGTGGTGCAGGATTTATTTTTACGGGAGAAAATGATGCAAATATTATGCATAATTCATGCATGATAAACCTGAATATATTAAAACAACTTAGTGATTTGAATCATAAACTTGATGTAAATAAAACAAAAATATTTTACTCTTCATCTGCTTGTATATATCCAGAATATAATCAGTTAGATCCAGATAATCCTGATTGTCGAGAAGATTCTGCATATCCAGCAGCACCAGACTCAGAATATGGTTGGGAAAAATTGTTTAGTGAGCATCTGTATTTGACTTATAACAGAAATTTTAATATTCCAGTTAGAGTAGCAAGATATCATAATATCTATGGACCAGAAGGCACATGGGAAGGTGGACGTGAGAAAGCACCAGCAGCAATTTGTAGAAAAGTTGCTCTTTTAAAAGATAATGAAAGTGAAATTGAGGTTTGGGGAGATGGCAAGCAAACCAGATCATTTTTATTTATTGATGACTGTATTGAAGCTACAAGAAGACTAATTGAGAGTGATTTTGTTGGTCCAATAAATATAGGATCTGAAGAAATGGTTACAATAAACCAGTTAGTTGACACAGCTGCTAAAGTTGAAAATAAAAAAGTTACGAGAAAACACAAACTTGACGCACCATTGGGTGTGAGAGGAAGAAATTCAAATAATGATTTGGTAAGAGAAAAATTAAAATGGGATTTCCAAATTTCATTAGAAGAAGGTATCAATAAGACTTATAATTGGATACTAGAAGAAATTAAGAGAAAACATAATTATTCGTAAACAATTTTGTATAAAATTAATTTTTAAAACTATGAAAAGAAAAAAAGCCCTTATAACTGGTATATCTGGTCAAGATGGCGCTTATTTAGCAGAATATTTGATTAATAAAAAATATACAGTGTATGGTGGTGATAGAAGAACTGCCAGTGGCAGTCTATGGCGATTAAGAAAACTGGGTATAGAAGATAAAGTAAAAATTATTGATTTTGAATTGGCGGAGGATACCAATATTCATAATACTATTAGAGAAGGCCAATTTGATGAAATCTATAATCTTGCTTCTCAGTCATTTGTAAAAACCTCATTTGATACACCATTAATGACATCAAATATAAATGCCTTTGGTACTTTAAGAATTCTCGAGGCAATTCGTTATTATAGTAAAAAAACAAAATTTTATCAGGCATCTACATCTGAAATGTTTGGAGGAGATCATATTGAAGAATTTCAAAATGAAGTTTCAATATTTAAGCCCCGTAGTCCTTATGCAATCGCTAAATTATATTCTCATTGGATAACGTCTATGTATCGAGATGCTTATGGTCTTTACTGCTCTTCTGGAATTCTTTTTAATCATGAATCCCCAATCAGAGGTGATGAATTTGTAACAAAAAAGATTGTTTCTGGACTCTGTAAAATAAAATTTACTAATGGAAAACCACTAGAAGTTGGTAATATTTATTCAAAAAGAGATTGGGGTTTTGCTGGTGATTATGTTGAAGCAATGTGGAAAATGCTGCAATATAAAAAACCTGATGACTATGTTATTTCAACTGGAGAAACACATACAATTAAAGAGTTTATCAATGAAGTGGGAAATTTTTTAGGATTTGATTTATACTGGAGTGGAAAGGGTATTAATGAAAAATGTTATAACAAAAAAACTAAAAAGTTAATTGTTAAAATAAATAAAAAATTTTTTAGACCTGCTGAAGTTAATTATTTAAGAGGAGATTATAGTAAAGCTAAAAAAATCCTCAAATGGAAACCTGCAACCAAATTCAAAAGATTAGTCAAGATTATGTGTGAAGATGAAGCAAAGCTTTATACAAAATAGTATTATAATTTACTAGGCTTCCAGAATATACTTTCTAAATATTTATACATTAAGTGGGATAGCACTAATGAAAGTATAAGTGATAATATTATCATATAGATGTCTAGATATCCAAAAATCCATCTTAGATAAACAATTATTGGCAGATGGATTAAATACATTCCATACGAAAGATTTCCGATCCAGATTGCCATTTGATTTAAACTGAAAAATCCAATCTTATAAGGACAGTTTAGTATAAAAATTATTGAAAGAGAGACTACTAATAAAGTTTGTATTTTCCAAAAAATAATAAATTCAGGTTGAAAGCCAAACATGGAAATTAAAATTAACAGCAATATAATAAAATTATTAGCAAGTAGTTTATTTTTATTTGCAGTGAATTGTTTATCAAAAATAAATATTGATAATATTACACCAGCAAATAACTCCCAGATTCTGTATATAGGAAAGAAATATAGAACTGAAGTATCTTGCGTTGAGAAAATAAATAAAAGCATGGAGATTGACATCATAGCAATAAGTAATGATTTATTTTTCCTTAAAAAAATCATTATAGGTGCGATTACTATGTAAAATTGTTCTTCAATACCAAGAGACCACAAATGGCTATAAGGATTATATGCTGAGCTTGTAGCAAAGTAGTCACTAAAAATACTGTCATAAATATTTGAAGAAAAAAGTAGAGCGGCAATTGCTGATCTATTTAAAAATAGTCTGCTTTGGTCATTTACAACAATAAAATTAACAATAAGTGTAATAATGATAACTGCAATTAAAGCAGGAAATAATCTTAGTATTCTTCTTTTATAAAAAATTTTTAGTGAGCTAGGTTCTTTATTTTTAAGCCTTTGAATAGAGCTTCCAATAAGAAATCCAGAAATTACAAAAAAAATGTCGACCCCTATAAATCCTGCATGAAGGATATCTGAATGAAATAGGAAAACAAATAAAACACTTGCTGCTCTAAGTTGATTTATGCCTTCTAAGTTATTCATTTTATAATATCCTTCATATCTTCAGCTATCAGATGAGAGCCGAAGGAGGATATATGGTTTTGATCAACGAACATAAGGTTGCCTTTTTGAATAGGCGAGCAAACTTTATTTGGACAAATTATTTTAAAAGGATCATAAATTAATAGATTTTCATTTTTAAGAGAATGAATTAAAGAAGTTAGATTCTCTCTATTTTTAATTGCCAGAGACTGCTCAATGTCACAATCTGATTTTCCTAATTTCTTAATTTGCTTAATACAAGTAGTTATTGGTAAATTTAAGGAGAGTCTTGGAGTGTCATTAAATAAAATAAACTTTGTTTTATTATTGTAATTTTTTGAATGTTTTAATAATTCCTGAATATTATTTTTAATTTTTATCTCCCTATTTTTTAAAGGATTTATCGTTCCAACTTTACTTTGATTTAGATGATGTTGAGCAAATGCAAATAATATATGGGTTACCTTATTCGATTTTATATAATTTTTAACATACTCTACTTGATCTTTAGCAAACCAGTTTTGAGTTCCTCCGTCAAATAATTCAGATGTAAGAATCACTACATCATAATTGGTATTATAGATTTTATCTAATCCAAACCAAAGTTGACTAGCATGAGAATCGCCTATTAATATAATTTTTTCTCTATCATTTTTTTCATGATGACAACCAAGCTTAGCTTCTCCTTTTTCATTTTGCCAGCATGAAGAAACTTTTTTAGTCCAAGTATCATCTAATCTTTCACCGATGTATATTTTTGAATATGGGACATTATAAAGGATGAAAATAGCGATAATAAGAGTCAGAAGATAGACCAATATAGTCAACGTAAACTTCAAATTATAATTTTTTAAAAACACTATTATTATTGTATAATTGTTTTCTCTACCACTACAACAATTAGAATGATAATATTCTTTTTTCAATATGAATATACCTTCAAAGTCGAAAAATTTATTGTTCGTAATTTCATTTCTAATTTATCTCATACCTATTGCATTAGTTTCGGGACCTTTTCTGCCAGATCTATTTGTTTCCTTGATTGTGATTTTATTTATTACACTTACTTTTCTTGAAAGGGATTTTAATTTTTATAAGAATTCATATTTTAAGATTTTTATCTTATGGTGGGTATATCTAACTATAAGATCATTATTTTCTATTGATCCTTTGCTCTCATTGGAGAGCTCATTGTTTTATTTTAGGTTTGGATTTTTTTCAATTGCGGTGTGGTATTGTGTTGAGAAAAATTTAGAATTCATAAATTATTTTAGATTATCTCTTACTTTAACAATAACATTCGTTGCTCTTGATGCCCTTCTACAGTATTTCTCTGGTTATAATATATTAGGTATTCCCTATAACGGCTTGAGACTTAATGGGTTCTTTGATGATGAGTTAATTTTAGGAAGTTACTTAGTAAGACTTCTGCCATTATTTGTATTTCTTTTTTTGGTTAAAGAAAATCTTTCAAGCAGTGAAGTCTTATTATTGCTTATTATGTTACCATTAATATCTTTATTAATATTTTTAAGTGGAGAGAGGACAGCTTTTTTTCTTCTTTTACTAATTTTGATTGGATATTTTGTTCTACTAAATGGTTTTTTAAAAATTAGGATTTTATTTCTTATTTCTTCACTAGTGCTAATTTTTTTAATAGGTTTTCTTGATACATCTACAAAGCAAAGAGTGGTTGATAATACAATAAATCAATCAAATCTTTTTAAAGGAGATAAGGAATTTGTCATATTTTCTGAGAGACATCAGTATGAATTAACTATTGCAAAAAGAATATTTTTAGATAATTCAATTTTTGGTTCTGGCACTAAAACATATAGAGTAGTTTGTGACGATGAAAAATATAAATACGATCTAAAGCTCCCAAAACATAAGTCTAGGTGCAGCAATCATCCTCATAACATATATGCTCAATTATTTTCAGAAACTGGAATTTTAGGTACAATGCCTATTTGTGCTCTATTTTTTTTAACTCTCTTCATATTTTTTAAGCAGCTAGCTGCTAAAATTTCCTTAATCAATTATAATATAAAAAATTATCAAATATCAATATTGCTGTCTATTTTTATATATCTTTTTCCATTAGTGCCAAGTGTAAGTTTTTTTAATAATTGGTTTTCAATTATTTCATTTCTTCCCATTGGTTTTATGCTTAGTGCTTTTTATAGAATAAAAAAATAGGATTATAAGAAAAATTGCATATGATAAAATTTTTTATTTTTCTTATGCTAAATGGTATCTTTCTCTTTTCGCAAATCTAAATACTTTTAATATAAAAAATGATATTTTCTTTAAGTAATTACTTTCCTTTTTGCTTAATACGTACTTAACTAATTTATTATTTAATTTATCACCAGTAAGAAAATCATTTATATTTATATTTAAATCCTCTGCTACATTAGTACTCCATGCGTCAAAGTAAATTCTAATTATTATTCTTTCTTTAGATTTACAAAATCCACCTTTGTGATAATTGCTTGCACTGTCAGTAATCAGAGTTGTGCCTGCTTTACCTTTAACACTTTTGATATCGCTAGTATTTATAAATTTATTCATTTGTTCATCAGATATTCTGCCATCAATCCAGGGATCTATTAATTGACTTTGATGATGATCCTTTAAAATTGTTTCATTTTTTTTGATCGCAGAGCAAGGTATAGCGTAGAAAGGACCTGTTTCGTCATCTATATCAACGATAGTTGTCCAAATATCTATGGTTTTGTAAACCCCGGAGTCTCTGTGCCAACATTTTGAACCTTCTTGTTCAGCACCTTTTTTTGGAATGTTAAAAAGAACTGTAATTCCTGCTAAAAATGGTACATAGCCAAAATAAGGACTTACATTAGCAATTGTTTGTTTATTTAATGCCCATTTAATTATCTTTTTTCTATCTTCATCTTTAAAATCTTTAAATAGATCCGCACTAAAGACTCTTAAACTTGGATTATTAGATATCTTATTCCTAGCATTGCTTAAGATTTGTTCAGTAATACTATCTTTAACAATGTTATATAGCTCTTTATGGTGATCATCATTTTCTACAGATTTTAAAATTGATGATTTTGAGATTTCAAAACTTGGATAAGGAAGTTTCAGAAAAATAAATATTAATTTTCTTCTAAAATTTATAATATATTCAAATATAAAATCGCATATAGGAAAAACTATAAAAGAAATGAGTTTCCATATATAAAAAGATTGTACTTTATGAAGCGTTTTCATGATACATAAGTACTATAGTTTTTAAAAAATGTTAATTAATTAAAGGATTGTTTTTTAAAAAATCATTAGCAATTATTCAAAATTATTTTTATTACTTTTTTTTCTGAGATATCAGAGATTTTCCTACCTTTACTTGCTTTAATTAATATGGGCATTTTATCTTTAGTGTTATAATCAATCTTATAGGGGAAGAATCTATCTTGAGTAAAATAGTTTTCAATTATCACAAAGGAATTTGTTTTCATTATTGGAGCAATATGCATAGGGCCACTATCTACACCAACAACGAATTCAGCTCTTTTAATTAAATCAAATAGATCTAATAAGGTAGTTTTCCCAGATAAATCTAAGTTATTGACCACCAAATTTTTTTTCAGTTGATTAATCAATTTAGCATCTGATTTTGATCCAACCAAAACTGGTATAATAGATTTCTTAATACTTATTTTTTCAATTACATTTTTAAATTTTTTCAGTGACCAATTCTTATTTTTTTTTGAAGACAAAGGAATACATATAAAGAATTTTTTCTTGAATATAATCTTATTGCTTTTTTTAACATTAATTTTAGGTAATCTATTTTTAAAATTTCTATCATATGTATTAGTTACAAAATCTCTATGGAATTCTAATTCAGTATAAGAATTTATTTTAACCCTAATCAGTTTAGTGTACCAATTATCAGAGATATTTTTTTGTATTTGAGTTTGATTTAAGTTATCACCTTGAAACCCAATTTTTTGACTCGCATTAATTACCCTAATTATGCTATCACCTGTAAAAAAAATTCGAGAGTAAGTAGGATGATATACAATATCATAATTTTTTTTACTAATTTGATTCAATATATTGAATCTATAAAATAAATTCTTTTTTAATTTTGGGATTGATATAGGAATTATTTCATCAAAGATGTTTAAATAAGAAGCCAGTTTGTAATTATCGTCATTGACTATAAGAGTAATTTTTTTTTTACTATTTTTTTTTCTTAGGTTGATTGCTGAATCGATCCATAAAATAAAATCGCCAATTCTGTCTACTTTTACTACAACAATTTTTTCATTATTTTTTGTATTTTTGTTTTTTTTTAAAATAACTATTGAATCAAAGAAAAAATAAAACATCCAAAGTATTAAGTTATATGAAATTCTTCGTAAGTTAGTGAGCAGCTGCATATAAACTAATCTGTAGTTTGTAGATAAATAATTATTAATGTATAACATACATGTGATATATCATAATTTATTTAAAACAACATTAAAACAAGATAGAAAATATGTGCAGAAAAATAAAAAATTACATTGCAACTATTTTACGTCCAAACGGAAAGCATGACTTCTTATCAAAGTTAAATGATAAGGACAAAATACTTGATATTGGTTGTGGGAATCATTCAGTAAGGGAGGTCAAAAGAATTCTTCCAGAATGTAATTATTTTGGAATTGATATTGAAGAGTATAATATATCAACTTCAGATAAAAAACTTATGGATAATTTTTTGTTAGTTAAACCAGAATTTTTTTCGGAAGAGATTGGAAAATTAAATAAAAAGTTTGACGCAATAATTTGTGCCCATAATCTTGAACACTGTATTCATAGAAATAAAACACTAATTGCAATGTTAGGAAGATTAAAAGATGGTGGCAGAATTTATTTAAGTTTTCCATGCAAAGAAAGCATTAGCTTTCCTCATAGAAAAGGCACACTTAATTATTTTGATGACAAAACTCATTTATATAATCCACCAGACTTTGATGAAGTGATTGATATCATAAATGCTTCTAATTTTGAGATAGTCTTTTCAGTCAGAAGATACAGACCAATATTATTATTTTTACTTGGTTTAATCATTGAACCTATATCCATTTTTCAGAAAAGAGTTTATAGGGGAACTTGGCATTTTTATGGTTTTGAAAGCATTATTCATGCAAGAAAAATTTAATTTAGTTTTTAAAACTAAAGCATAAATATTTTTTATATAGTATTAAAAAAACACCCAGTTTCGAATAGAAGTTTTGGATTCACTTTATCCATTAAATTATTAAAACAAAGTATATATAAAGGGAGCTACTGCAGTACCTTCAGTTAATATTATTAACCCTCCCATAAATAAACCAAATATAAAAATTGGAATTAGCCAATACTTCTTTCTTTTAATAAAATAATTTTTTAATTCAATTAGAAAATCTTTCGAAAGCATAATTATTTAATTGAGAAAATCTCTTACTTTGCTATATAAATATTCTGAAACGACTTTATGTCCATTTGCATTAAAGTGTTTATCGATAGGTTCGTAAAATTTCAAGCTCTCATTTTTTGATTTTTTCATATGTTCAAGAAGATCAAAGAAAATTATATCATTTTCAATAAATTTTTTTCTTAATATTTTATTAGGTAATTCTATATCTATTTTATTTTCGTCTATATTAAAATTATTCATAAATTGTTTAAGTGTATTTTCCTCTACTTGATAAATTAAAGGCAGGAAAACAAAAAAAACTGGTACGTTTTTATTTTCGAATTCTTCTTTTATCATATTGCTTAAATTCATAACATTGTCAATTTCTATTGTGTTTCTTTCATCAGTATAGAATATGCTAGATATTGTTGAGTAAGTTAGTCCGTGTTTAGCCAGAAGATTTTTTAGTCTATATTTTAGAAACAGAAACAAATGTGATCTTACTTCAAAAAAGTCATTAATAGGATAAAGAATTTTATCTATTATTTCATTTTTGTTTATTTTTTCAATTCGTTGAAATCTACTTGGGTAAGTATATGACCAAGGAGAAAAACTTTCTTTGATTTGAGTAGGTTCAATATCTGTCCCAGATAGAAATATAATTCCAAGATCATACTCTCTTTTGGCAAGCTCTCTTTTACTTATTAAGTAATAGTGATTTAAATCATATCCTGCCACTGCTGTGTTATAGTATTTTATTTCTAAACCATCATTATCTTTCAGATTTTTTTTCAGCAATTCAGGAATTGAATCTTTATTTTCTATTTGTATAGCTTCAATAAATGAATCGCCTAAAATTAAAATTTTTTTATCAATTTTATTAGGTTTTGAGTCATTGAGATTTATTCTGAAACCATTTTCATCTGTTCTATAGTTTACTAAGCCAGCACCTCCCGTATTAATTTTTGTTATTAAATTGCTTTTATGTTTATGACCAAGACCACTATGATCATCAACCCAAAGATCATTATTATAGTAGATTAGATCTTGAGGATCAAAAATTCTAATAAGCAACTCTGCCGATATAGTGCAAAAAACAAAAGAAATAAAGATTATAAGGGTATTTAAAAAAAAATTTTTAATCATCAATAAGATCAATTTTTTTATTTATAGTAAGTTAATTGAATACAACTACAATTGAAAACTGATTTATTATATGAGTTTTCTCTTAATAAGCCTAGTATCTCAAATTAGTAGCATATAGATAAAGTTTCTAAAATTGACAATTTCAATTATATTGAATAAGTTGCAATCCGATAAGTTACTGCTGTATTAAAAAGAATATAAATGACGCGGGGTGGAGCAGTCTGGTAGCTCGTCAGGCTCATAACCTGAAGGTCGTAGGTTCAAATCCTACCCCCGCAACCAATCGAAAATAATTAATAGCGATAAATAAAAAAACTAAATTCGATAAATTTATATATATATACTTATGTCAAATATTGTTTACCGCCCCGAAATTGATGGACAAAGAGCATTGGCTGTTTTGGCTGTTATCATTTATCACGCTAAGATAAATATTTTTGGAGATATTGTTCTTACCGGAGGTTATATTGGTGTTGATATTTTTTTTGTTATTTCTGGATATCTGATTACTTCAATAATTTTAAATGATTTAAAAAATAATCAATTTTCTTTTACGAACTTTTATGAAAGAAGAGCAAGAAGACTACTTCCAGTTCTTCTCTTAGTGATTTTAGTTTTTCTTCCCTTAGCGTGGATGTATTATTTTCCTTTTGACCTTAAACACTTCTCAAAAATAGCAAGAGCATCAATTTTATTCTTTTCTAACTTTGCTATATGGGAAAGTGGAATGCAATATGCCGCAAAGTCTTCACTGCTCGAGCCATTTTTGCATACCTGGAGCCTTTCAGTAGAAGAACAATTTTATATTGTGATGCCAGTAATTCTTTTGTTAATGTTTAAATATTTAAGAGGACAAATTCTTTTTATATTTATATTTGGATTTATATTTTCATTAATTTTAGCAGAGTATGGAAGCAGATATCATCCACTTCCTAATTTTTATATGCTACCTACGAGAGGCTGGGAGCTTTTAGCTGGAAGCATATTAGCTAAACTAGAAATAGATTATGGAAGAAATAATCGAAGAATTTTAACTAATACCATGCCTATTCTAGGTTTGATATTAATTGTTTCTTCATTTATTTTTTTTGATGAGCAAACCCGTCATCCTAGTTCGATTACACTAGTTCCAGTACTTGGTATTATGCTAATTATATGGTTTAGCAAGCAAGATGAAGCTCTCACTATGATCCTATCAAGCAAAGTATTTGTTGGGATTGGATTAATATCATATTCACTTTATATCTGGCACTATCCTATTTTTGCTTTTGCTAGATATCTTCACTTGGTAAATGGTACTTTATTAAATTATGTATTAATTTTCTCTTTAATATTTTCTTTATCAATTTTTTCATATTTCTTTATTGAAAAGCCTTTTCGAGATAGATCTTTAGTCTCATTTAAAAAACTAATAATAACAATTGTCACATTTAGCTCTTTGTTAATCACAATAAATAGTATTATTTTTCTTAATAAAGAAGGATGGTTTCCCGATAGATTTGATACTATATCCAGTGAAAATTTTATTCCCCCTTGGTCAGTTGTAAAAAAAGATAATGTAATTTGTTATGATAGATTAGATGATAATTGTGTATTTAATGAGAATGCTTCCCCATCAATCTTTC
>MDSV01019792.1_pt1 | contig 12579 bp, 10 predicted proteins | sample 810851 | NCBI WGS metagenome assembly MDSV01 (sample SAMN05326640, study PRJNA326480) | marine metagenome | isolation source: seawater | place: Atlantic Ocean: North East | collected 2012
CCCAGCCCGCAAACTTAGGTTGTTTTGTTTATCCCCTTTCTGGACTAGGGGGGTTTATCACTTTCCTAATGTTGTTTGCTGCTGTCGGTCTCTCTGCATCTTCAGCGCTTATATTTTCCGTTGTAGGTAGCGTTGTAGGAATTTTTATCGCTTGGCTGTTTCTCAGGTCTGGTAAAATTGATCTCCAATAGTGCCAGGCGGATATGAATATGTTGAAAAACACTGTAAAGAAAAGTGCATTACTAATCAATGGCGGACCCTCGCCTGAGAAAAGAGTAATAGATTACCTACCAAAGATTGATATAGTCCTCGCTGTTGACTCAGGCTTTGATAATGCCATATCCCTTGGCATAACACCCGACGTTCTTATTGGAGACCTAGATTCAATATCGACCAGAGGTCTAGATTCCGCAGAGAGGCAATCTATTGAATTAGTGACTTATCCAGAAGACAAAGATAAGTCAGACTTAGAGTTAGCAATATTACATGCAAGCAAAACTTGTTCATCAGTCACGATTGTCGATTCCGGAGGTGGCCGGATAGATCATCTATGGGGAGTGTTTTCAGCTATGACTTCTGATGAAGCTTCGATCCTTTCATGTGAAGCTTTTGTCGGCTCTTCATTTATCAAAGTTGTCAGGGATCATCAGTTAGTTAAGCCATTAGCCAGTAAACTAATTTCGATATTCCCATTCGGTGGAGAAGCAGAAGGCGTTTCCTTATCAGGGTTTCGATGGAACCTAAACAATGACACTCTAAAACCCGGCTCAACTCGTGGCTTAAGTAATGAAATTATAGAAAGCCATGGAGACGTTTCCGTCCAAAAGGGAATCTTACTAACCATTCAACCAGGCCTATATTAACCAGCTACTGATTGGGCGCTCCATCTACCCTTAAATTCCCTTACCTCTAAATCAATACCAAAACATTTAGAGAGATTCTCTGAATTCAACTTTTCAGCAATCGGTCCTGATTCCATGGCTAAGCCCTCTTTCAGAAACAATATATGACTAAAACCTTCAGGGATTTCCTCAACATGGTGAGTAACCATAACCACTGGGGGAGATTTGTAATCAGAAACCAACGAAGACAATGATTTCATTAGTTCCTCGCGACCCGGCAGGTCCAGCCCTGATGCAGGCTCATCAAGCAATAAGAGTTTAGGGTCGCTCATGAGGCTCCTAGCCAAAAGTACCCTTTGCTTCTCACCTGTAGAAAGAGTACCAAATCTTTGTTTCGCAAGGTGATAGACCCCAAGTACTTCCATATGGGAATGAGCCTTCAATTTGTCTTGTTCCGAATAAGTATGCCACCAAGGTTCAAGAGCTCCATACTTAGCAGTCATTACGACATCTTCCGCTATTAAATCTAGGCGAAGCAACTGTGAGATGCCATGACCGGTAAATCCCACTAAATGCCTAATCTTTCGGATGTCGGACAAACCAAGAGTGTGTTCAAGAAGGGTAACAGTCCCAGAACTGGGATGTTCAAACATTGACGCTATTCTCAGCAGCGAGGTTTTGCCGGATCCATTTGGTCCCAAAATCACCCAATTCTCACCTGACAGTACCTCAAAATTTATGCCTGCTAAAAGAGAGTTCCCATTCCGAGTAAGGTTAACCTCTGACAACCTTAGAATATTCTCAGGAACCATGAGATTGCACAGTTTCTTGCCACTGAGTATGCATTTCAGAGTATGCACCACCCAAGTCTAAGAGTTCCTGGTGGCTCCCGCTCTCGACAATGCTTCCGTCGCTCACAACAAAGATTCTGTCAGCTCTCATTACAGTTGCCAATCGGTGAGCAACGATAATAGCAGACCTGCCGTCAAGGATCGCATCTAATGCGCGCTCCACTTGGCTCTCAGATTGTAAGTCAAGATTAGAAGTGGCTTCATCAAACACTAGAACTCTAGGTTTAGATAAAAAAGCTCGAGCGATCGCAATTAATTGTCGTTCTCCCGCACTCAATGACGCACCGCGCTCATGAATAACAGTGTTAATCCCTTCTGGCATAGAATTGACCATTGTCATAAGTCCTGATGCTTCAAGCGCTTCGATGATTTCGCTATCGGAAACATCGGGCTTTGAAAAGCCCACATTATCCCTTATAGAACCAGCAAATAGAAAAGGTTCTTGAGGCACGACACCTATCTGTTGTCGAAGTGAACTAAGTTGAACCTCCCGGATATCTAGTCCGTCGATTAACACTCTTCCATCGGATGGGTCATAGAATCGCGTAGTTAATTTGGCGATAGTAGACTTTCCGCCACCTGTTGGACCAACAATTGCAATTGTCTCCCCAGCTTTAATTTTTAGATTAATGTCTTTAAGAACAGGGGTTGAATCGTTGTAAGAAAAATTAACATTCTCAAACACTATTTCACCCTTGATCTCAGGAATCGCTTGAGCAGATGGGTATTCAGGAACAGACGGTTTTGTCTCCAGCAACTCTCGTAATTTCGACACTGCAGCTTGCCCCTGTTGATACCCATTATACAGCTGCGTTAATGTCTGTATCGGAGTAAAAAAAGCTCCTAAATAGAGCAAGAAGGCCGTTAACTCGCCTATATCAAGTTCGCCGTTCAGGACCATGCGCCCACCCACGATAAGAACTAAAGCCCTACCGAGGATTGCTATGGCTTCGGTTCCGGGTGTGTATACAGATGCGGCTTTTACAGCTTCCAAGTTTGCGTCTTTGTGTTCCCCCACGATATTTGTGTGTTTAACAACGTTATGCTTCCGTCGGTTATGAGCTGTGATGATCCGTATTCCAGCAAGGCTTTCTTGGAGATCCGATAGAACTTCACTGATTTTGTTACGAACAGTCTTGTAAGCCTTCGATGATTTCCTTCTAAACCATTCACTCAAAACAATTGTTATCGGGATCACTGCTAGCAGAGTGATTAACGCAAGTTTGAAATTTAAGAACAATAAGACGACCGTTATTACGATCACTGTTAAACCTTGTACAGCAAAATTCACTAAACCTTCTTGAAAAAGCTGCGATAAGGCCTCAATATCGCTTGTCATTCTAGTCATCAGCACGCCGGCCTTTTCATTCGTATAGAAATCCAGTGACTGCCTCTGAAGGTGACTGAAAACCTTAATGCGCAAATTTTTCATTAACCGTTCACCTAAAGATCCCGTATACCGAATTCGGTACCAAGCACTTAGGGAATGCAACAAAATGCTAGCAAGGTAGGTTAAGGAAACCGTGACAAGTACTCCCTTATTTCCAGCAACAACCCCCTCATCAATACCAAATTTTGTCAATAAAGGCCCTGCCTGAAGCAATATGCTTTCCCCGATTACAAGAATCATTGCAAAGAATAATTTCCACTTATGATCTCCGAGAAAGCTACGGAGTGTAAAAGGAACCTCCGGTCGGGCGAAATGGCGAAAGTCAACTGGTGGTAACTCATGAACTGGCTCCTGCCCTAAAACGCGCTTTACTTCATCCTGCAAGTGACCAGGAACTCCAGCATGGGGAAGGCCAGCGTCCCGAGATGAGGTAACTGAATTAGCTCCTCCAAACCCAATGGGTGGTCCAAACCCCATCAGTTGAGCTCCTTCATCATTTCTGGGTTGCTTTCTGCGATGATCGAGGCGTATCTAGGGTTTCGGCTTAACAGAGAACTGTGGGAGCCTTCGTCCGAGATGCAACCTCCTTCAAGAAACACAACCCTGTCAGCTAAAGCGATTGTTGAAACGCGCTGCGCAATTAAGAGGGTAGTGGTTTCTTCTAAACTCGATTTAAGTGATTCGTGTATCAAGGACTCTACGCCGATATCAATGGCGCTAGTAGCATCATCAAGTATCAAAACACTTGGCTTTTCCAATAAACATCTAGCTAAAGCTATTCGCTGTCTTTGTCCTCCTGATAATGTATAGCCACGTTCACCTACAACAGTAGAAAACCCATCCTCTAACTCTGAGATAAAACCCAAAGCCTGCGCTTTCCTTGCAGCCTCATGGATTTCTGCGTCAGAGGCATCAGGTTTCCCATACGAAATATTTTCTGAAACGCTCGTGGAGAAAAGAAAAGGCTCATCAAATACAATTCCTATCTGTTGACGCAACGAACGCAACTGGATTTCCTTGATATCAATACCATCAATCAAAATTGACCCCGTCTCGGTGTCATAAAAGCGAGTAAGGAGTCGGGCGATCGTTGACTTTCCGGACCCGGTCATCCCGACAATTGCTACCGTTTCCCCAGCGCTGATAGATAAATCCAAATTTGAAATAATTTCTGACTTCGCATGCTGCTTTTCCTGAACGTCTAGTGATCTTGACCCCTTATAGGAGAAACTTACGCCCTGAAAGCAAATAGAATTTCGAACTCCAATTAACGTTACTGCAGAAGAGGAATCAGTGATCTCAGGCTTCTCATCGAGCACTTCAAAGATCCTACTTGCAGAAGCAGAGGCTCTTTGAGTCTGAAGAAGTAGAAATCCAAACATCCTAAATGGTGCTTGAAGCATTATCACGTAAGCATTAAAAGCGAACAACGTCCCAATCGACACTTCACCATCGACTGCTAGAATTCCGCCATAGAGAAGAACTATTGCCATCCCAATTCTAGGTAGTGACTCAATTATGGGGTTAAATTTCGCTCTTTCTTTAATCGTTTGAACATTAACCCACTCAATATGACGAGCAGCCTTTTGCAGTAGCCCGACCTGTTGCTTTTCTGCAGCAAATGACTTGACGACTCGGGTTCCATTAATATTTTCATCAACGATTGTTGCTAGCTCAGCTAAACGAGCTTGACTGACCCACGTTAAAGGGAAGACTGAATGTCTCAGTTTCTGGCCAAAAAAATAGACACCGGGAAGCGTGCATAAGGCAACCAGAGTCAACGGTATGTGGAGGGTCATCATGAAACAGAAGGCAAGAATAAACGAAATAATGCTCATAGCTATAAGAGGTCCAAATGCAAGAAGGACTTGTATAGACCTGATATCACTATTTGCCCTTGAAATAACTTGGCCTGATTGCGTCCTATCAAAATAAGAGAAGCTCAGCTTCGTCAGATGGCTATAAAGTAGCGCTCGCAAATCTGTTTCAACGCCCCAGGCAACCCTGAATAATGAGATTCGATACAATGCACCTGTTGCAAACCGGGCTAACCCCACAACAATAAGTATGAGTGCCCATATTGTGAGATCGTATCTGCTGCCGGCAATTGTAGAGTCAATTGCCTCTTTAGCTATTGCCGGAACAGCAACATTGAGTATCAAAGCTATCGCACCAACACATACCCCAATGACTAGAGGCTTTCTGTGGGACCGCGTTATCGGAAGCAGTCGTCTAATCCACCCCAGCTCAGTATCGGGATTTATCGTGTTTTTTGGGGGTGGGTAGTTCCCAGAAGTTTGATGCTCTTGAGATTCAGTCATATTTTGTAACGCCTAAGGCTTGTTAGTACACCGTAGACCAAAAGCTTATTCACCAAATGGTTGCAGGGGTAATTGTGCTACTGCAATCAATGAAACACAGCGAAATTTCTATGTAAATAACTTTCGGTAAGGTAATATAGTCTGTTACTGAAGGAGTTCCTATAAGTACTGAAGTAGGTCTGGTATTAATTGCAGCAATGGTGAGTGCAACCGCATTCTTTGTTGCAGCCGAGTTTGCTCTTATTGCCAGCAACAGAAAAGAAATCGAAGAGGAAGCGACTAATGGAGTGCGGTCCTCTCAAGTCGTGTTGGGGTTAATCAAGAACCTCTCTTATCACTTGACAGGAGCTCAGCTTGGAATCACAATCACTGCCGTGGTTCTTGGTTTCATAGCTGAACCAACTATCGCCAAAGTCATTGAACAGCCTTTAATCGACCTTTTTGGTAATGGGGTAGCTCAGTCACTGTCATTGATAGTCGCAATAAGTCTGGTGACTTTTTTGACAATGGTCCTCGGTGAACTGGTACCAAAAAATATTGCCATAGCCAAGCCAAATAAGATGGCAAGAGTGCTTGCAAAGCCCTTCAAAATTTATAGTTTCCTCGCTAAACCAGTTATCTATATCAGTGACGGAACAGCAAATAAGTTAACGCGTTCACTGGGCGTGGAACCCGCAGAAGAACTTGATAACACACCAAGTATTGAGGACCTTGACTTAGCAATAAAAGTTTCAGGGCAGGAGGGAACTCTTGCCCAGCGAAAAGTAGATTTGTTGTCAAAGTCAATTAAATTTGCATCAAGACAGGCAAACGACGTCATGACTCCGAGAGTTTCCGTGCACTCACTAAAAGCCGAGTCAAGTATTGAGGACCTAATTGATTTAAGTCATGAAACCGGCCACTCAAGATTTCCAATCACATTGGGTGACTTGGATAACGTGCTTGGAATCGCTCACGTTAAATCTGCACTCCCCATTGACCCAGATGACCGGTCAAGGATACGGGTTACTGAGGTAATGCGTGATGTGATTGCCGTTCCAGAAACCCGAAATCTCATTTCTGTTATGGCCGATATGAGGAGGGAGCGGAAACCAATAGCGATTGTTGTAGATGAACATGGAGGGACTGAAGGGCTTCTCTCCGTTGAGGACATCCTCGAAGAAATAGTAGGAGAAATTGAAGACGAGTACGACGCAATTGAACAACCACAGCAAACAACAAGCGAGGGTATCTTCACGCTGGCTGGGAATCTTCGTCTAGATGAGGTTGAAGATATATGCGGACTAACTTTCGAAGAAAAACCATACGAAACGATCGCAGGTTTTGTGCTGGATCAGCTACAAAGAGTCCCAACTGTTGGAGAAGTTTTCCGTTACAAGTATTGGAAAATTGAAGTGATCGAGATGGACACACTGCGAATTGCGAGTATCCGCCTAACGAGTCCACCATTTCGGACAATCAAAAGCGAAAAAAACAGTAATGAAGGGGAATCGCTATGATCGTCACCCTCATAGCGATTCTGATAACAATAATACTAATACTACTAAACGGCATTTTTGTTGCTGTCGAATTTGCTGTTGTCACGTCTAAAAGGTCAAAGATGGAGGCTTTGGCGGAAACGGGTGACAAGTCTGCCAAGCTAGCACTTAACCTTATGACCAATCTTCCGCTCTCAATCTCCGGCGCCCAATTAGGAATCACAGTTACTTCTCTAGGTTTAGGTTTGGTTGCATAACCAGCATTCGCCAAGGTCATAGAACATTTCATCACTGAACCTCTGGGTATGCCCAAAACACTCTCACACGCCATTGCTTTTGGTTTCGCCTTATTCATAGTCGTTTTTATGCATATGGTTATGGGTGAGATGGTTCCTAAAAACCTAGCCTTGACCAATCCCGAAACTATTTTGTGCAAGGTTGCTCGACCCCACAGGTCATTCGTGGTTCTCTTCCAACCTGTAATTTGGTTCCTCAATAAGGTGTCAAGTTTTCTTCTAAAGCCCTTCGGCATTGATCAAGTTGATGAACTTGGAAATGCATATACAGCGAAAGAGCTACATAAATTAATTGGAGAGGTGAAGTCAGGGGGTGACCTTGACCAGGGGGAGCACGATATCTTAGCGGGAGCACTCCTGTTTCAAGACCAGCGCATCAGTTCAGTAATGATCCCTTGGGATAGTGTCATAAGCGTCAAAGAGGACGACACCATTGAAAATATTACGCTTATAGCAATTGAAAGTGGCCATAGTCGTTTACCTGTTCTCTTTGGAGAAACCGTCCGAGGGTTCCTCCATGTGAAAGACCTTCTCCATAGAGAAAAGGAAAACAAAGAACATGGTTTGACTGCTCACATCACGCGAGAGATATTGATTATGTCGCCCGACCAAACCTTGGATGATTTGCTAAGAGAGATGCGGGAAACACAGATACACTTTGCATTGGTCGGGGAATCTGATAGTCAATTTGCTGGTGTGGTGACGTTAGAGGACGTTCTTGAAGCAATTGTTGGGGAAATCGTCGATGAGTCTGACAAAGTTTACATTGAAGATTAGGTAGGGCTCCCTAAGCCCCTATTGCGTGGTATCCGCCATCAACGTGGATCATGCTTCCAGTTGTCATCGGAAACCATTCTGAAAGAAGGGCTACACAAGCACGTGCTACTGGAACAGAGTTTCTAACATCCCAGCCTAAAGGAGCCTTGCTATCCCAAGCATCTTCGAATTCTTTAAATCCAGGAATTGATTTCGCTGCCATAGTTCGTATCGGTCCCGCGGTTACTAGATTTACACGAATGTTCTCGGGACCAAGAGAGCGAGCAAGGTAACGCGATGTTGACTCAAGAGCTGCTTTCGCTACTCCCATCCAGTTATACGCTGGCCATGCGAAGCGCGCGTCAAAATCTAAGCCTACAATCGAGCCTCCACCACGCATGAGAGGCGCAGTGGCTTCAGCTACAGTTTTTAGTGAGTAGGCAGAAATGTTAAAACCAGGAGCGATGTCATCCCAACTCGCAGCAAAGAAGTCCTCACCAAGTCCTATTTCTGGCATAAAGCCAATTGCGTGTAAAGCGCCATCCACATGCGACCACTTTTCCTTCAGTCGATCGTGGACAACCGAAACATGAGTTGGGTCAGTGACATCAAATTCTAGAACCTCAACATCGCCTTCTAGCTTTCTAACTGTCCTTTCGGTTAGTCTTAAACCGCGCCCAGCACCAGTTACGATAACGTTAGCGCCCTCACTAATAGCTAATTGGGCGACACCAAAAGCGAGACTAGCGTCAGTAAGAACTCCCGTGATCAATATATTTTTATCCTGAAGTATCCCCATTGCCTCTCCAATGCATACGCTCTTCTTAGACATTACATGAGTACGCCAAACATTTGAGGATTCCTAAATTCATTCTTCAAAAAATAAATACAATGAAATCTGTCGGATTGAATAACTTCTCCGATATGTTCTAGACATGAAAATTGGCATTGTTGGAGGGACCGGACCAGCAGGACGAGGGTTAGCCCTTCGTCTGGCTTCACTCGGATATGAAGTAGAAATAGGCTCAAGGTCCTCTGGAAGAGCAGCGGAAATAGTAGAAGAGTTAATTGAACTTTGGGGCGATAGGGGTTACCAGCTAACAGGGGTAAGCAATGAAGAGGCTGCACTTGCAGAAATGGTTGTACTCGCAACTCCATGGGATTCCTGTGCGCCAACAGCCAAAGCACTCAAAAAACAATTAAGCGGCAAGTTAGTCATCTGCATGGCAAATGCTCTAGCAAGAGTCGGAAATGAATTTCACGCTCTGTACCCCCCAAGAGGATCAATCGCTGCAGACGTGCAAGCAGCTATACCCGGTTCAAGGGTTTCGATGGCATTTCAACATCTCCCAGCAAAAGAACTAGGTGAGATTGACACCCCAATGGAGGGAGATGTTCTAGTTTGCGCAGATGAACAATCAGCAATAGATGAGACTATAGAAATAGTTAATAAGATGGATAATCTTCGAGGACTAGACTGTGGAAGCCTAGCAAATGCTGCTCCCGTTGAAGCGTTCACAGCGGTGTTGCTTCAGCTCAATAAACTCTACAAAACACGCTCATCTGTCAGCATTATAGGCTTAGAGTAACTTTGTGCATGGCCAAAGTAGTTGTACTCTACATAGGCAATAGACAACTTAGGTCACAATGAAATAATGCGAATTTTCAACACGGCAACAAATAATATTGAGGACTTTAGACCTGGCCCAATAGTAAACATTTATACGTGTGGGATTACGCCTTATGATGCGACTCATATTGGGCACGCAGCTACTTATGTAACTTATGATGTCTTGCAAAGAAGACTAAGAGACCTTGGATACGAAACACGATGTGTAAGAAACGTAACAGACGTAGATGACGATATCCTCCGAAAAGCTCGTGAATTAGGCGTTCACTATTTAGATTTAGCTGCGAAAGAAACCAACCGTTTCAACGAGGATATGAGCGCACTGGAGATGATCCCCTGTTGGAGTGACCCCCGAGCCACATCCGCAATCGCTGAAATTCGTAAATTTGTTTCCAAACTATTGGAAAAAGGTGACGCTTACGAAGTCCAAGGTTATGTGTACTTTGATATCTCGAAATCAAATGATTTCGGTGCGATGTGTGGCTTAGATGAATCCACTATGTTGCAGTTTGCAGCAGAAAGAGGTGGTAAACCCGAAGATCCTTTAAAACGTAATCCATTAGATTTCGTTCTATGGCAACCATCTCTTTCTGATGAGCCCGCCTGGGAGAGTTTGTGGGGTCCCGGTAGGCCTGGATGGCATGTTGAATGTTCAGTGCTCGCAATGAGAGAACTGCAGACGGAAACGATAGATATCCACGGTGGAGGTGCTGATTTAATTTTTCCTCACCACGAATGTGAGCGTGTTCAATCTGAATCGCTAACCAATAAGCCCTTTGTCCGTATCTGGATGCATCAAGCTATGGTAAAAATGGATGGAGAAAAGATGTCGAAGTCTCTAGGAAACCTTGTCTTTGTCTCTGACCTAAGAGAGAAATACGACCCGAGAGCGATAAGGCTAGCTCTGACAGGCCATCACTACAGGCATTCATGGTCGTGGTCACCTGACCTAATGGAAAAGGCTGACTTTCGTTTGCGTTCTTGGATAAATGCTGGTTTAGGAGATGGGGGCTTAGACCAGGTTAGAAATTGTCTTGACGATGATTTGAACACTCCGGAAGCTGTCAAAGTGCTCGATGCTCAAGTAGAAGCAGGAAATGGTATTTCAGAGGCAGCGAAGTTGTTGGGCATCAATATAGATCGTCATTGAGAATAGCAGAATGATCTGCAAGCTAAGTTTGTAGCAAAGAACTCTGTATATTCACAGAAATCCTCAATACTGATCGGTAACATACATTCATGACAGCAATATCAATTACTCTTCCTGACGGATCTCAACGAGAGTTAGAAATGGGAGCGACTGTTGCGGACTTAGCTCTAGATATCGGGCGAGGCTTAGCTAAAGCAGCAGTTATTGCTGAAGTGAACGGGAAAGAGGTTGACCTTGTGACTCCTCTCGAAGACGGATCACAAGTAAATATAATTACCGCAGAAACTGCTCAAGGACTGGAAACCATAAGGCACTCTACAGCTCATATTTTAGCCCAGGCTGTTTTAGAACTTTACCCTGGAGCTACCTTCGCCATCGGGCCACCCATTGAAAATGGCTTTTATTATGATTTCGATATTCCAGACGGAGTAGCTATCAGAGAAGAAGAGTTAGAGAAGATTGAGCAAAAGATGCGACAGATAATTGAAGCAGATCAAACCTTCGTCCGTGGGGAAACAACTGTTGAACAAGCACTAGAAATGTTCTCAGAACATCCCTATAAATGTGAAATTATCAAGTCTGCTGATAAATCAGAAGTAGATGGTAGTGAGGCAATAAGCTTTTACCAGAACGGAGAGGGTTTCGTTGACCTTTGTAGAGGGCCTCATGTCCCCTCTACCGGGAAAATAACGCATTTTAAATTGATGAGTGTCGCTGGAGCGTATTGGAGAGGTGATGAGAAGAGACAAATGCTTCAACGGATCTACGGAACTGCATGGGCCACGAAATCGCAATTAAGTGAGCACTTACACCGTCTTGAAGAGGCAGCAAAACGAGATCATCGAAAATTAGCTAATGAGTTAAATTTGCTAAGTTTCCCATCGGAGTTAGGAGGAGGACTTGCCGTCTGGCACCCCAAAGGCTCAAGCATCAGAAAATTAATGGAAGACTATAGTCGTCAACGTCATGAGGATGGTGACTATAAATTCGTTTATACGCCCCACTTAGCGAATGCAGAACTTTTTAAGACTAGTGGCCATTTAGACTTCTATGCCGAAGGCATGTATCCGCCGATGGAAATGGACAATGGAGAATATTACCCGAAGCCCATGAATTGCCCGATGCACTGTTTAATCTACAGAGCAGGCACAAAGTCTTATAGGGACCTTCCGCTGAGACTCTTTGAATTAGGTACCGTTTACCGGTATGAGCGCGCTGGAACGCTTCACGGCCTGATGCGAATTCGAGGTTTCACTCAAGATGATGCCCATATATTTACAACAGAAGAAGGTCTATCTGATGAGATATCCAACCTTCTAACGTTTGTGATGTCTGTTCTTACAGCTTTTGGGTTTAGTGACTTCTCTTTCAATCTTTCAACAAGGAATCCAGAGAAATCAGTAGGCACTGATGAGATCTGGGATAATGCCACTAAAGCTCTAACCGAGGCGCTTGAAAAACAAAAGTTACCCTATGACGTTAAAGAAGGCGACGCAGCTTTTTATGGGCCGAAAATAGATATTGATGTTGCTGATGCCATTGGAAGATCATGGCAACTCTCAACAATACAGTTAGATTTTAATCTCCCAGATCGATTCAACCTCAGATATATTGATTCATCCGGAGAACGTAAACGCCCTGTCATGATTCATAGAGCATTAATGGGCTCTATTGAAAGATTCTTTGGGGTTCTGATTGAACACTATGCAGGAGCCTTTCCCTCATGGCTTGCGCCAGTCCAAGTATCAGTTTTACCTGTAGCCGAAGAACACGAAAGTTACGCTGAACATGTAGAGAGAGCCCTTTGTGATAAAGGCTTCAGGGTTGAATTGGAGCGGGCCGGTAATTCTCTCGGAAAAAGAATC
>MDSV01073665.1_pt1 | contig 12576 bp, 12 predicted proteins | sample 810851 | NCBI WGS metagenome assembly MDSV01 (sample SAMN05326640, study PRJNA326480) | marine metagenome | isolation source: seawater | place: Atlantic Ocean: North East | collected 2012
CATAATTTTGTTAATTTTTTATTTATTTGTAGCTTTATGACACTTGTTTAAATGGTAAAAATACCTATTTATTAATCATGAATTTAAGAAATTTATTAATGTGGGGTCTAATAGTCCTTTTGTCAGTTGGACTTTTTAATGCATTTCAGAACCCAAATAAAGTTAACGATCAAGCTAACAATATAGCTTTCTCAAAATTTTTAAAAGAGGTTGACAACGGAAGAGTTGTTCAAGTTAAAATTCAAGGCAATAATATTTCAGGTATTTTATCTGATGGTTCAAAGTTTAAAACTTATTCACCAAACTATCCTGGGTTAGTAGAAAAATTAAGTGAAAAAAATGTAAACATAGTTGCATCGCCAGTTGAAGATAAAATGCCATCATTGCTAGGAGTTTTATTATCATGGTTTCCAATGCTTTTATTAATTGGAGTATGGATATTTTTTATGCGTCAAATGCAAGGCGGTAGGGGCGGTGCCATGGGCTTTGGAAGATCAAAAGCTAAACTTCTTACAGAGGCTCAAGGAAAAGTAACATTTAATGATGTTGCTGGTATCGAAGAGGCAAAAGAAGAAGTTGAAGAAATAGTTGAATTTTTAAGAGACCCAAAAAAATTTAGAAGACTTGGTGGAAAAATTCCAAAGGGCGCATTGCTTATAGGCCCTCCTGGAACAGGAAAAACTCTTTTAGCAAAAGCAATTGCTGGTGAAGCAAACGTTCCGTTTTTTACAATTTCTGGATCAGACTTTGTTGAAATGTTTGTTGGGGTTGGAGCATCTAGAGTTAGAGATATGTTCGAGCAAGGTAAAAAACATGCTCCATGTATAATTTTTATTGACGAGATAGACGCAGTAGGTAGAAGTAGAGGCGCAGGTTTAGGAGGAGGTAATGATGAGAGAGAACAAACCTTAAACCAGTTATTAGTTGAAATGGATGGTTTCGATACTAATGAAGGAATAATTTTAATTGCTGCAACGAATAGACCAGATGTTTTAGATCCAGCTTTGCTAAGACCAGGAAGATTTGACAGACAAGTTGTTGTGCCAAATCCGGATATAATTGGAAGAGAAGCTATCCTTAAAGTCCATGTAAAAAAAATTAGTACTGGACCTGATGTAAAATTAAGAACAATTGCAAGAGGTACACCAGGTTTTTCTGGGGCGGACCTAGCAAATTTGGTAAATGAATCTGCATTACTTGCAGCAAGAAAAAATAAAAGAGTAGTAACAATGAGCGATGTAGAAGAAGCAAAAGATAAAGTAATGATGGGTGCAGAAAGAAGATCTATGGTAATGAGTGAGGAAGAGAAAAAATTAACAGCATATCATGAGGGAGGCCACGCAATTGTTGCTTTGAATGAAAAAGTGTCTGACCCAATACATAAAGCCACTATTATACCGAGAGGAAGAGCGCTTGGTATGGTGATGAGGTTACCAGAAAGAGATCAACTTTCAGTTACAAGAGAGAAAATGTATTCTGACATTGCAGTTGCAATGGGAGGAAGAATTGCAGAAGAACTAATATTTGGATATGAAAAAATAACTTCAGGAGCGTCCTCAGATATTGATATGGCAACTAAAATGGCAAAAAATATGGTCACAAGATATGGAATGAGCAAAGACCTTGGAACAGTGGCATACGGGGAAAACGAAGAAGAAGTATTTCTTGGAAGATCGGTAACTAGACAACAAAATATGTCAGAAGATACTGCTAGAAAAGTTGATGCAGAGGTCAAAAAAATTATTGATACAAGTTATGATAGAGCTAAAAAAGTTTTAACTGACAAAATTGATGATCTCCACAAACTTGCAAAAGCATTACTAGTTTATGAAACTTTAACTGGTGATGAAATAAGAGATTTAATTCTTAAGAATATTAAACCAGAAAAATTATCCAAAAAAGAGGAAAATGATGAAGATAACGTTTCATCAGCAATAGACTCTATTGGCCTCAAACCAAAGCCTGCACTCTAAAAATTATGAGAAAATATTACACTAGAGCGTGTAATTTTTATCATGGAAAAACCGCAGAAAAGTTTATCAAATTAAAAAAAGCTTTACCATTAGCGGGTAAAAAAAATATAGCTTTCGATAAGATTGAAATTTTTATAAGAGAGAAAAAAAAAATTAAAACTCAATTGGTTTATTTTAGAGATATAAAAAGACTAAAAAGGCCAATAAAAGAAATAATAATAAAAGATCTAAAAAAAATTACCTCAAAAAGAAAAAACTTTTTAAAAAATATTAATTTTTCAGAAACTTCAATTATGGGAATTTTAAATTTAACCCCAGATAGCTTTTCCGATGGTGGCAAATATAATAAAAGAAATTCATCAATAAAGCACATCAAGAATATGATAAACGCTGGTGCTAATATAATTGACGTTGGTGGAGAGTCTACGCGGCCAGGATCCAAAACTATTAATCCCAAAAATGAATGGAAAAGATTAGAATATGTTTTAAAAAACTTTAAAAAGAAATTCAAAAAAATTTCCCTATCTTTAGACACGAGAAAATCTGAATTGATGATTGATGGCATCAAACACGGGGTAGACTTAATAAATGATGTTTCGGGTTTTAAATACGACCAAAAATCTTTAACAAAATTAAAAAAATATAAAATTTCAAAAGTATTGCATCATATGCAAGGAACACCAAATACTATGCAAAAGGATCCAAAATATAAAAATGTTCTATTGGACATCTTTGATTTTTTCGAAGATGGCATAAACAACAAAATAAGAAATAAAAAAATTATACTAGATCCAGGAATTGGTTTTGGTAAAACTTTGAAACATAATTTGACTTTAATTTCCAAGATATCTTTGTTTCATAGTTTAGGATTTCCTATTTTGGTTGGAACTTCTAGAAAAAGATTTATAAACCAAATATCTGGGAAGCATGATAGTAGTGACAGAACAGGTGGTACACTTGCTTCAGTTCTTTTCTTGCTTTCTCAAGGTGTACAACTTTTTAGAGTACATAATGTAAACGAGGTAAAACAAGGAATACTAGTTTTTAAAAAAATATTATCGAATTGATGAAAAATAAATATTTTGGAACAGATGGTATTAGAGGCACTGTAAATGATGGAAATATTACAGGTGAAAAATTTTTTAAATTTGGACTAGCTTCTGGAACATATTTTAAAAATCAAAAAAAAACAAAACAAGTTGCAATAATTGCTAAAGATACAAGACTTTCTGGCTATACTCTAGAACCAGCACTTGTGTCAGGTTTAGTTTCTGGTGGGATGCATGTTTTTACACTTGGACCATTGCCCACAAATGGACTTGCCATGCTAACCAAATCAATGAAAGCTAACATGGGTATCATGATTACAGCATCGCACAATCCTTTTTACGATAATGGTTTAAAATTATTTGGGCCCGATGGAATGAAACTTTCAGATAAAATTGAAAAAAAAATTGAAAAACTAATTGATGCAAAAAATACAAAGCAATTAACAAATCCTAAGTTATTAGGCAGGGTTAAAAGACTTGAGAATGGCAATGACAAATATATTAGAATATTAAAAACCAACTTTCCAAATAATTTTAACCTAAAAGGAACAAAAATTGTTTTAGATTGTGCTAATGGCGCATGTTATAAGGCAGCACCAAAACTTCTTACAGAATTAGGAGCAAAAGTAATTTCAATAGGAGTAAAACCAAACGGTTTAAATATTAATGAAAAGTGTGGATCAACTTACCCCTCAAAAATAAAGTTAGCTGTAAAAAAATATAAGGCACACGTTGGTATTGCCTTTGATGGAGATGCAGACAGGGTAATCATGTGCGATGAAAATAGCAAAATTATAGATGGAGACCAGATTATCGCTATGCTTGCTAAAAGATGGAAATCAAAGAAAATTTTAAAAGGTGGAGTAATTGGTACTCTGATGTCAAATTATGGTTTAGAAAAATTTTTAAAAAAAGAAAAAATAAAATTTTCTAGATCTAAGGTTGGCGACAGATATGTTAAAGAAAAAATGAAAAAATTTAATTTTAATTTAGGAGGTGAACAGTCTGGACATATAATTTTAGGTAAGTTTGCGACTACAGGTGACGGCTTACTTGTTGCATTAGAAGTTTTATTTTCATTAAGAAAAGGAAAAAAAGCTAGTAAATTATTAAATGTTTTTAAAACTCTTCCACAAACTTTAGAAAATGTTTTAGTTAAAGATAAAGAAATAATTAGTAAATCAAAATGTAAAATTGCAATAAAAAAAGCTAATAAGCTTATGAATCAAAAAGGTAGAATTTTAGTTAGAAAGTCCGGAACAGAACCGAAAATTAGGATTATGGCCGAGTCATATGATAAGAGTTTAATTTTAAAATGCATAAAAATAATTAAAAAATCGATTAAGTAAATTGAAACCCAAGTCTAAAATTTTAATAATTGCAGGATCAGACTCATCAGGAGGAGCAGGAATTCAAGCAGATATTAAAACTGTAACAGCGCTAGGGAGTTATGCTATGACTGCTATCACTGCAGTTACTGCCCAAAATACAACAGGTGTGAGTTCCGTAGTTCCAATTTCACCTAAAGAAATTGAAAAGCAAATTTTATTTACATCTAAAGATATAAAACCAGATGCAATTAAAATTGGCATGCTTTACTCGTCAGAAGTAATTCTTGCAGTCATAAGAGCTTTAAAAAAAGTTAGAACTAAAAAAATCATCTTAGACCCAGTTATGGTTGCCAAAGGAGGATTTAAATTAATAAATGACAAGGCCATTAAAACTCTGAGAGAAAAACTTATCAAAAGAGCTCATCTCATAACCCCTAATATTCCAGAAGCTGAAGTTTTAACAAAAATAAAAATTAGAAGCCTCGAAGACATGATACATGCTGCAAACATTTTGCTTGAAACTGGAGTTAAAAATATTTTAATTAAAGGTGGCCACAGAAACACTAAAACCATGCAAGATGTGTTTTTAAATAGTAATGAATTAAAAATATTCAAAAATAAAAAAATCAAAACTAAAAATACGCACGGCACTGGCTGTACTTTATCAAGTGCAATAGCAACTTTTTTTGCATGTGGAAAAAACTTAAATAAATCCTGTGAGCTTGGAATTAAATATGTTAATCAGTCTATCAGGTCTAAACTTAACTATGGAATAGGCCATGGCCCAATTAATCATTTGAGCTCAATTAAAATAAACAGGATATTTAATTAATGAAAAATGTTGTTGTTGTAGGTTCTCAGTGGGGTGACGAAGGCAAGGGAAAAATTGTTGACTGGCTTTCAAGCGAGGCAGACGTAGTAGTCCGTTTCCAAGGAGGTCATAATGCTGGACACACTTTAGTAATAGATGGAATTACTTACAAACTAAGATTACTACCCTCAGGTATTGTTAGAAAAAATAAAATTTCAATAATAGGTAATGGCGTTGTCGTAGATCCTTGGGCTTTGTTGGATGAAATAAAAGAAATTAAATCAAAAGGAGTAAATGTTGATGAAAAAAATTTAATTTTATCTGAGTCAGCAAATCTAATACTTCCATTCCATAAAGAGATGGATGAAATAAGGGAGGATGCAGCTGGCAATGCAAAGATTGGAACAACACGAAGAGGAATTGGTCCTGCTTATGAGGATAAAATTGGAAGAAGATCAATTAGAGTAATGGATTTAGTTTCAGAGAGTAATTTAGATCATAGGCTAGAGACAGTTCTTATTCATCATAATGCAATAAGAAAAGGTTTGGGAAAGCAGATATACAAAAAAGATCAATTAAAGAAAGACCTTTTAAAAATTGCACCTGAGATTCTAAAATTTTCACAACCAGTTTGGAAAAAAATTGATGAGTATAAAACTAAAGGTAAAAAAATATTATTTGAAGGTGCCCAAGGCATTCTTTTAGATGTGGATCATGGTACATATCCATTTGTAACTTCTTCGAACACAGTAGCATCAACGGCTGCAACAGGATCTGGATGTGGACCCAACACAATAAATTATGTTTTAGGTATTACCAAGGCTTATACCACAAGAGTAGGCGAAGGCCCATTTCCAACAGAACTAAAAGATAAAACTGGAGAGTTACTTGGAACAAGAGGTAAAGAATTTGGTACAGTTACAAGCAGAAAAAGAAGATGTGGTTGGTTCGATGGAGTTCTTGTCAGACAGACAATTAAAATTTCTGGTATTGATGGAATAGCACTTACAAAATTAGACGTCCTTGATGAACTTGAAGAAATTAAAATGTCCACAGCATATGAATTGAATGGAAAAAAAATAGATTATTTACCTGCAGCTGTAGATGAACAACTGAAAGTAAAACCTATATATAAAACTTTTAAGGGATGGAAGTCTTCAACTAAAGGAATAAAAGAATTTGAAAAATTGCCTGAGAATGCAAAAATTTATATAAGAGAACTAGAAAAATTTATTGAAACAAAAATATCAAGTATATCAACTAGTCCAGAAAGATCTGATACGATCCTAATAGAAAATCCTTTTTAAACATATTTATTTTGCAGGGAGAAGATTTTTTGAGTTGTTCGAATTTAACATAGCTTTTTGAAGCTTTTCAAAAGCTTTGGTTTCAATCTGTCTAATTCGCTCTCTACTAATTTTGTATTTTTTACTGAGTTCGTCCAACGTTTTTGGTTCCTCTGAAAGCTTTCTTTCTTCTATTATTTTTCTTTCTCTATCATTTAAAATTTTGATTGCTTCTTTAAGTAAACCTTTTTTTTCATTTAACTCCTGTTTTTGCGAAACATAGAGTTCTTGGTCCAGTTTGTCATCAGCTACCCAGTCTTGCCATTCTCCTTTTTCGTCAGATTTTATTGGATCATTCAATGATTTTTCTTGACCCATCATTCTTCTATTCATCGAAACTACTTCCTCTGATTTAACACCCAGCTTCTTTGATATTTCTTGTACTTGTTCATTCCTAAGATCACCTTCTTCATTTGGCGCTATTTGTTTTTTAATTTTTTTTAAATTAAAAAATAATTTTTTTTGGGCTGCAGTTGTTCCCATTTTGACCAAACTCCATGATCTAAGAACATATTCTTGAATTCCAGCTTTAATCCACCACATCGCATAAGTTGCAAGTCTAAATCCTTTGTCTGGGTCAAATTTTTTTACAGCTTGCATTAATCCGATATTTCCCTCTGATATTAATTCACTTACTGGCAGGCCATAACCTCTATACCCCATTGCAATTTTTGCTACTAACCTTAAATGACTTGTTACAAGCTTATGTGCTGACTTTAAATTTCCACTATCTTTCCAATTTTTTGCTAGCATATATTCTTCTTCAGCATCTAGCATTGGAAACTTTTTAATTTGAGCAAGGTATAGTGACAGCCCACCCTCCCCAGATAATGTGGGTAGATTTGATATTTCGGTTTTTGTGCTCATTTATAGTTGTATATATATTTCTAAATAAAAATTTTTCAATTAGTTAATTTTTCAAGTATATCAAGTATTTTCTTAAAGTCTTGGGGCAATTTTGTCTCAAATTCGATTTGTTTATTTTTTGATGGATGCACAAACCCTAGACTTTTAGCATGAAGAGCTTGTCTATCAAAATTTTTTAAAATCTCGTCAAATTTTTTATTTATCTTTTTAAATTTCATTTTTTTTCTTCCATACTTTTTATCGCCGATTAAACTATTGCCTTTATGTGAGAGATGTACTCTTATTTGATGTGTTCGACCAGTTTCTAAAACGCACTCAACCAAACTAATTTTTGGTATTTCATTACTAAAAAATACTTTTAATGTTTTATAATTTGTTATAGCTTTTTTTCCTGAAATTTCACTTACCGTCATAAGTTGTCTATTTTTTTTACTTCTTGAGATAAGAGTAATAATTTTTCCTTGTAAAGGCCTGAGGACACCCCAAATTAATGCCAAATATTTTCTTCTTATATTATGTTTGCTGAATTGATTTGCAAGTTTAGTGTGAGAAAAATTATTTTTTGCTACAACTAACAAACCGCTGGTGTCTTTATCAATTCTATGGACTATTCCAGGTCTGTTTATTCCATTTAAATCTGAAAGATTTTTTTTATAGTGATAAACTAAACCATTAACCAAAGTTCCATTTTTATTACCCGCCCCTGGATGCACTACTATTCCACTTGGTTTATTTAAAACTATTAAATCATTATCTTCATAAATTATATTAATTTTAATTTTTTCAGGTTTAATATGCTCAATTTTGTTTTCTAAAATTGAAAAACTTATTTTATCTCCAATTTTTACTTTTTGAGATGGTGAAGAAATAATTTTATTATTAATTGATAAATTTTTAGAAATTATAATTTTTTTAATTTGTGTTCTTGTTATAGCCTTAAGTTTATTTGCCAGAAATTTATCTAATCTAGAATTATTGCCAATTTCTTCAACTGAAAATGTTTTTATTTTGCTCATTTATAGTTTAAAATACTTATACGCGTTCGTAGCTCAACTGGATAGAGCGTCTGACTTCGGATCAGAAGGTTGAGGGTTCAAATCCTTCCGGGCGCACCATATTTATTAAAAAAATTATATAATCCATTCTCTAAACTTATCTTTATTTTTAATAATATAATCAGGACAATATTTTTCAACTTGGACTTTTTCATATTTTATATTCCTATCAAACAAATCTTTTTTATTGTCAATTTTTTGTCTAATTTTATTAGGATCCACAAATTCAGGCTTATTAAATTCTTGGTGTGAATAAGAATTAATTTTAGTCACAATATCCTCTGGTTGTTTTAAAAAACTAAAATGCCAACCTCCATTTTCAATAAGTTGTGGTTGCTTGGGTTTATAAAATTTCCAAAAAGGTACTTTTTTTATTTTAATGTCTCTTAACCATTGTGGAGATTTTAAATTTTTCTTTTTACATATTTTTGTCCCTGCCCAATAACCATCGCTTGTATTTAACAAATTTAATTTTGATTGAAAATTTTTCTGTAAGAAACATGCATATTTTTTTTCATATTGAAATGAAGATATTTTTTTTGGATCAGGAATTTCATCTATATCTGATATCATTATAAGATCATCATCTTCAGATTTTTCATAACCTTTAGATAATGAATTTCTTTGAAATTGGTCTCTAAGATGATTTTCGTGCCAATTATTTTTTTGTACTGAAACATTAATTGGAAGATCTTCAATAATTAAATATTCAATTTTTTTTCTAAACTTTAAAAAATTATTAATATTAAAATTTAATTTTTTCTCTTTACCCGCATGATCTCTTGTGGCTTCGGCAATAATGAATTTATCAACAGTCTCAAATAACGTGTTTAGTCTAATGTCTAACATTAGGTCTTCATCGAAATACATGAAACAATCAATTAATTTCATATCTAATTTTTACTGGTTGCAGTTGTAAAACCAATCTTTTTTTCAGGTAAATTACTAGATGAGCAGTGTAGTCTCGTTCTATCAAATATTAATAGATCTCCAGGCTCCCATTTGTAAACTACATCTACCTCTAAACCTTTAAGATTGTTTATATCTTCATGTGCTAAATATTTTTTGTGAGTCTCTTTATTAAATTCTCTTCTATCGAACATATCAATATGTTCTGATGATCTTTTATTGTAGCCTTTGGCTTTTAACTCGTTAGGATCAATCGAAAACGTTGTTGAACAACCATAAAATTTATTTTTAAAAATTACCGTTTCCCCTTTAGATGTAAGCGGCATTAATGTTTGCTTATAAATAACTTTATCAAAATCAAATCCAGTATCAGCATGGATACTAACCGGTGAAAAACTCTCTTGAAATAAACCAAGGCTTTCAAGATTGTCTTTAGTTTTTGGGTTATCCATAAAAAAATCTCCAATTTCTGATTTTAATTTATTAATAAAGATTTTTTGTAGGTCAGCTTCAAAATTATCTGACCATTTTTTTTTCATAATATTTTGCCGTTTATTAAAAATTTCTACTGGTAGGTTTTTGTAAAGTTTTAATAGATCATTTATTTGATTGTTATCAAAGAAATTCTTTACTACTCTGGTTTTTCCTTCATTTTTTTTTATTTCATCAAGCAATTTGTGCATAGAAAATTATTCTCCCATGTTAATCAATGTTCCCCTGACTTTTGCTCCAAAATATGAAACATAAAAAATTATTACACCTAATATAAAGTAAACAATAGATATACATATTGATTTAATTATGTCGAAATAATTTACATTTCCATTTAATAAAATACTTCTCATTTCTTCAAAAATATGAACTAAAGGAAGTGCTTTCGCAACAATTTGAAGTGAATTTGGGAGTATATCAATTGGATAATAAATGCAGCCCAGTGGAGCCAGAAAAAATAAACTTGCCCATGCAATATTCTCGAATGAAGGACCAAATCTTAGAAGTCCTGAGGTCACTAAAAGACCTAAGGTAATACCAAATAGATACAATGATAATAATAAAAATAAAAGAGGAATTCCCAGATTAAAAACAGACACACCAAAAAGAGGTATTGCCAAAACCGCTGCAGGCACCATTCCAATCATCGCTCTCAAAATAGCTGTAAAGGTAAGAGAGGTTATCATTTCACTAATAGTTATCGGTGCTATGAATAGGTTTGTGAAGTTTCTGCTCCAAATTTCCTCTAAAAACATCATATTAAAACTAATACTAACTCTAAATAAAAAATCATATAAAATTGCTGCAGTTAGAATTATCCCAACTGTATTGCTATAATATTCTGAATTTAAAGTAAAAAATTTGGAGATAAATCCCCAAAGAAAAATTTGAACTGTAGGCCAATAAACTAAGTCAATAATTCTGGGTAGAGAATTGCTTATTAGGTACATGTGTCTTAAAGCCAAAGCAAATATTTTATTAAAGCTCATCTTCACTCCTGGCTAATTTTAGAAATGTTTCTTCAAGATTATTTCTACCATGTTTATTAATAATTTCTTTACAAGTTCCTCTATCAATAATTTTGCCACTCTTCATCATTATTATACTGTCACACAATCTTTCAACTTCCGCCATATTATGGGACGCAAGTAGTATAGTTACTTTGTTTTTGGAACTATATTCCTGAATGTAACTTCTGACAAAATCTCCTATATCCGGATCCAAACTTGCGGTAGGTTCATCCAGTAGTAAAATTTCTGGTTTATTAATTAAAGATTTTGCTAAAGATACCCTATTTTTTTGTCCAGATGAAAGTTCACCAGTTTTTCTGTTAAAAAAATCTTTTATATCCAAGTCTTCTGATATTTCCTCAATTCTTTCTTTTCGTCTCTCAATTCCATAAAGTCTTCCATAAACTTCTAAGTTTTGTCTTACGGTAAGTTTTTTTGGTAGTTCAATATAAGGTGATGCAAAGTTAATTCGAGCCAGTATATCGTTTCTTTTATAAGTTTCTAAATTTTTATCATTAATAATTATTTGACCACTGCTCGGTTTTATAAGCCCAAGTATCATTCCTATAGATGTAGTTTTTCCACAACCATTTGGCCCAAGTAGACCAAGTGTATTATTTTTTTCAATACTAAAGCTTATGTTATTTACAGCGAAGTTATTTTTAAATTTTTTAGTAAGATTTTTAATTTGTATAAACATTTAATAAGCAGCTTTTCTTAATCTATCATTAATAGCTATTCCAATTTTATTGTTTGGAATTTTAACTACATTTATTTTTTTAAATCCTAAATTTTTAATTTTTCGCAAAGTTTTGTATAAATTTCTTGCAGCTTCTTTTATGTTACCATTTTTACTTAAATTAAATATATTTTTACTACTTTTATACTTTTTTCCAAAAACTATTAATGCGGCTTTATCATCCATTCTCGTGCAGTTTAGTTTGATAGGTATACCAGGAGAATAATGTCTTTTTGAAAGACCAGGTGAGATCAGTTTATTTGTCTTTTTTAAAAAAGATACCTTTTTTTTTAAGACTTTACTTATATCCTTGCTACTAATTGCTCCAGGTCTAAGTATTTGAATTTTTTTATTTAAATTAATAACAGTAGACTCTAATCCAATTCTAGAGCGGCCACCGTCTAAAATAAATTTAATTTTATTACCAAATTCATCCAAAACATCATTGCTACTTACAGGGCTTACCGCAGAAGATAAATTTGCACTCGGAATAGCTAATGGAAAATTTAAATTTTTTAGTAATTTTCTAATAATTTTATTTTTAGGAAATCTAACAGCAATAGTTTTTAAATTTGAATTTGCTAAAAGTGATATTTTTGACTTTTTTTTCTTTTTCAAAATATAAGTTAAAGGTCCTGGGGAAAACTTATTATAAAGTTTCATAAATTCATGTTTGGTATATGCATCTTTCTTTAGTGATCTGAGATTATAGTAATGAATAATTAATGGATTTTTAGATGGTCTCTTTTTAAGTTTATATATTTTTTTTACCGAGATATTCGAATAAGCGTTACCTGCTAATCCATATACAGTCTCAGTAGGTACAGCAATTATATTGTTTTTTACTAAATTTTTTTTTGCTTTATTGAAATTTTGGGCAGAATTTTTATAGATATTTTTCATATTAAGATTATTATAAATTTTATGAAAACGAAAAATATTCCAACTGATATAAAAAGTAAATCATTAAACGAGACAAAATCAGAAATATCAG
>MDSV01149300.1_pt1 | contig 12576 bp, 7 predicted proteins | sample 810851 | NCBI WGS metagenome assembly MDSV01 (sample SAMN05326640, study PRJNA326480) | marine metagenome | isolation source: seawater | place: Atlantic Ocean: North East | collected 2012
CCGCACGCCACAAAGTATGTTTGATTATTACCGTGAGCATATTGCATTTGATAATATGAATTACGGCCCGTTGCCCAAACTAATCCATCTTCGTCGATATACCAGCACGTACCATATTGACCATTTGTCTCTTTAACATAGACGGCGTCCTCTACATACTGTACTCCAGACTCTCCTGTCTTAGGATGTCGTACACATTTCTTAGGGCCATAAGTAAATGAGTTGCTGGTTGTACTATTGTTAACGCCAACTTGGCCATAGCCATTATAACCCCAGCCCCATAGTGAACCATCATCGCATAAGGCATGAAATGACAAAGCTGAATCATTTTGTTCGCCGGAGCTGCTAAACTGAATTACTTTTCTTGGCTTATCAGTTTGAAGATTCCAGTAAAATCTTTCCCAGTGATTAGATGACGAGCCAGTGTTAGTATAACTCCAGCCAACTACACGTAAAGATGCTCGGTTCGAGGTACTTTGATCTCCTACCTGTCCGTGTCCGTTATAACCATTAGAAAAAAGAATACCATTAGCAGTTAAGAACAAGTTGGTATATCCCATGTATATACCAACGATCTTCATTCCGTTTACGCCCTCAGCCATATGTTCGCGTAAGTCATAGCCAGACCAGCTTGATGGAATATCATCTTTTGATAGATTTCCAATCATAATATTACGTAGTACATCTCCGTTGATACTTACCCATTGCATCGGCGAGTGTACAGTAGCACCATTATAATCCCATGAGCTATGGTTACCAGCACCTTTATCTGAATACTGGTTAATACCCATCATGGCAATAGAAAAGCCGTCATTAACTACAAAGGCATATTGTGAGTCAGCGCCTTGCTGATCATTAGTCTGTGTATGACGCCAGTTCTTACTACTTCGTTTGTTAATGTTGTGGACAATATTATATAGGCTTTTACTCTTAGAGGCTTGATCACCATACATCGGCCTACTTCCAGGAAGTAGCTGGACTTTCATAAATTGACCGCCACCGCTTGCTGAAGGAACAAAGCTGCTTCCTCCAGAAGAAGCAACTTTTTTAGGAAGGTCGACTGTTATGGTGCTGTTAGCCATTAGTAATCTCCGCTATAAATATCTATATAAACACTACCTATAGCTCCAGCGGTATCTGCTGGCTTAGCAACATATATTGGGTGTTTACATAACCACCATCTGTCACCGTCAAGCCATGGTGCTTGAGTCAAGTCCATACCACTACTTGCAGCAGCACCGCCGTAACCTGCTAAAGCTGCTACCGACATACTAAACATCGATATAAACTTATAAGCCGTTACACTCTGCCCAAGCTGCTGGGTTATGGTATTACCAGGTGTATTAGTTAGTGTTAATACAGTAGTTGTTATTGATGCAACACGATAAGCTCCTCTGTTAGCTGCTGCTACAGAAGTACCTAGCGATATAAGATCTCCAACAATTAGATCTGAATGATCTGTTGAAGCATCCCAGTTGGCTGCATCGGTTCTTGTCATTGTAAAGGGATCTGAAGCTGCTGTACTACCAGGCACTAGGTTAACACCAACATTTCTAAATATTGGTCTCATATAACCAAAGTGAAGTACTGCAGCGTTAGATGGGTCCTCGTTTCTCAGTGCAATCTGATGAATCCTAGATCCGTTACGACCAGGATTAAAAGCAAGGATAGGTTCATTTGCATCTGTTGGTCTTAATTCTGTATGATCTTGACGATACTTACCTACAAACAAAGGTTCTTTATTTATAGCTATATCATCAGTGGTTGCTTGACCACCCATATCAGCATGTGAATTACAGTAGTACCAAAGTTCCGGAGTACTTGCAGGTGCAGCACCTACCTTAATCATTGTATATGCAGCAGCCTGACCAGGCGTACCGCTTGTTGTCACGCCAGTGGTATATCCTGAACCACCATTGTGTGTACCATCCGCAACGGTGGAAAATCTAAGAGGGTGCCCCGTATTACTAAGATCTGATTGATCAAGGTAATAGTATTTACCCTCATCTAGTCTTAATGTAGGAGTCTCGTACCCGTCAATGAAGTATCGATTCCCATCGGCGGTGGCTTTAACTTTAACTATCATTTTAATATAGTTCATTAGTCACCTCCTAAATAAAGTTACTCACCAGCTGCACTTTAGTTATTGCGCCGACAGCAGGACTGAGTGCAACTGATCTTGTTTCATTCCCTCCATCGTTATTAGTTGTCATACTAATTCCCGTCCCTGATATAATTTTGGCTTCAACAAAACTAGCTGTCTGGTCATTAGCACTAATTTTAACGTTACCAGGACTTAATTGATTCTGAATTGTAGTTGCAGTTTGTGCTGCAGTCTCTGCATCATTCTTGTAACCAAGAGCAAGATTTGCATTTGTCTGAGCAGATGCAATATCTGTAGCATTAGGTCCATTAATAAGACCGCTACCTGTTGGATTCCAGATTAATGCACGACCAGCTTCTGGTTCTGCAAGTTCAATACTTGTTACAGTGGCAGATGTGATAGCAACTTTTAATGATCTATCGATCTGCTCACTAAGCATAGTAGCAATAAGAGTAAGTTTATCTAGGGCACCTTCATGCGTTTCAGCGGGGAATGGGTCACCTTCAACATAGTCAACTTGTTGCGTAATATTAATAGCACGCACAATAATAACCCTGTGCGTGGTAGGTAAATTAGTGTTTAGAGTAATCGTAGCATATTTAGTAGACGAGTTAATAGCAAGTGTATAATCATACGTTCCACCGCCACCTCTTACTTGCAAGGCACCTGTAGCCGTTGATGTATCAAATGTGTAGACTGCTAGATCATCGACAAGTTCGACCGGCGCATTAAAATAAAATGTCTTGGTCGCTCCTGTACCTAGCTCTACAACTCGTTTTACCTCGGTTGCTATTGTCATTATCTTACTCCTTCGAACAGCCTATCGCCGCCACCATATGGAATTGCTCTAGAAGGTGGCATATAGAAACGCTGATCATTTTCAGTCATTATACGCTGTTCTAAACGAGAAAGATACCCCGGATTTACAAATTCTTGTAACTGGTACAAAAATAGGTAATCTAAGGCCATTCTGGTATAGAACAAATTTATAAACGGGGTGTTATCTTTTACCATTTGTAAGGCCGTAGCACCAAAATCCTCACCTCTAGTTGCCTTACTGTATAGTTCTGCAATTGTGTCTATTTGTCCTAGTGTAGGACCTGCCGCTGTTGATAAAGCTGATCTACCAAACCTGCTAAACTCACCAAATAAGAAATCGCCGTAAATACCTAGCCCGCCGCCTTGTGTCATAGCAGCAAGAAGTAACCTACTATCTTGTCCTACATCACCGGTAGGTACTCGTGGTGTACGACCTTTTAACATATCTTTAGCGTACATAGCGCTGTAACCCATGGCAGTAGTCATAACCATAAGTTGTGCAACGCCCATAATATCTGCCTTGCCATCCATCTGGCCTTTCATTTCTCGTCCTAGACCACGACGAATCATAGTAACAGGAAACGACTTAAACTGCATAACATGACGTACAACCTCACCCCATGCCGTACCAGCCTGGGTACCTTGGTTCATGATTGCACGTTCTGCAGCACCGGGCATTGGTATACCGTGATCGGCTCTGTCTAAGAAAAATGTATCTAAATCAGAGGCCAACTTTTCTCTAGCCTCATTAATTGACCTTTTTGTCGTTTTTGTAACACCTTTAGCTGCAAGATAATCTTTTATAATTTGATCGTCTAGTTCTTCAATGGCGTCAGTAATCATATATGCATTACCATCATCCATTGTTTTAACGCCATGCGTTCTAAGAATATCCCACTCTAAACGTCCTATCTCGTACTGTTGAAATACGTTATGTAGTCTAGTGCCAAGCTGGTCATAAGAGAGGTTAGCATCTGATGCCAACCTATTGCTCATCATTAATCCCATGCCTGTACGGTGTGAGTCATTCCACCAGCTCATAAGGTTTAGCTTAAAAAACTTTTGTTGCAGCTTAGCACCTACACCGGCCACATGATCGTTTGCATGAAACCTGCTCATTAGGTCACCGGTAATACCATCAAAGCCAATTCCCATACTACGTGCCACTGACTTCTGTGCTTGATTTCCTCGGCCGCGGAATAAATTCCCTACAGCATTTGTATATGCAGAGAATACATTCACACCTTGATACCTTAGTTCCGCTGCCTGGTTGGCAATATCAGTCATAGATGAAATAGTAGCGCCGCCTAGTTTTGATATATTAGAGATAACTCTTAAGCCAGCATTAATCTTAGCTGTTCTCATATTAACAGGAATACGAGTTGTACCGTCAAGCTCAGCCATTAAATTAGCTAGACTATTACTATTAAGATTATCTACCTGTTTAAGATCACCTCGTTTTTGTGCTTCATTAATAAAACGCTTTTTAATCTTATCTAGCATTGCAACAGGGTTTGTACCTAGACCTCGCATCAAAGCAGTATTACGACCAAGATGCTCTAATCCATGTACAATGCCTTCTCTTAAATCTCCTGTGCCAAACTTGCCGTTGTATTCCATAAACGATGCTGAGTCCTTGAAATGCAATATACGCTCAGCAGACGCTTTTTTAGCTAAATTAGCAGGGCCCTTGAATCCATACAAGTGGTTTGACTCATTTGGTGTTTCGCCCTTGAATCTACGATGTACGCCTGATGCTAGTCCTTTATAAGCACCTTCTAAAAATTTACGTTTATCCGCACCTTTTAATGTGGCTGCATCATCGATCTTATCCCATACAAAATTAATCCAGCCGTCCATTGTTTCTTTTCTAATACGCAACATATCGTGCGATTGTCTCATAATGTAGCCAGGCATTGGCTTAATAAATGATCCGGCATTATTAGAGTTTTTAACTGCAATACTTTGTACTCTGTGTATAGCTTCTGCAATACGCCTTGCTGCAGCAGATCCTGTAACACCAGGGTTACCACCAGGTTTCATTTCCCAAAGCTCAGCGGCAATCTCAGTATCTAGTTTACCAGAGTTAAATAAAGTTATGTCTCCATTCTTTTCGACTTCATCGATTAATTTGCCTACATATTTATTTGTAAGCGACTTACCTTGTACATCAATACTGTTTTTAGATCCTAGCTTAGATTGCACTGATCCACCAAGATATGCTTTTAAGCCTTCAAAATGATCATCGCCAAACCGTAGTATCTTTTGCATGGCTCTCATTTCAGTCATTGCATTAATAGCACGATTACGCTTTTCAATAGTAGCAGCAAGCATGGTATCATCATACCTGCCCTTAATATAGTTCTTTATAGCGTCGTCCATATTGTCAACGCCTTTTGTTTTAGCGTTTTCTATAAAGTCATTAATCTCTTCTAGCATATCCATGGCTGCTTCATCAGAGATGCTGCCATCTTTATTTGCTGCTTTAATAACGCCTATACACTGTTTTATACTCATACGCCCCTCACACAAACTGCTGCTGCTTTTGCAGCTTGAAACAAGTCATCGGCCATTTTAGCGTCTAGCTTACCTTCTTCTTCGATCTTAGTAAGTACATCGGTAAATTCTTTGACATACTTAGGATCAACGTTCATGATCTCTGCTTGTATCATTTCATTTAATTCTTCGATTGTTTTTTGCTGCTCAGCCAAATCTTTACTTACATTTACTTTTAATGTTTCCTGTACTTGATTTGGATTAATATCAAGATCAGGATCATCAGGCAATATATCTGATACAGCATTTGATGGCTGCGTATGATATTTCTGTGCTACCTTGATTGCTTGCTGCTTAGTCATCTTAGGCATTGGCGTTTCACCAGGCCTTAATGCATCTAACTGCAATTCAAAATGTCCTGCCTTACTTGTAGGATTAACCTCGCGTACAACAAAGGTGGTGTCTTGCGGCAATAGAAGCTCTGTCTCATTTTGACCATGTGCAAAGCCTTCTGAATGTTTACCAGTTGCTATTGCCTTCATACCCTTAGGTACTCTGATCTTTAGCACAATATTATTATCAACGTTAAAACCGCTAGCTTTTGTTTTTGACAAGCCAGTCGACGTAAATCCCTTAAATGTAACAGTACCGCCTTTCATAGCTTTAGCCGTATTTATGTCTGTTAAATTTTGTATGTTAAGACCCTTGACATCATTAAATGCTGTATATGGAGTACCATAACGCCAGACCTCGACTGTCTGATCGATGCCCTTGAGCTTCATAATTATGTCTTGTAATTTTTTACCGTAAGCCATACCCATAGCAGCTACTTGTTCTGGCGTATCTACTTTCATACCCATAACTTCGCCTGACGATTTAATATAGCTGGGACTCTTGTTCATAGCTTTTTGGATTTCTCCCAGATCATTTTGGTAGCGAAGTACTTTATTTAACCAGATATAACCGTTACCTGTATATGCTTCTACAAACCCTTTTTCTGCAGTTGTTAATTTTTGCTGCTGAGCTTTATTTAATTTTTTAATTGCCTTCATACCAGAGTCAACACTGTTAGCTACAACAACCCCTTTCTTAGTAGATGTGCTCTGTGCTACTCTTGCAATGTCTCCAAACTCTTTACTTTCACTCAAGGCTTGTCTACGACCTACAAGATAAGTAATCATCTTGTCTTCTACATCTTTAGAAAAGCCAAGCATTTTTACTACGTCATTTATTTCAGCCTGATCTGTTTGGAATATGTTGACAGCTTTTGCTTGAGCAATTTGATTTAATTCATCTTGAGTATAACCAAGGTTTTTCATGAGCTTACTAAAATGAGGGTTTTTAGACTCACTCATCATAGTTGTCATTTCGTCGATCTTTACTCCAGAGATTGCATCGTCTGGCTTAAGATTACCTTGAGCTCTATATAGTAAAGCCCCACCTGGATCTATACGAAATACGCTGCCGTCTGCAGCAAGCATAAGATTAAAATTAGGAGCATTACCTACAACGTCCCAGTTACCTAAGAACATATCAACAATAAAATCATCAGCAAAAGCACGACGTACTTCTACTGGCAAGTTAGCAAATTCATCAGGTGTTATAGTTTTTGCATTAACTATACGTGATGCAATACCTACAACGTTACCTTGAGCATCTGCAACTAATTTTGTTTCAGGAAAAGCAACGCCAAACATTCTATATAATGTGGCTGCCATAAATTCATTTTTTGCTATATTAGGATCAGCGGGATATTTTACGTAATACTCTACACCTGTGGCAGCATCGATATACGTACCACCCTTTTGAGTACCTTGTTGCGGTCCTTTTTGCTGTAGGTTTTCAACGTTAAGCTGTTCGTCAAATGCTTCAATTTTTTGTGAGTTGCCAAGCAATGGCCCATCGTCAAAGACGGCTAGCTCATCTATAACTCCTTGCTGTCCTTTAGCTAGATCATTACCAAAAGCGCCGAGCTTTGAGTCACCTTGAAATAACTTCATAACGTCTTGCGGGTTAGCAAGGACGACATCTTTTTGGTTCATCTTAGGATTAAATTCAGCCTCAGTAATATCAAACACGTGGTGAATAGCACCATCTTCTAGTTTAATACTACCGCCGTATTTTATGTTAGACTTGGCCATATCAACGCCATTCATTAACATGGCTTGATGAGTCTTTGATCCTAAGTCTAGGGGATCGCCTACGTCAGATCCAATCTCGTCAGTATCAAATAATTTTATATTGTCGCCTTCTTTAGGTACGACATGGTCACCTTCAGCTGTTCTAATCTTAAATACTGCTTTTTGTTTTACGCCTGCTGATTGTGCTTGTGCAACAGCTGCTGCAAACTCAGGGTCTGAGTCCATAGCTTGTTTTAATTTTATACCACTAAGTTTCATGCCCTTATCTGCTTGGCGCATTAACTTAATAGACTCGTCAGCATTACCGTGTGGTTTATAGTTTTGTGTATCACCTGCCTGATGTGGCGCGCTAGAATCACCTTCGGCTATGGTTCTAGAAAAGGTTGTAGCTGATCCAAACTCTGCTTCATCAGCATTATTTACAGGTGTCTTAAATTCTGGTTCATCACTCATATTTGTGAGTGGTGTAACTTCTACAGATTTACCTTCAGCTAATTGTTTAGAAGCTGAGTTAAAAGCTGCAGCATGTCGTTTAGCTCTGACATGCCTAATTTTATCTAAAACAGCGCCACCTGTTACATGCAAACCACCACCTGCAAATGTACCAAATACTACGTTCATAGCAGATTGTGCTAATCCATAGTCAGCCATTTCTTGTTTAGCAGCACCTAAGATAAAAGGTTCAGCCAAGGCGGATCCATAGAAACCGCCTAAGCCTCCCTGAACAGCTCTTGCACCGGCCGTTGCAACTGTCTTACCGCCAATGACTTTAGTGGCTGTCATGCCAAACACGCTCATTACTCTGGCGGCTCCTAGGGGAGGAATAAAGTACAAAGGAATAGTTACAGGGTCGATCAGAGCCATACCCATTTCTAATGACATACCCTTGGCAAATTCCATACCATAGGCTTGTTCTAGATTATAATTAAATTTTACCTCTTGCTCTTTACGTTGATTAAGAACATGCGCCTCTAAATTACTAACAGGCTCACTAAAACTTAAATGCCCCTTAATCCCGTATTGCTTGTTAGCTTCTTCAGGTGATAATTTAACAATATCAACATCTGCAAAATCTGGATATTTTTCATCAAACTTATCTTTTGACCATGGTACATCAGGGGCGTCATAACGACCTTTGCCATGCCTTGATAATTTTCTAGGGCCAATAGTATTATATATATCTGTATACCTATCTCGATCTTCTGGACTAGCATCGGCATACTTTCTAATATTATTTAGCTCTTGCATACGAGTCAGCGAGTCAGTCAATGCAAATCTTTCACCACGTTCTATTGCAGAATCTGACGTTACAGATCCTACAGAAGGCAGCATGTCTTGACCGATAAGATCAAACACTTTACTTGAGTATGCTGTGTTAGACCTTATTTTCATTGAGTCAACCCTTGTAGGTATTCAAACGAGAAGTAAAGTGGCTCCTCTTTCTTTTCATGATGGTTCATACGCTTTAGAGGTATACGCAACCCATCCCCATCGTATGTAGCTTCTGCACCAGCAAGTATTGGTAATACTAAAAATACACCCTCACCGTCGTCTGACATTACCCAAGAGCCTTTTTCATGTATTACTGCAGCAAGCCTTTTTGATTTAAGAGCAGAGTCAGCATCAACAACTGCTGACATACTACCAGGTACAATAATATCCATATTAGCAATTAACATAGCAGCAGAATCTTCAGAGCCTATAAAAGAGTCTAGTTTATTTTTTACTATCTCACCATTAATAGGTGTACCATTTGCATCCATATGACTTGGCAATACGTACCAGTTATGTTTTTCACCTTCCATAAACTGTACACCAGAAGCCTCAAACATTTTCTTTACAGTTGCTGCTGCTTGATCACCACTTATACCGCCAGGGTTTTGTGACATAATTTGCAGAGTCATTTTGTGGATGGTGTTATACATCTTTTGGCCTAAATCAAACCTGTGAGGCATACCGCCAGTAAAATCTTTTAAGAAGCCATTTAAGTGTGTAGCAACACCCTTACTTGCAGATGTAGCATTATACCCTTCTGGTAAACCTTGAAGTCTATCCTCAAGAGCAGTCTTATCTGCAAACATAGCTGCTGTATAACTAGTTGCTAGATTAGTGCCATGAAAAGCACCGGCAACCATCCAATTAACATCTAACCTGTTTGGATTATCTGGGTCTGTAAGTTGGCGCCATAAGTCTGGAAAGTACTCGCCATACTCACCGCCAAGTTTTTCTATCATGGCAGCAGCCATTTCAGGCTGCTTCATAGCTTTTAGTGAGTTAACAATCGATTCAGCTTCAGCGTTAGGTAGAATACCAACATTCTTATGACCAAGTTCAGCACCTAGTGCTTTAATCTTTTCGTATTTTTCTGGACCATTAGGCATGCCCTTAATACCAGGCTGCCTGTTAGCAAACTCTGCAAAATCATCTTGTCTCATTTTCATGGTTTGAGCAAACTTAGGCATAGCCGCAGTAATTGCGCCTGCAATCTCTACGTTAGTCATACCTTCGACAAAACTGTTCTCATCAACATATGAAGATAAATCTTTTCCTTTTAGATCTACAGCATCCATCATGCTTAATGCTTCTATATCACGCATAAACCCAGCAAGGTTTGTTACGTCCATTGTATCAGCTCGGTTAACAAGATGCCCAGTAAGTCTAGCAACTTTATGTTTTGACTCATATGTCTTCCAAGCTAGATCGTAGGCTTCTTTTAGCTCAGGTATCAATTCAACCTTAGCTTTAGCAAACGGACCAGAACCACCATATACTTTTTCAAATTCAGACTTAGCTTGATCAATATCTCTAAATGTTTCAAGTCCCTCACCGCCATTTGCTACGCCTTGTAAATGCTGTCCGACATCTGTATCTAACTGCATTACATCTTGCTTATGCACAATAGTGGCTGCAGCCTTCGCTTTGTTAAGCAAAGTATTTTGTTCTGCCTTGCTAAGAAATTTTAATGCACCTCTTAGTTTATCGCTGCCATACCCTGATCTTTTAAGGTTTGGATGAAGAGTCGCATAGGCTTCAAACGGCGAGGATGCTATCATGCCTTCAACTGCATTATAAACAACCGTACGTTTTGCAGATTTAGAAACGCCTAAAAGATCTCCTGCTTTAATTAAGCCGCCATACCCCTCAACTTCTTTTGTCTTAGGATCATCTTTGCCGTAAGTTAATATATCAACACGATTAAGATAAGTATCAATGGCACCAGGATTCTTAAAGGCCTGGTCAGCTGTTGTTTGTAATGATCCTTCTAATTGTTCTAGTTGAGCTTTAGATCTAAGAGCTCCTTCATGCCGCATAGCACCTATTTTATAAGCAGACTTAAGTTGCGTTAGACGCTCATTCCAAAGTCTTTGAGCATACTCATTAGGAGCCTTATACCTTTCATTTCCTGCACTGTCTTTCTTCCCCATTGTCCCATCTACAGCGGACATAAGCTGGTTAGTATAGGTATTAGGGTTTGAGCCATCCTTAAATGAGGAATCATTTAAGTAATCACTAGGTGTTTGCTTTAGCTGCAAGTCTTGAGTCTTTGCTTCCATGTCTTGCTCAAACTCAGTTTCAGCAGCAATAACCCACATCTTAGCATCTTGCTCAGCTTTCTTAATTTCATACTTAGCAGCACGATCACCTTCTTGGATCATAGCACCGCCCATTCTTGCCATAGCTTTACCAGGGGCAGCAAACTGCTGTATAGCAGAACCGCTCATAGGTGTAAGTCTACGTGTCGGTAAACTTACCTCTCCGCCTTGATTTGAATATTTAGGAACCTGTACCATTAGATTAGCCCCACTTGCTGGCCATATCTATAGTTACCAAGTGTTTGGCCGCCGCCACTTAATAATGTTCCTGCAGCGTTATACATACCGGCTGTCTTAGCAGCTTTACCTTGCATTCTAGACAAGGCTGCTTGCGATCTTTGATTAACTGCTTCTACGCTACCACCATATAAGATAGCCATTCTGTCCATTTCGCCCTCCGTGACCGTTTGTCTTAATGTATCAAGAGCGGTACCAACATTTGCTCTAAAGCCAGAAGCTGAATAAGCAACTCGTTGGGAGGCTAATACTTTTCTAGTACGCGATTCTTGACGACGCGCTTCATACGCAGCTTGATCTTTAGCTATTTGAGCATTACGCTCTTGTATTGCAGCGTTATACTCATAGGCTTTTTGTTGTGCCTTACCTGCTTGATACTGGCCATAGGCAGAAACCGCGGTACCAACCGCCATCATAGCTACTGCAACTTCAAACCCCATTAGTACACCTTCGCATATCTATAGTGATCGCGCCCATCTGGTCCAAACGCCTTCATCACGCCTTCATTAACATATCCTTGCCACTCTAACCAACGCTGCCAGACACAGTTAGCGGTAGGTACTGTTGTTTGTGCACGCCTTGGATTAAAATTATCAACAAGAAATTTTTCTTGCTTCTTAATTAACTTTATACACTGCAATTTGCGGTTTTGAAACTTTTTACTTGTAAATAAGAAAGTTTCATAATTTCCTGGCCATATAGGTATCGCTCCAAATATGGCATAAAAGTGACCGTCTTCAGTCAGAGTAAAAGCCACGGCTTGCTTTTCCCAGTTTACCCCATCCCTAAATACAGGATATTCGGGTACTAAAAAATCTAAATGCCAGTTTTCGAATGGTACAACTATCATCGTTCTGACACCACCAATGCATACATAACGGCCAAGATAGTACAAGGCAACGGATCGTCATGCACAAAATATAAGTCAAACTGTCTATTAGGAGTATGTGCTAATAATAGTCTTTTATCTCCTGTAAATAGCTCTAACGAGCCCATAGGTATAGATGGCGTACGAAAAGGTATCTCTTGCAGATTTGTAAGCTCATCTCCTATTTTAAGGGTATATGTATCTACCACCCTAGCTGTAATTCTTTCAATACGTCTAGTCTTACCTTGTGACGGGCCTGACTCCGTTTGTACTTCAGGATCTAGCGTACGCATCAAAGCTCGATAAGATAATCCTACA
>MDSV01216703.1_pt1 | contig 12573 bp, 11 predicted proteins | sample 810851 | NCBI WGS metagenome assembly MDSV01 (sample SAMN05326640, study PRJNA326480) | marine metagenome | isolation source: seawater | place: Atlantic Ocean: North East | collected 2012
AAAAAAAAAAAAAGTAATCCTTGGCATTATCAAATGGTAGATCTTGGTTACAATTATAGGCTCTCAGACATAAATTGCGCTTTAGGCAACAGTCAATTAAGTAAATTAGATATTTTTATAAAAAAAAGAAGAAGTATAGCTAATATATACAATGAAAAATTTAAAAACGAAAAATATATTTCTATACCTAAATGTAAAAAAAATATTAAACATTCGTATCATATTTATCCTTTGAGAATTGATTTTAAAAAGTTTAAAATAAGAAAAATTGATTTTTTAAGAAAGATGAAACGTAAAAAAATTTCTTTACAAGTTCATTATATACCTATTTTTAAACAGCCGTATTACAAAAAAAATTACAAGATTAAAGAAAAAGAATTTAAAAATTCTATAGATTTTTATAATGAGGAAGTTTCCTTGCCACTACATGTTTCTTTAAAATACTCGCAAATAAAGTATATTATTAATCAAGTAAAGAATATTCTCAAAATAAATAAAAATGTTAACTAAATTAAAAAATTTTTTTTGGAGCTTTTACATTAAATCATCACCAAATAAATATGATGACAAGCATAAAGGAACGTTTAGTGTTTGGAGAGTTTTTACTTTAAACTTAATGCGACCTGGAAGAATACTAAAGAGATTACAATATAAACAAATCTTTAGAAATAAAAAAAATATTTTAAATAATTTTGAAAAAAAAATTAATAATATCAAGCTTGAAAAAGAAATTGATAGCAATAAGTTTGAATTAGTAAAAAGCAAATTAGCAAACTTAGTTGATGATGGCGTAGCTGTAATTCCTGATTATTTCGATATATCTACTATTGATACTTTTAAAACTAAATATAAAGAGACTATAGATAAAACAAAAAATTTTGATAGCCAAATTCCATCATACAGCACCAATAATCTACCTCTATCTAACGATCTTAATTTATTATGGTTAGACAATGTTTTAATAAATTTAATTTCAGCTTATTTTAATCATGCAGTATATGCTAGAAATTATCCTGAATTAAATTATACCAACGTGCCTCAAAAAAAACTGAGTCATAATGGTTCTGATGAAAAAAGAGCATCAGATAAATGGCATGTAGATCATGCCGTACTTTTTAATATTCATATTTTATTAGAAGATGTCGACAAAGACGGAACTTGTATGGAAGTTATGCCCAGAACACAAAAATTATTTAATTATGCCTCAAATTATTCAGAAAATGTAATTAAAGATCTAAAAAGAGAAAGCGTTAAATGTTTTGGAAAAAGAGGCACAGTGTACATGCATACCGGAAATGTAATACATCGTTTAAGAGCAGTGGAAGGCAGTAACAGGTTAAATTTGCATTTTGAATTTTCCCCAGGCACAAATATTTTGTTAGATGTAAATAAAATTACAAAATGTTTATCATCAGGATTTAATTTAGAGAAATTATCTCATCAAAATAGAGATATTTTAAAAGCTATATTTCCTAAAACATTACTCAAAGGTTACGACGTCAAAAAGGAATCACTTAATCCAAATACTTTTCAAGGAATATAGAAAAGTTTATTATGATTAATAAGCTAAAAATTGGAAAAAAATACAAACCTTATATAATTGCTGAAATGTCTGGTAATCATAATGGTTCATTAAGTAATGCCTTAAAGATAGTAAGAGCAGCAGCAAAAGCTGGAGTTAGTGCTATAAAACTCCAGACTTATACAGCAGACACAATGACCATAAATACAAGGCAAAAAGGATTTATGATAAATTCAGAGTCTAGCTTATGGAAGGGTTACTCACTTTATGATTTATACAAAAAAGCACATACCCCATGGTCTTGGCACAAAAAAATATTTAAAGAAGCAAAGAAATTAGGATTACAGTATTTTTCAACTCCATTTGATCTAAGCGCTATTGAATTTTTAAAACAATTTAATCTACCGATTTATAAAGTCGCCTCGTTTGAAAATACTGATATTAGACTAATCAAATTATTAGCAAAAACAAGAAAACCTATAATAATTTCATTAGGTCTTGCTACCATTGGTCAGATAGAGGAAGCGGTTTATACTGCAAGAAAAAATGGCTGTAAAAAAATTGTACTTCTAAAATGCACAAGTGATTATCCAGCTAAAGCAAAAGATACAAATTTGAATTCTATTGAATTTTTGAAAAAAAAATTTAAGTGTGAGGTTGGTTTATCTGATCACACCAAAGGCATAGGTGTTGCAGTAGCAGCGATTGCAAAAGGAGCAACGGTAATAGAAAAACATTTTACATTTGATAAAAGAGTTAAAAGTGTGGACTCTAGTTTTTCATTAGATACTACTGAAATGAAACAATTAGTAACAGAAGCAAATGCAGCATGGGAAGCAGAAGGAAGAGTTGAATTTTTTAAATCTCAATCAGAGAAAAAAAATTTAATATTTAGAAGATCAGTTTACGTAGTAAAGAATATTAAAAAAGGAGAAAAATTTACAACTAAAAACCTCAGATGTGTTAGACCAGGCTTCGGAGTTAATACAAAATTTTACGATAAAATTCTTAACAAGAAATCCTTCAAGAACTTTAAATTAGGTACCCCAATACAACATTCAGATTTAAAAAATTTAAAAATAAGATGAACAACCAAGAGAAATTTTGGAAGGGAGAATTTGGTGATATTTATATTAAACGAAATCAAAAGAAACTCATTAAAAATAATTTAGTTTTTTTTAATAAAATTCTAAAGGAAAAAAAAATAATATAAAAACCATTATTGAATTTGGAGCCAATATTGGAAATAATTTACATGCATTAAAAAAACTATGTAAAAAATTAAATAAAATTACTGCTATAGAAATTAATAACAAGGCTTGCAAAATTTTAAAAAAGAGTTTTAAAAACATAAATGTAATTAATGAAACAATTTTAAAATATAATTCAAAAGAAAAATATAACTTAGCAATTGTAAAAGGTGTTCTAATTCATATAAACCCGAAAGATTTGAATAAAATTTACGAAAAGATTTATAATAGCTCTAACAAATATATCTTGATTGCAGAGTATTATAATCCAAAGCCTGTAAAAATTAATTATCGAGGCTTTAAAAACAAACTTTTTAAACGTGATTTTGCTGGAGAATTTTTAAAAAAATTTAAAAATACTAAATTAATAGATTATGGATTTGTTTATAATAAAGATTTATATCCTCAAGACGATATTACTTGGTTCCTAATATCAAAAAATTAATACTTATAATGTTAAAGTTAAAAACTTTTTTTAAAAAAGAATGGAAATTTACTGTTAAAAAAAATATTGATATTCTCCTTCTAGACGATGGATATGTTAATTTTAAATTAAAAGGATATAAATCACACTTACTTTTTAACGAAGCTTATATTTTTATTATTATAAAATCGGTTTTTTTTTATTTTTTTTATAAAAGTAATAAATCTTTATATGAGGTATATTTTCAAAATTTAGTAAATAAGATTAATCCTAAAATTGCAATTGGTCACGACAAAAATGGAAAAATATTTATATTTAAAAAACTTTTTCCTAACAAAATTTCTATTGCTTACCAATTTGGTTATATTTTTGATCATTTTATTAGCAGTGAGTACAAAAAGAAACTAAGTGGAAGAAAAGTGGATTATTATTTCGTTTTTGATGACCGTTCTAAAAAAATATTAAAAAAAATAATAAAAAGTAATTATGTGATTTCAGGGTCAGTAAAAGGCAATGAATATTTAAAAAAGATAAAAAAAAGAACTATTTATGATATCATGTTTATTTCTTCATATAGGCCAATAAACAAGTCACAAAAAGACTGGGAACTGGTCAAATTTTTCAACGATCATGATAAATACCTTTTTAATATGATTTCGAATATCTGTCAGAAAAATAAATTTAAACTTTCAATTGCATTATCTAGTACTAGAAAAGATAAAAAAAAAAGAGATTTTTATAATTCCGAAATTAAGTACTTTAGAAAAATTTCCAATAAATTTATGATTTCTAAATTAAATTCTTATGAATTATCAGAAAAAGCAAACTTGTGTATAGGTACTTTTTCAAATTTAGCATATGAATTGCTTTTAAGTAAAAAGAAAGTAAGTATTTTTTATAAAGATAAAAAAAGAAAAAGATTAAAATTCCCTCAAAAAGAAAATAGTAAATTTATTTTTTATACTAAAAAACCTTCATACGTGGAAAAAAAAATAAAATATTTATTAAAAATGTCAGAGAATAAATGGACAGCTTTATTTAAGTCTTTTTATAGCTTAAATGTTATAGATTATAATAATAAAATTTTAAAAAATTTAATTCAAAAAGAATTAAAAAAAATCTAATGAAAATAGTTGCTATAATACCGATAAAAAAAAAATCAGAGAGAGTTAAAAGTAAAAATTTTATAAAAGTTAATAAAAAGCCTTTATTTAGATTTCTACTTGACAAAATTAAAAAGTGTAACTTTGATGAAGTATACGTGGATTCAGATAGCAAAATAGTAAAAAATTATTGTAAAAAAAATAACATTAATTTTATTCCAAGAGTTAGGAATTTATCTCGGAATACAGCAAATGGAAATCATTTACTTCTTTATCATCAAAAAATAATTAAAGCTGATTGCTATTTTCAATTATTTGTTACCTCACCTCTAATGAAAATTAAAACAATTAATAAGTGTATTGAAATTATGAAAAAAAGAAAAAAATATGACTCTATCTTTACAGTTGGTGAAATTTATTCTTGGTTCTGGTTTAAACATAAACCCATAAATTACAACCCCAAGGTATTACCCAGAAGCCAAGACGCTAGACCAATAATTCAAGAAACAACTGGTTTGTATGGGATAAGGTCTGGCGCATTAAAACAGAGAAAAAGCAGAATAGGTTTCAAGCCTTACTTATTTAAAGTACAAAAAGAGGAAATTATTGATTTAGATAATAAAGACGATGTCGAATTTTTTAAATTTTATGCAGCAAAAAATCCTTCTCGCACAAGATATTGATGAATTAAAGTTTATACTTTCAAATAAATTTAAAGATATCACCTGTTTGCCATTGAATCTCAAGACTCAAATTTATTGTATGGCTAACAATATAAGGTATTTTGATTTAATGGAATTAAGCGACAATAATTTTCATCTTTCCATACAAAAAGAGACTGAAGAGTTAATAAATCAAATTGAAGTTGAATACATCAAAGAAAGTAGTTTTAAAATTGAATTCATATCTTGGATAAGACAAAGAATTTATTCAATTATTTTTGTAAAAACTTTAATAGATAAAATAAATCACAAGAATAAGATTCAAGAAATAGTCGTATCAGGTTGGAATGATTTTTTTGGTATAAATTCAAAAAAAAATTATTATTTATCTTTTGTAATAAATAATTTATTTAAAGAAATTAAAATCAGAAATATTACCAATTCCTTAGACCAAAGAAACAAAAATTTTTTATTAGATTATTCCTTAAAAAAAATAAAAAATAAAAAATCTATTTTAGTAAATAACTTAGGATATAATTTTAAGAGAATTTTTTTCTGGGCGAAAAAAAATAATTATATTATAGTCTCACCAATTTTCGAAAAACAAAATTTTTTTAAAAAAATAATTTACAATTTTTTTGGTATTTATTTTATAGAAATCTTAGGTAAAAATAGTAATTTAAATAAAGACCAATCCCAAATTAATTTTAAAAAAAATTTAAAATATAAATCTAATTTATTATCAGAGTGTATTTTTTATCCTGAAAAACCGATAAAAGATATAATTAGTAATTATAGTAATTTGTCCAAGGCCTTGAATGAAATGATAAAAAATATCAAACCAGATATGGTAATAACAAATATATCAAGAGGTATAGGTGGGTGTCTTTTAGAACAAGCAAAGAAAAATAAAATTAAATCTTTTTGTATTCCTCATGGGACTCTTTCAAGCAATTATAATACAAATGATAAATTGTACAAAAAAATAATCTCAGACGCAATTGTCCCAAATTCAGCCATTAAATTTGCAGTTCAAACAAAAATTTGTGAAAAATTTGTTCAAAAAAATGATTTAAAGAACAGCATAATAACTGGAAACTTAATTTTTAGTGAAGTAAAAAAAAAAAAACCAGAAATTATTTTGTATGCTGTTACACAAAAAGACTTTTATAATATGCAATTTTACGGTGTTGAAACTTTTTACGAATATTTAGATAATTTAGATTTTCTTGATAAATTTTCAAATAAAATAGATAAAAAAATTATTGTTAAACCTCACCCTTCAGAATTTGATAGTATCTCATTTTTAAAAACTAAATTTAAAAATTTAGAATTTACTAAGGAAAAAAATGAAATATTATTACAAAAAACTGCAATCACTCTATCCTTTTCTTCTACTATGATAGAGGACTCTCTTTGTTCAAAAATACCAGTTATACTATTGGATAGGTGGAAACGTTATAAACACTGTATGGCTGAAATAGATCCTAACAAGAAAGACTCACCTGTTTATTATATAAACAATGAGACAGATTTAAAAAAATGCATAGATACTATATTAAAAAGTGATAAAATTAATTTTGAAAACTTTATTTTTAATCAATCTTACAAAAATAATTTAGATAAAATTTTAAAAATATTTTTAAACTAATAATGAAAATTCTTGTTACAGGAGGAAGTGGATTTTTAGGATCGCATGTAGCCGATGAATTAAGCAAGAGAGGCCATAAAGTAATCATATTTGATAAAGTAAAATCAAAGTGGTTAAAAAAAAATCAGACCATTGTTCTTGGAAATATCTTAAATATTAATAAAATTAATAAGGTGGCAAAAGGTGTTCAGGTAATTTTTCATATAGCAGCATTAGCAGATTTGGAAGATGCTTTGCATAAGCCAGTTGAAACAATTAAAAATAATATCTTGGGTACAGTAAATATTTTAGAACTGGCAAAAAAATTTAATATTAAAAGAGTCATATATGCGAGTAGTATTTACTCTACTAGTGCTCAAGGTGGTTTTTACAGGTGTAGCAAAAGAGCAGCAGAGGACTACATTGAAGAATATTATAAAAGATTCGGTATAACATTTACAATTCTTAGATATGGCTCTCTTTATGGATTGAGAGCGACTAAATCCAACGGAATTTTTAGGGTAATCAGCAAAGCTGTTCAATCCAACTCAGTTCAATATAAAGGCAGTAAAAGTTCTGTAAGGAAATATATACATGTAGCTGACGCCGCTAAAGCAACGGCCGACTCAATTTCATCAAAGTATAAAAACAAATATGTAAATATATTGGGTTCCAAATCTTATAAAGTCATTGATTTACTAAAATTAATATCAAAGTTGGTCAAATCTCAAAAAAGAATACGATTTTTAGATAAAAAATATTTAGGTCATTATGTCAAATCACCAAAAAAGCTTAAAATTGAAAAAGGAAAAAATTTTAAATTTAAAAGCTTTGTTAAATTAGAAATTGGTATTAAAGAAATTATTAAAAGCCTATCTTGATGAACTCAGAGGTTAATCAAAAAAAATTATTAGATAAGGTTAAAAAATATATTAATAATAATTCAAGTTGTCCATTTTCAGATCTAAGTAGCTATATGTTCTTAGGTATATGGGACCATAGTCCGGGGTGGTCAATGATAAAACTTTTAGAAAAAGGTTGGATATTTTTGCCAAAATTTTTTTTTATCTTTTTGAAAAGTTTTTTAGCTACAGGTTTTTTTAAAAAATACTATTTAACTGGTAACGCACATACTAATTCAAAGTATAAAACTTTAGTTTTATCATGGTCATTCGAACAAAATTTTGAAAAAGATGGCTCTTTTAACGACAGATATTTGAAGGAAAATTCCAAGAACCACAAAGAAATTTTGTGGGTTCTTGTATCCATTGATAATTATACTCCAAAAAAATTAGAAGATAATATTTTAGTTATAAAGAAAAAAAATAATGGTTTATTTTTTTATATTATATTCTTAATCAAAAATTTTTTTTCTAAATTAAGATTAAGTAGATTTTCAATAAAAAGACTTTTTCAAATCCTTCCAAATCAATCACTACAGGCTGAAAAACTACAAGAAATAATATTAAATAATATTGATATTAAAAATTTTTCAAAAATTTTAATTCCTTACGAAGGGCAGCCCTTTCAAAATTTTTTAATTTCTAAAATTAAGAAAATTTCGAAAAATATTAAAACAATAGGTTATCTTCATGCAATGCTTCCTTCTTTTCCTACAAATTACATTTACAGAAAAGGTTCACCTGATATTCTTCTAGTTCATGGAGTTAGCCAAAAGGAAATTCTTAAAAATGACCTTGAGTGGCCAGACCACAAATTAAAAGAAATTGAATCTTTAAGATATAGAGAAGAATCAACATATGATTTATCTAACAAAATTTTCGTGCCATTCGGATTATTTGAGGAACAAATTATTCTAAATAAATTTTCCTTTTTTTTAAATAACAGTGCAGATAACTCTTTACCAATTTTTGAAATTTTAAATCACCCAACCAAAAATACTTCAATTAAGCACATAAATTTTATTAAAAGATTAAATGATATCTTAAAAAAAAATGAAAAAAAATTTAACAAAAATTCTAATAAAAAGATGTCAGTATGTTTTGGATGGACAGCGGCAATAATTGAAGCAATGGAAAGAGATATAGATATTGTTCACATTTGCTCAGATATAGTGCTTGAGTCATTTAATTCAGAAATGTGGAAAAATTTTAATATAAAAAAAATTGATGATTACATATATATTTATAATTTAAAAACTTTGGGAAGCTACATTAAATTCGGAACGAAAAAAAATTTGTTAAAAGAATCTTTAGAAGATATACAATAAACATATATGTTAAAAAAAAATAAAATTAATATTACGAAATTTAGAAAAAGTTTAAGATCAAAAAAAATATTATTAGGTGGTTGGATGCAGATTTCTAATCCAGATTTAACCGAATTAATGTGCAATTCTAAATTTTCTTGGATAGCATTTGATATGGAGCATGGCTCATTTGCGATTAATGATTTACCGAATTTATTTAGAGCAGCCGAATTAAATAATAAATTGACATTTGTTAGATTGCCTAACAAAGAGATGTATATTTGCAGTCAAGTTCTTGATGCTGGATGTGCAGGCATAATTATACCTAATATTAAAAATAAAAAAGAATTAGAGCTTTTGATTAAAAATTGTTATTTACCACCGTTAGGTAAAAGGGGAGTTGGTTATTCAAGGTCAAATGTTTATGGAAAAAATTTTGACGAATTTAAAAAACAAAAAGAAAAACCTATAATTGTAGCAATGATTGAAAATATTAATGCTGTAAACAAGTTAGACGAAATTCTCTCCGTAAAAGGTTTGGATGCAATACTTATCGGTCCTTATGATCTTTCAGCTAGTATGGGCATAACAGGAAAGTTTGATAATTTAAAATTTATTAAGGCTATAAAAAAAGTTGAGTCTATATCTAAAAAATCCAAAATTCCACTTGGTATACATGTTGTGGAACCAGGCATTCAAAAAGTTAAAAAATTTTTAAAGTCCGGATATAGATTTATTCCTTACTGTACAGATGCAGTATTAATTAATTCTGCAATTAAAAAATCTTTTGAAAAGTAAAACATGAAAAAAAGAATTATTGCTATAATCCCAGCAAGAATGGGTAGTTCGCGTTTTCCAGGAAAACCGATGAAAAAAATAAATGGAAAACCAATGATACAAATAGTTTATGAGAATGTTAAAAAAAATAAAAAACTTTCTGCAGTTGTGGTCGCCACATGCGATAAAATAATTTTTAACTTTATTCACTCTATTGGAGGTGAAGCAATTATAACAAGCAAAAAACATACTAGGGCGTCCGATAGATGTAGCGAAGCCTTAAAGAAAGTAGAAAAGCAAAAAAAAATTAAATATGACATTATTGTAATGGTACAGGGTGATGAACCAATGATAAATCCTACAATGATAAATCAATCTATAAATCCAATGTTAAAAAATAAAAAAATACTTGTGACTAATTTAATGAGTAAAATTACAAATAAAAAAGATTATGAAAATAAAAATTTTATAAAATTAGTTCACGATAAATTTAATAAAGCTCTTTATCTTTCAAGATCTTCTATACCACTTACTAAATTCTCTTTAAGTAAAAATATCAAAAAACAAGTTTGTGTAATTCCATTCAGAAGGGATTTTTTAATCTTATACAATAGACTTAAACCATCGCCATTAGAAAAACAGGAGTCAATTGATATGCTTAGGATTTTAGAATATGGATATGATTTACATTTAGTACAAACAAATTATTTTACACATGCTGTAGATACAAAAAAAGATCTATTGAAAGTTCAAAAATTTTTAAAAAAATGATAAAGCAAATAATTAAAAAAATTATTAATTTTTATAAATTTAAAAGAAGTTATAGCAAAATAACCTATATCAATAAAATTATGAAAGAAAATAAAATTTCAATTTTAGATATAGGAGCGGCTGGAGGAATAGAACAATTTCAGGACTCTTGGCAGCCTTTCCTTAACAGAGTTGACTTCATACTTTGCGAACCTCATGAAGAAAGTTTTAATTCAATTTTATCATTAAAAACAAAAGTTATAAATAAGGCCCTTAGTGACGAAATTAAAACAAACAATATTTTTTATGAAACAAGAAAACCTGAATGTTCAAGTATGAAAGAAATCAATTACGATTATTTAAAAAAATTTCCTTTTCCAGAAAGGTTTGAGGTAGTTAAAAAAAAAAATATTTCCACTACTACAATTGATAATGAGTTCAAAATTTTAGACTCTCCTCATTTTATAAAAATAGATACAGAAGGATCAGAACTAGATATTTTAAAAGGTGCATCGGAAACTTTAAAAAATACTTTAGGATTAGTAGTCGAAGTCTATTTTACTGAATATCATAAAAATCAAATTAAATTTGATGAAATAAAAAATTTTTTAAATTCAAAAAATTTTGAATTTATTGATTTTATTAGACTTATGAAATGGGAAAGAAATAATCATAGGCATCATGGTCAAATTCAGGCTGCTGATGTATTGTTTCTAATTCCACCTGAAAACATTTTATCACGATTTAATTCTAAAAAAATTGACATAAATATATTGAAAATATACATATTTATTTTAGTTGTTTATAATAGATCGGACTATTTACAATTTATTATGGGAAATTTAGATGAAAAAATTACAAAAAAACTACATTTACAAGAGGGGTTTGATATAACTGAAAGATGCGTTAAGAGAATTCACTTGTATGAAAAAATATCAAAATATTTTATTGGAAATTTAACTTAAGAGGAATATGGGAATTAGAGTATTATTTATATATCCGAATACATTTGGTATGAATATGCTGCCTCCAGCTATAGCAATGTTTACATCCATTCTTAAGCGAGAAGGTCATAGCGTCGATATTTTCGACACAACATATTACTCTGTAGACCATGGTATTGACTCAGACGGAAGTAAAATGGAGAAGTTGAATGTAGTTCCATACTCTATGGAAAGTAAAGGAATTAGACTTAAGTCATCTGACTGGAAAAAAGATATAAAAGAGAAAGTAAACAAGTTTAAACCTAATCTTATTGCCATGTCGTCGACTGAGGATATGTGGGAATTAGGTATTAAAGTTTTAAGTGAAATAAAAAATTATAAGTTAAAAAATAAAATACCAGTTATAGCAGGAGGCGTTTTTCCTACATTTGCCCCAGATCTTTGTATTAAAGATGAACTGATTGATATTGTTTGCGTTGGTGAAGGAGAAAATGCTTTAATTGATTTATCAAAAAAAATCCAAAACAATGAGGATTTTTCTGATTTAACGAATTGTTGGATTAAAAAAGACGGAAAAATAATTAAAAAAAACTCGATTACTAAACCAGTTGATATTAATGAAAATCCAATTATTGATATTTCACAATTTGAAGAAAATCGTCTTTATAGACCTATGGCTGGAAAGGTTTATAAAATGGTACCGATCGAAACTATTAGAGGCTGCCCTTTCACATGTAGATTTTGTAATTCTCCAGATCAAATGGCATTTTATAAAGGTAAAGGTTTTAACTACTATAGAAAGAAAAAAATGGATTTAGTCTATAAGGAGCTTAAATATTTTAAGGATGTGCATAAAGTAGAATATAATTATTTTTGGGCTGATACATTTTTAGGTATGAGCAAAAAAGAGCTAGATGAATTTTGTGAAATGTATTCTGATATAAATTTACCTTTTTGGATGCAGACAAGACCAGAGACTATTACAGATGAAAATATGTCTAAACTTAAAAAAGTTGGTTTGCATAGAATATCCTTTGGTGTAGAGCATGGAAATGAAGAATTTAGAGCAAGAATTTTAGATAGAAGATGGAAAAATAAAGATATTATTGAGAAATTAAAAATACCTAAAAAATACGATATATCGTTCAGCACAAACAACATTACAGGATTTCCTACTGAAACAAAAAAACTTGCTTACGATACAATTGAATTAAATAGACAGATAGATGCAACAAACACAAATATATATTCTTTTGTTCCTTTTCATGGCACGCCCCTAAGAAAGATGTGTGAAGATTTGGG
>MDSV01194859.1_pt1 | contig 12572 bp, 13 predicted proteins | sample 810851 | NCBI WGS metagenome assembly MDSV01 (sample SAMN05326640, study PRJNA326480) | marine metagenome | isolation source: seawater | place: Atlantic Ocean: North East | collected 2012
AGAATGGTTTCAACCTAAGTTAAACTCATAACTTATCGGGACATGATCCGATGGTTGGGGCAATGATCGAGTTTCAATCATAATCTTTGCATTCAAAGATTCGAGACTTTGATGGTTTGTTACCCAAATGTGATCCAATCTTCTCCCTCTATTATTCTTTTTAAAATCTTTTGATCTGTAGCTCCACCAGGTAAATACATTTTCTGGTGGCGAAATGAACATTCTAGTCGTATCAACAAATTTTCCTTTATTCATAACTTTAATTAATTTTTCTCTCTCAATTTTTGTATGGCTTACAACGTTTTGTAATTGTTTATGAGACCAAACATCATCTTCATTAGGGGAGACATTCAAATCACCACAAAGTACATTTATTTGATTTTTATTAAACTTAAAAAAAGTTGCCATTTCATCTAAAAATCTAATTTTGTGATCAAACTTTTCATTTTCATTTATATCAGGTGTATCTCCTCCAGCAGGAACGTAAATTGAATGTATTGAAAAATTTTTAAAATTTGCTTGGATATGTCTTGCATCATTTTGATTACAAAACTTGTGGGAATCTATTTTTGTTGCTTTAATCTTAGATATTATAGCAACACCATTGTATGATTGAATGCCATTTACATAAACATGGTAACCCTTATTTTCTAACACCTCTTTTGGGAAACAATCATCAACTGTCTTAGTTTCTTGAAGGCAAATAATATCTGGGTTCTCTTTTTTTATTAGTGAAAGTAATTGATCTTTCCTTACTCTAATGGAATTGACATTCCAACTAAGGACTTTCATTAAGATTTCATAGATTCAAAAAAGTCGGAATTATTTTTTGAATTTTTAATCTTGTCAATTAGGAACTCCATAGAGTCGTTAACACCCATTGGCATTAAAATCTTTCTTAAGATCCACATTTTGGACAAATCGTCTTTAGAAACTAAAAGTTCTTCTTTTCTCGTACCTGACTTCGTTACGTCAATAGAAGGGAAAACTCTTTTATCAGAAAGCTTTCTATCAAGAATGATTTCTGAATTTCCTGTTCCTTTAAACTCCTCAAAAATAACCTCATCCATTCTTGACCCTGTATCAACTAAAGCAGTTCCAATAATAGTTAAAGAGCCGCCTTCCTCAATGTTTCTAGCTGCACCAAAAAATCTTTTTGGTCTCTGAAGTGCATTAGCATCAACACCACCAGTTAAAACCTTTCCAGAACTTGGAACCTGTGTATTATATGCTCTTGCCAAACGGGTAATTGAGTCTAATAATATTACAACATCCCTCTTGTGCTCAACTAATCTTTTTGCTTTTGAAATGACCATTTCTGACACCGCAACGTGTCGGCTGGCTGGTTCGTCAAATGTTGAAGAAACAACCTCACCTTTCACAGATCTAATCATATCAGTAACCTCTTCTGGCCTCTCGTCAATTAAAAGAACTATGAGATATACCTCTGGATGATTTGAAGTAATTGAGTGAGCAATATTTTGCAACATTACAGTTTTCCCAGTTCTAGGTGGAGCAACAATTAATGCTCTTTGTCCTTTTCCAAGTGGTGCGATTAAGTCCATCACTCTGTTTGTGATATCTTTGGCCATTGGGTTTTCAACTTCCATTTTTAGTTTTTCATCTGGATATAGTGGAGTTAAGTTATCAAAATTTATTCTTTGTTTAGTTTTATCAGTTGATTCAAAATTAATTTTATCAATTTTTGTAATAGCAAAATATCTCTCGGATTCTCTCGGTGCTCGCATTTCTCCTTCTACGGTATCACCGGTACGAAGGCTGTGCGGCTTAATTTGTGACGGTGAAACATAAATATCATCAGGACCCGGAAGGTAGTTTGCATCGGATGATCTTAAAAAACCAAAGCCATCTTGAAGAATCTCTAAAACACCCTCCCCATAAATAGCATCTTTGTTTGAAGCCATTTGTTTTAAAATAGCAAAAATCATATCTTGCTTTCTTAATGTTCCAGCATTTTCAATCTTCAATTCTTCAGCAATTTTTAAAAGCTCTGAAGCGTTCTTTGATTTTAAATCTTTTAAATGCATATAAATAAAGAATTAGGGGATTAAAGAGAGAATTTTCCTTATAAAATATTAATTGTAGTTTGTCAATCAAATGGTTTAAATACTACAACCAAAACAATTAGAATGAATAATATTGTCGGTATTTCATTTATAATTCTAAAAAAACTTTCTTTTTTTTTATTACTGTGCCCTTCAAAATCTCTTCTAACTTTTGCGCAATACATATGAAAGCCCGACATTAGAATTACTAATGAAATTTTAATAATAAGCCATGTGGACAATAAATAGTTATTGAGTAAAGCTAAAGCTATTCCTAAAAACCAAGTTAGAAACATTGATGGGTTCATGATAAAACGTAATAGCTTTTTTTCCATAGTAGTAAATGTTTTGTATTGGTTGGAATTTTCTTTACAACCAGAGTGATAAACAAACAACCTAGGCAAATAAAACAAGCCGGCCATCCAAGTAGTAAAAAAAATAATGTGTAGGGATTTTAATATACTATATGTCATTAACTATAACTAATTAAGCCAGCCTAGCAATTCTCGGTTAATTATTTGCTGGTACATTTTTATGGCAATTTTAGAATCATTTAAACAATCTATATAAAAAAAATTTTTTCCGCCTTTTTCTAAAAATTCCTCTTCCCCTTCAATTTTTATTTCCTCTAATGTTTCCAAACAATCTACTGCAAAACCCGGCGCCATAATTACCATATTCTTTTTTTTTTGTTCTATAAGTTCATCCATTTTTTCGTTCATGTATGGTCTTAGCCATTCTTGGGGTCCGAATCGGGATTGAAAAGACATTTGAAAGATACGTTTCCCTTTCATTTTTTCGTTTAATAATCTAACTGTTTTTGCGCAATGACAGTGATAGGGGTCTCCTCTAAGAAAATATTTTTTTGGAATTCCATGGAAAGAACACACAATGTTTTTTTCATAAATCTTTTTCTTTTTAAGTTTCTCCTCTAAATGTAATTTTAATGCGTTTATATATAGTGGATCGTCAAAATATGGGGGAACAATCCGTATAGTAGGTTGCCATCTTGTTTGTTTTAAAAACTCAAAGACCCTATCTATTACTGATGCAGTTGTTGTTGCTGAATATTGAGGATACATAGGAAAAACAAGTATTTTTTCACAGCCTATTTCCATCATTTTTTTTAATTCGTGTTTAATTTTTGGTTTTCCATAATTCATAGCATTTTTTATCTCTACTTTTTTTTTATCAAATTTTTTTTGTAGTTTCTCTGCAACTGATTCAGAAAAAACTTTCAATGGTGATTTATTGTGTTTTTCATCCCATATTTTTTTATAAAGTTTTCCTGACTTTTTCGGTCTGATAATCAAAATAATAAAATATAAAATTGGAAACCAGACGAACCTTGTTAACTCTATTATTCTCTTGTCACTCAGAAATTCTCTTAAATACAACCACATTGATATATAATTCGTATTTTCTGGGGTTCCTAAATTAACCATAAGGACTCCTATTTTTTTTTCTGGTATAAAAATATGATTATCTGGTTTCATTAAAATCTCTTATTAATTTTATAGTTTTTTCAACATTAACAATTGGTGTGTATGGTAAAATTCCATGAGAAAGATTAAATATATGTTTATTATGCTTAAATTTTAAAAGAATTTTTTTTATTATTTCTTCCATTTCTTTTCCTCCTTGTGCCAATACATTTGGATTTAAGTTTCCTTGCAAAATAATATTTTTCTCTTTTGCTATTTCTAAAAGCTCTTCTGGAAATTTCTCATCCAGAGAAACAATATCACATTCAACATTTTCAATGAACTGAAAGATTTGTGATTCTGATTTTCTAGGAAAGCAAGCTACAGGAATATTAGGAAAAACAGTTTTCACATTTTCTATAATTTTTTTATTCGGTTTAATAATAAAATCAAAATATTGATCTTCATCTAATAAACCTGCCCAGGATTCAAATATTTTAACTATATCTGCACCACTTCTTATTTGTTCAATTAAATACATACTAGAAAATTCTGTAAGTATATCTATTACATCAAGTAACTGATCTTTCTCTGCATTTATTTTTGATTTTACTTTTTTGTGGTTCTTTGAAGTTCCTCCTTCTATCATATACGTTAAAACCGTAAATGGTCCTCCACAAAAACCTATCAAAGCCTTATCTTTGTTTGTCTTTTTGATAATTTTTATTGTTTTAAATACTGGTTCTAAGGTTTTCAGATTATTTGTTAAATTTTTAAAGTCTAGTTCGCGCTTGTCATTGATTGGTTCTAAAACTGGTCCTACGTTTTCTTTAAAATCAACAAATTGTCCTAAAGCATGAGGTACTACAAGGATATCTGAGAAAAGAATTACAAAATCGATGTCAAAACGTTCTATTGGTTGAAGAGATATCTGTGCTGCCTTTTCAGAATTAAAACATAAATCTAAGAATGTTTTTTCTGTAGACCTGAGTTTTTTATATTCGGGTAAATATCGCCCTGCTTGTCTCATAAACCAAACAGGAGTTTTTTTTTTAGAGAAAAATTTATCCATACATCTACTACTACTATATTATATATAATAAGGTTGTTGTTGTTGTTGTAGGCTTAGAAAGGTTAATATGTTTAGTTAACATTATATCAACAAAGATCTAAAGGAAAACTATGTTAATTAAATCTTAATAATATTCGAAAAACACCTATCAACTTGAAAACTAGTGTGGAAAAAGACTGTGTATGTAATGTGAAAAAAGGTGTTAATAAAAATATAAACATTATGAACATGTGGAAAAAAAAAGGAAAAAAATAATAAAAGAACAATAAGAGAAAAAAAAGTGAAACTATACACAAATCATGAACAGGTTATTCTTGCTTCCTCAAGTAAAACAAGAATTAATTATTTAAAACAACATTTTGATAAAGTCTTAGCAGTGCAGCATCAAATTCAAGAAACAAATATAAAAAAAGACTACTCAAAGCGAAGTTTTATTAATTTAGTAAAGCTTTTAGCAAAAAAAAAGGCTGAATCTATTATGAAGGATTATCCAGTCAATATTATTATTGGCTCAGATCAAATTTTAGTTTGTGATGGAAAATTAATAAATAAATCGCACAACCTTTCCGAAGCAAAGAAAAATTTAATGAACTTAAGGGGTAAAAAACATACACTTATAAGCTCCACATATGTTATTAAAAATAAAAAGCTTTATTTTGAAGAAACCAAAAAGGCATTAATGTTATTCAAAAACGTGTCCCAAAAAAAAATTGAAGATTATTTAATGGAGAAAAAGAAGGACGTCTTAATGTCTGTCGGGTCATATAGAATTGAAGATAACAGCCAGTACAATTTTCTAAAAATTCTAAAGGGTGACCATGAAACGATTATAGGATTTCCATTAAAAAACTTTAAAAGTAAATTTATTAAGGATAAAGTATGACACTTTTTGTAATTGGAAAGCCCATAAAGCATTCACTTTCCCCACTTATTCATAATTACTGGATCAATAAATATCACTTAGGCTTAGAATATAAGAAAATGGAAGTTGAAGAGGATTTACTCCCGTCTTTAATAGAAAATGTAAGAGAGGGAAAAATTACAGGTCTAAATATAACCTTACCGTACAAGAAAGATATCATATCTTATATAGACGAAATTTCACATACTGCAAAAGGTGTAGGTGCTATTAATACAGTTTTTTTTAAAAGGAATAAAGTTTATGGTGAAAATACTGATGGGGTTGGCTTTACTAGAGCACTTGAAAAAGAAGCCAAATTTAATTTTTCTAATAAATCAATTTATGTCATAGGGGCTGGCGGAGCATCATATGGTATTATTTACGAGTTAATCAAAAAAAAAGTTCAAAAAATTTATGTGACCAATAGAACAAAACAAAAAGCCACTGAATTACTAAGTTTCTTCAAGAGCAGAAATAAAGATATTAATTTTGAATTTATTGACTGGGAAGGTTTGGCGCCAGGTTCTGATGTTGATTTAATAATAAATACCACCTCGTTCGGAATGAAGGAAAATGAATGTCTTAAAATAGATACCAATAATCTTAAAGATAAATTAATATTTGTTGATATTATTTATAGTCCTAAAGAGACGGAGTTACTAAAATTATTTAAAAAAGAAGGTTTCTTCTGTATGAATGGGTTGGATATGTTGATTGAACAAGCAGCAGTATCATTCGAACTCTGGTTTAATATATCTTTAAATAATAAAGATATTGAAGAGGTTAAAAAAATTTGTGAAGCATCCTATTAAAATTGCAATTACTGGAAAAATTGCTTCTGGAAAGTCTACGGTCTCAGAAATTATTAAAAAACTTGGTTTTTCAGTTTTTGAATCAGACAAAGAGGTTAACAAACTTTTTCGAGTTAAAAGTACAAAAAAAAAAATTAAGGATCTTTTTTTTGAGAAAATAGATAATCTTATCGAGAAAGATGGTTCTATTAATAAGGGTCTTTTAGGTGATTATGTTTTTATAAATAAGGTTGAATTAAAAAATTTGGAAGATTTAATTCATCCATTATTAAATAAAGAAAAACAAAAATTTATTGATTTGAATAAAAAAAAAAAAATACTTTTTTTTGATATTCCCCTTCTGTTTGAAAAAAAACTTTTTTCTCATTACAATTTTATTATTTATGTTTATGTACAGAAAAAAATTCAAGAGGAAAGAGTTTTAAAAAGAAAAAAAATGAATAAAAATAAATTTGAAAAAATTTTAAACGCACAAAATTATAATTTAAAAGATTATAATAAGTTTATATCCATCAAGATTGATACATCAAAAGATTTGGATCAAATAAAAAGAACCTTAGTTTCTTTTATTAATAAAAAAGTTTTATATTTTTGATTAGTCTAAAATTTTGGTTATTAAAGTAAGAAAACTAGATCTAGATGATTTTTCATTCTTTAAGATTGACATTTGACAAAAATGCAATTGTTTGATTATTTTTGTCAGACTTTTAAAACTCCATAAATCAAGCTGTGACAAAAAAGCCTCCTCCTGTTTAAAAAAAATTGGTGGCCTTAATGCTTTCATAGCATTAATCGGTGTCGAGCCAAGCGATATTTTATTTTTGACAAATAATATTTTTTCTAAATGTTTTGAAAAAATATTTATAAACTTTATTTCATCAGAAAATACCTGTTGTACTTTTAAGAATTCATTCCAAAAAGTCCTTCTTTTTCTTGCTGCCAGTAAATAAATTAAATTATTGAGGTCTTGAGAACTATTGTCTGTAAGAATTGAGAGAGCATCAATAACATTTCTTTTAGTAGTTTTTAAATATAAAATAAGTTTGTTTAATTCATTATTTAAACTGCACCTTTCGTCACTTAATAGTGAACTTAGTATTTCCGTCTCTTCAGGATTTATTTCAATATTTTCATTATGAAAAAATCTCATAACTATGTCTTTCTTTTCTGAAAGACTATCTTCGTAACACGGTACTATTATGCAATCAGGTGAATCTTCAAAAAAGTTTCTAATTTTCAAGCTTTTTTGAATAGGACCGGTTTTTAAAATAATATTTTGAATGTTTAAATTCTGAGAGGAAACGACTTTAATAATTTCACTTGAAATTTTTAGATCATTCAATGAAAAAATTAAACTAGCTTTGTTTCCAAAAATATCTTCCTGGGTATTCTGGTTTACTATTTCTGTAAAACTGTGACTTAAAAAGTCATCTTGAAAAAAACTTAAAAAGTTTAGAGATTTGTCAGAAGAGGTAAGCTTATTTTTAAGGATCTGAACACAACTTTCAATTTTTCCAAAATTAGGGCCATAAAAAAGAAAAAATTTTTTTTCATTGATCAAGCTGCTTTTTTCAAAATAGGAATATTTAAGGATCATGGAAAAATTGATTTATTAATGCTTGATGCAATAATTATATGACTTAAACTTTCGGAAAGTGAAGAAATAATATTTTTAGCAGCGCTTTCCTCCGAGACAAGGTTTGCATAGGGGCTACCACCCATAAAATAAGAGCTTTTATTCTGTAAGTTTCCTGAAAGAATCACTCCTTTTTGATCATAAAATGTATATTGAAGATTGATAAGTAATATTTTTCCTGATGAATAAAGGTCTTTGTTGAAAGCTAATCCTGATATTGACTTTTTTAGAGAGACAACAAGTTTTAGATTAGATGGTTTGGACTTTTTTGAATTAAGCTTTTGGTTAAGAGAAGCTTTCAATAGTTGAGGTATTTTTTTATCGTAATCGTTTGATTTTACGAGAATATTTATTTTATGTTTAAAAGCAGAGTTTTTTTTATAAATAGGCCTGTATGCACAACTAGAAAAAATAAACAAACATATCAAAAATTTAAGGAATATTTTTTTTTTCATATTACAAAATTAACAATTTTATTTTTTACAAAAATAACCTTTTTGGCATTACTGTAGTATGATGACGGAATATCGTTATTTTTTCTAATGATTTCTAAAATATCCTCTTGGTTTGACTCAAATGGCACTTTAATTAAAAACTTCTTTTTTCCATTAACTTGAAGAACAATACTTACAACTTTTTCATCTAAGTCTGATCTATCAAAATCAGGCCACTTTAAATTTATAAGAACCTCATTGAAACCTGACTTTTCCGCTAATTCATCAGAAAAATGTGGAGTAATGATGGAAATGAGCCTTAAGAATATTGACCAACAATAATCAGAGAGCTTTTTACTCATCTTAGTTTTCAAGGCATGATTAGCCATTTCTCTTAGCTTAGCTACAGCAGTATTAAATCTATAGTTTTTAACATCATTTGTGTAACCTATTATAGTTTTCTGTATTAAGTTATAAGTTTCTGTTTCATTTTCTTTGATTTTAGAAATAATTTTTGAATCTAATTCTATGATGAATAAAAAGTCCTTTTGTAAATGGTCGTATATTTTTTTTAAAAATTTGTATGTTGCTTTTATTCCATCTATTGACCATTCAAGGTCTCTTTCAGGGGGCGAGTCAGATATCATAAAAAGTCTAGCAGTATCAGCCCCGTAATTTGAAATTATTAAATCAGGGTCTACAACATTCTTTTTTGACTTGCTCATTTTTTCTGATCTTCCTTTAGAAACTAGAGTTCTTTGACCATTGAATTTAGTATAGTAATTGATGTCACCTTTTTGGTCCCTTTCGCTAAAAACATTGGTAGGGTTAACCCATTTTGAGTCTGCAGTTTTGAAAGTTTCATGACAAACCATACCTTGAGTTACTAATTTTTTGAATGGTTCTTCAGGAACGTTATAATTACAATATTTGAGAGCTCTTGAAAAAAACCTGGAATAAAGAAGATGAAGGATAGCATGTTCAACACCGCCAATATAATGATCGACTGGCATCCAATAGCTAGTGTCATCCTCTTTGAAAGGAATGGATTCTTCAACTGGCGAACAAAATCTTAAAAAATACCACGAAGAATCAAAAAAGGTGTCTAAGGTATCTGTTTCTCTGACTGCTCTTTTTCCAGTTTTGCTACATTTGGTATTTTTCCATGTTGGATGATTGCTTAGAGGATTCCCAGAATTGTTGAAATCTATATCATCAGGAAGTTTTACAGGTAAATCTTTTTCATCTACAGTTACAGTTTTGCCATCCTCAGTGTAAATTATAGGAATTGGGCACCCCCAATATCTTTGTCTAGACACTCCCCAGTCGCGAAGTCTAAAATCAGTTTTTTTTTCCCCAGTCTTACTATTATGAATTATTTGAGTTATCTTTTCTTTTCCCTCAGACGGGTGAAGGTTATTGAGAAATTCTGAATTAATCATTTTATCTTCTTTATTTACTTCACAGTAAGGAAGGGAAGACAAATTAGTATTTTGAATAACTTTTATAACATCTAGGTTATTTTTTAAGGCAAAATCATAATCTCTTTGATCATGCGCTGGGCAACCGAAAATTGCTCCAGAACCGTAATCCATTAAGACATAATTAGCAAAAAAAATGGGTATTTCTTTTTTACTAAATGGATGTATTACGTGTAATCCAGTCTTAAAGGCAAATTTCTCATCACTATCCCTTTTTTCTTGATCTTTGATGCAAAGATTTTTGAATTTGGTAAATTCGGAATCACTTTCAAAAAGACTACTTATTTCATGTTCAACAGAAAGGGCAATGAAGGTTGCCCCAAAAATTGTTTCAGGTCTTGTGGTAAAGATTTTTATTTTTTTATTTTTTTTAGAGATATTAAATATTATTTCAACACCCTCTGATACGCCAATCCAGTTTTTTTGCATTGCTAAAACTTTATCAGGCCATTGGTCAAGCTTACGAAGATCATTAAGGAGCTCTTGAGAAAATTTTGAAATTTTTAGAAACCATTGGGATAATTTTTTCTTTTCCACAAGTGCACCTGATCTCCAGCCTTTTCCGTCAATTACCTGTTCATTTGCTAGAACAGTCTCATCAACAGGATCCCAATTTACATAACTATCTTTTTTGTAAACAAGACCTGCATTGTAGAAATCAATAAAAAGCTTCTGTTGATGTTTGTAGTATTTGTCATCGCAAGTAGAAATTTCCCTTTCCCAATCTATTGATAGACCAATCGACTTAAGCTGTTTTTTCATATTGTTAATATTTTTCACAGTCCAAACCATAGGATTAAGATCATTTTCTATAGCTGCATTTTCTGCAGGCATACCAAAACTGTCCCATCCCATTGGATGAAGGACATTAAACTGGTTGTTTTTAAAAAACCTAGCAATGACATCGCCAATTGTGTAATTTCTTAGATGTCCCATGTGAATATTTCCAGATGGATATGGGAACATTTCCAATACATAAAATTTTTTTCTTGTATCTTTACTAGCTGCAAATAATTTTCTTGAGTCCCAAAGATTCTGCCATTTTTTTTCTATTATTGATGGTTTTGAATAATCCATTTTATTCTCTAAAGCAAGAAATTGCACCAAATCCTTTAAGGTTCTTATTTTTAAGGCGTTTTATATTTGCTCTGTTAACACCTCCTAAGGCAAAATTTAATTTGTTTTTTAAGAATACACAAAGTTCAAAAAGTTTTTTTATACCAAGCGCGTCTCTTTTAGGGTGAGTTTTTGTTTTAAAGACATTTGAAATAAAAACAATATCTATGTTTTTTGCAAATTTTTTGGCCTCTTGGTAATTATGAACTTTTACAGCTAGCAGAAACGTTTCTTGTATTAAATTAAAATTTATCATGTTGCTAAAAATTTTATTTTTAAAATCAATTAATATCCCGTTAGCCTTATATTTGCTAGCCCAAAAAAAAGAGCTTTGTATAATAAATATAATACGATTTTTTCTACATATTTGAACTAATGGTTCAATATTTTTTAAGAATTCTTTTTTTTTGAGAGGATCTTCAAAAAAAAAGATTACACCAGTTTTATAGTTCAGACTACTAATTATTTTTTCACTGTAGTTTTTAAAAGGATTGCAAAAAAACCATTCTTCTGGAATATTAATTTTTTTTAATTTATATCTTAACCGATGTTCCATGACTGAAATTATTGAAAATTATAAAAGAATTTTGATTCAAATTGAAAGATATAATAAAGAATTTTCAGCAACAAGTAAGAACCCTAAATTAATTGCAGTTTCAAAAACTTTTTCAGAAGACAAAATACAATTAGTTATTAATCAAGGACATCTTGTTTTTGGAGAAAACAAGGTTCAAGAGGCAACTCAAAAATGGTTAGGTTTAAAGAAAAAAAATAAAAAAATTGAGCTTCATTTGATTGGACCACTTCAATCCAACAAAGTGAAAGAAGCATTGGAGATTTTTGATGTAATTCAAACTATTGATAGAGAGAAGATTGTGAAAAAAATAAAAGATAACCTAAATGAGAAAAAGACTAATTTTTTTGTTCAAGTTAATATAGGTGATGAACCACAAAAAAATGGTTTGAAAATCTCAGAGGTTAATGCTTTTGTTGAGTGGTGTATTAATGATATGGATTTGAGAGTAACCGGATTAATGTGCATCCCCCCGATTGATGGAGAATCATCTTATTACTTTAATCTACTTTCTAACTTAAAGGAAAAGCTTCAACTTGAGCATGCAAGTATGGGGATGTCAAACGACTTTGTAAAAGCTATTCAATTTGGGGCAACTTATTTGAGAGTCGGCTCGGCTATTTTTGGTAATAGAAGTTAGTATATAATAAGACTAGATGATAAAGTGATACGAGGAATTAATTCTAGCAAGTCTTTCTTAGCCATAGCTATACAACCTTCTGTAAATTTTGTTTTATTTTCTGAGCAATGAAGAAATATGGCGCTTCCTTTATACTTTATTGGCGAGGTGTAGTTGAAATCCAATACGATTACAATGTCATAAAGACTGTCTTTTCGAAACATGTCTTCATACTCACAACCTATTGGCTTACTTATTAGAGAATTATACCTTTTGTTGTTTGAATCTGTACACCAAGCAAAATTTTTTTTTATTTCAGTCTTAGGAATTCTTGTTTTTATCTTATTTAGTTCTTTTTTTTTATAAAAAACTTTTTTTAATTTAAACTTACCTCTTGGGGTTATTAGATCTCCCTCTCTTTTTTTTGAACCAATTCC
>MDSV01229867.1_pt1 | contig 12572 bp, 7 predicted proteins | sample 810851 | NCBI WGS metagenome assembly MDSV01 (sample SAMN05326640, study PRJNA326480) | marine metagenome | isolation source: seawater | place: Atlantic Ocean: North East | collected 2012
ACCGATTCCACCACTTGCGACACGATTTCCTTCTTTGCGGCGTCGGAAAACATCACCGCGTGCTCGTGATCTAAGAATGTTTGCACCGCATTCAGAATGGTGGGCACGAAATGATTGTGTCGCGTGGGCATGGGTTTGTTCGGCACACGAAACGTCGACATGATCCCCTTCAGGTTCTTGAGCACGTCCATGCAGCGTTGAACGTGAACCTTCACGATGAAGGAATTGATCGGTGAAATAGTTGCTTCTAAATCACCGACACCTAGTAAGACACACTCGACTGCAGCATTCCCCGTCTCACTGCCTAGTATACTCGTGCTTTCTTGAATCCATTTGACGCCCTCCGTCCGAATCCTATCGCACAGTTTCTCTATGTCCAGACGCACGAGGATCAATTCGTCTCCACCCGCCGTGGAACCCCAACTGGAAGTGCTCGACATGATATTGGACGAATCTTCACCCTTGTCGTCTGTATTGTGTTGCAGCGACAACGATTCAATGCCGGTATTCACCCAGGTTCGATATCTCGACAACACCTGCGCGAAGAGTCGGATGAATTTGTCAGCAAGAGCCGGAACAAAGAAATCATCAGACATGCACTTTTTCGTCGTGAGCCATATTTGCGTCGTAGCCGAGAGCAAGAATCCGTCACTTGCGAGAGAAGTATCGAGTCCAGGCTTGTGTAGGTCCGCATCTACCACGCCAGCCAACTCCTGGGAACGCAGCGAAAAGTAAGCTAGAAGATTCCATCTCTTCATGAAGACTTCCAGGTGCTTTGACGCGTAAAAGTGATTCAGCGCCGATACCGTCGGTTCATTATCTTCTAATCTATTGATGAATTCCATCGCCACTCGATAGTTCTTGATGAAAAACGCAGGTATTCCCGGTGAGTAGGCATTCTGATGAGAGGCGCTAATCTGCGCGTCGACTTCTGCGAGTACAGTCCCCGCGATGAAATCGTGCGAACGAAGACCTGAATCGGAATCTCTGGATATTTTGAGAATATTTGCAATCGACTCGATCGCCACGCTGGCCAATTTTGGCAAAACAGTCGCGAAATCTTCTTCGCCCATGGATTCGAGCGATTTCTCCACCACAGGTTGCACCAACACCGTTCGGATGGCGCTCTCCATGATGTCATCCTTTCCGATGGAGTTACACGCGTGCAAGCAATGACTAACGACGTTTGAACTATTCCCCTTCAAACCGGTGACAAGCGCAGTTTGTACCAGAGACGTCAGCTTGAGCTCGCAATATTCAATTCGACTCGCCAAGTCTCGAACCGCGGCGAGATCTTTTCCTTGATTTTGATAAAAATTCAATTTGTTCATCTCGCTCGATATGCGATCAAGCAGGCTCGCGCGTTCCTCCACGTCATCATTCACGTGACTTCGATGCATTTCATCAGGCTTCGTCGCGTTTGAGCCGCTCACCGTCGCTTGCTCATCCTCAAACGCCGGTTCCAACAGTTCGAGTCCTTTGCGGTCGTCCGCGCGCACCACGACGGTCGCCAACACATCCTCCGTGGAAGCCGTCTTATCCACGTCGACGCCCACAGAAACGCCCTCACCAATGTCTAGTTCACTCAGCAACCTTTCAACCTTGGATAAAGTGTGCGCGCACTCGTCCGCCAACTGTTTACTCGCGCTCGCGCGCGACTGCGCCTCTCGTTTTTCCTCGCTCGCCTCCAAACTCTCCAACGCTCGAACGATCCGATCCCTCTCCTCGATCGTCGCCTCGCGACTTTCACGCACACCCGGTCCTATCCTCTCTCGCAACGCCTCGTAATCCTCCAAATCATCCCCGAGCGACGCGAACTGCTCGTAGTTTTCATTCACAATCGTCTCGAGCTCCCCTCGAACCTCCTCCTCGAACCTCTCCAACGTCTCTCTCAACGTCTCTTCGTCCACGAACGACGTCACCTCCTCCACGTACGCCCACGGATCGAAATCTTCCCTCTCAAACGTCGTCGCATCGAACCACGTCGGCTTTTCCTCTCGCATCGCGTCCAGATCGAACGACGCATCGCCCGCGTTCTCCCTCGTCGCGTCGTCATCGGTCCTCTCGACCTCCTCCACCGCCGTCTCCGCCTCCGCGTCCTCCTCCAGATCCTCCACCGCGAGCGATCTCGTCGTCGTCTTCATCCCCTCGACCTCCTCTCGCGTCCACACCGTCCACGCGCGTTCCCATCTCATGTCATGCATGTCATGCATTCATTCATCTCATGCATTCATCTCGTCCGTCCGTCGTCTTTGACCGGAAAGTATGGGGGGGGGTACACGACGAGTCTTCACTCATACCATAGACGTTCCCACCCGTCCCACCCGTCCCATCCCTCCGTCATCGATCGATCGATCGAGGACTTTGATCGATGGATGGCTCTTTTTCATCGATCGATGGCGTCGATGGATCGGTGGCGGTCGTCTCGATGGATCGGTGGCGGTCGGCGTCCATTCATTCATTCATTCGTCCGCGCGTCGTCGCGCGCGCGCTCGGCGATGGCGACGGCGATGGCGCTCGAGGACGACGGGCGCGAGGGGACCGGTCGCGTCGCGCGCGCGTCGTTCGACTCGGTCGTGGACGAGGACGAGGACGGGAGTCTGGCGAGCGCGGCGAGCGGGAGCGGGAGCGCGAGCGAGGAGGGCGGCGATGGGTTCTCGAGCGCGCGCGATGAGGAAGACGCGACGACGACGCTGCGGAGCGTGTTGACGAGGAAACCGTCGGTGGCGGCGCTCAAAGCGTTGGGGACGCTGGGAAGGGGGGCGGGGAGCGATGAGGAGGAGGAGGAGGGGACGAGGGCGAGGGCGGGGACGACGCGCGAGGGCGAGGACGAGGACGGGGCGTGCTCGCTGAGCGAATTCGCGATGGTGCTCAACGCGGCGGGATGGGTGCGTGATGCGATGGGATGCGATGCGAATGGTCTCGAGTATCGTGTCGTCTCGCGCGGGCGCGGTGTGGGGGAGGACGGGAGGACTGACGCGTATTTTCGCGCGCGCGCGCGTTTCGTTTTTCGCGCAGGACACGGAGGCGGCGGGACAGATGAGCGTGGACGTGATTGTGAAACAACTCGAAGTTTTGCGAGGTAAAGTCTCGTCCGAGGAAGACTTGAGCGATGTGCTCGGATTTAATGTGAAAGCGGATCTCGTCGGACGCGCCGACAGCGCGGGTCTCGTGAGCGTGGGCGCGATCGGGAACGTGTTGTATCGAGGTTTGTCAAAGTCGAAGAGCGCGAGGACGCTTTCGAGCGACCGGGAAAGGTTTGAGGATGTTTTAGAGCGACGGGCGGTGAAGAACATCTCAAAAGTATTAGGTCACGGAGATGGCGACGACGCGATCATCACCACGAAAGATCTCAAGGCGAAATTGAGGTATTACGGGGTGCACTCGAGCGTGACGGATATCATCTCCATGATGACCCAAGCCGATATTGACGGCACCGGTATCGTCAGGGTGGGTGATCTCAGTCGTTTGTTGGCGCAGGAGCTCGCACAATTGCGAAGACTACTCACTGAAAAGACCGAAAAGACCGTGAACGATCGGTTTAGGGTCTCATTAGACATGGACCGCGAAGACGGCGCGGCGACCAACCGTCTGTTGCGAGGCGAGGCTGAGTTTGGGGTACTTCAAAAGTTTCCCACGGCGCGCTCTGATAGGGAAAAACCGAAGCGTCTCGTGTGGGCAAAAGAGGATGATATGTGTTCTGTCTGTTTGTTTGACAAATCCGGCGCGATGATGATCGAAGAGCAAGGGCAACTGGTGTCTCTCCCGGCGAAACTCGACTACTTCACGGACGTCGACAGAGGCGTAGAAACCAGAACCATCGTCGAACTTCCCGCGCCTCCGACGCCGGTCAAAGTGCAAGAGAAGAGGGGGTTGTTCAGTTGTTGCTTCTCGTCGTGAGTCCACACCGATTAGATTTATCAGCGTTTAATATTGTTTGTAACTAGTCCAATCACGCAAAACGTCCAGTCCAGTGGTCACTGCGCGGCGGATGACCTCGAGCGCGCGCGCCGGCTCGTCCGATGACGCCCAGAAACACGCGCGAGGAGATTCGGCGACGTCGTTGGTCGCCTCGGCGGCGTCCACGACGGCCGCGGTGACGACGACGAGACCGTTCGAGATGTCAGACTTCGTCACCGTCGATAGCATCGGTGAAGGCTCGTATTCGAGCGTTCGTGAAGTCTTCTTGGCCGATAAACCGTCGGAGAGATACGCGCTCAAGGTGATGGATAAAGCCCACATCGTGCGCGAAGAGAAAGCGCGGTACGTGGCGACAGAGCGGACGCTGTTGGCCACTCGACTGCAGGATTGCGACGGGGTGGTGGCGTTGCGTTTTACTTTTCAAGATTACTACTCGCTCTACATGGGGATGGAGCTGTGCCCGGGAGGAGATTTGTATTGGCAATTGAAACGTTCGAAGAATGAGGTGATGGCGGAGGATAAAGTCGTGTTTTACGTCTCAGAGGTGATTCGCGCGGTGCAACAGTGTCACGAGCGCGGCGTGGTGCACAGAGACATTAAACCTGAAAACGTCTTGATAGATTCGAGCGGTCACGTGAAACTGTGTGATTTTGGAAGTGCGCTTGATTTACAACCCGCGCCAACCAGCGCGCTGACCGCAATCGCGGAGCAAATGAAGAAAAAGAAAGAGTCTCGCTCGAAGAAGCAGAATCGCGGCGCTTCCTTCGTCGGCACGGCGGAGTACGTGGCGCCAGAAATCCTAGAGGGATGCGAAGAGACTACAACATCGGTGGATTTATGGTCCATAGGCGTGATGACGTTTCAACTTTTAACCGGTCGAGTGCCTTTCAAGGGAAAGACCGAGTACTTGACCATGCAAGAAGTCTTGAAAGGTAAGTACACGTACCCGAGCTCGCCGAGCATTTCTCAGAACGCAAAGGATTTCATCGATAAACTCCTCGTCAGAAGTCCAGAGAAACGACTCGGGTACAAGGACCTCCGCGCGATCCGGAGTCACCCATTCTTCGCCTCGGTTGGGGATTGGTCTACTCTCAGGGCGAGAGAAGCTCCGAGCGTTCTCTACGCCACGGGCGTCGGTTCAGACGCGACCGTGTCGGAAAGTGAGACCGATGGTGATAGCGACACGGATGATGACTGGAAAGCCCGCGTCTCCGCCGCGGAAGCGGCCTTAGCGGCGCTTTAGTGTACGCGCATTGTGCAAAAATGAAAGTTGGTAGCCTTCGCGCCTCGCCTCGCCTCGCCTCGGCGTCTGCATTCTCGCGCGAAAAAATAGAACACGTGCGCGTCAGTCGGTGCGATCGGCGCGGCGCACGAACCCGCGAAATCGATCGCCATCGAGCCTCATCATCTACGAACGAGTTGGAATCCCACACGACGCTTTCGCGAGGTGTCATGTCTAGTAGCTGTGTGTGCAATCATCGGCTCGGAACGCGCTTCTCGTCTCCCCCGTCGCCCTCTCGCGCACGCACCCGTCACCGTCGTCCCACTCCAACGCGTCCTCTCCTCGCGCCCGCGCCTCGCACCCGCGTCGTCGCGCTCTGCCGCGCGACAAAAAGATTCGTGACACTGGAAACCCGGCGGCGGCGCGCCCGGCATTGGACGCCGCGCGAGGCGCCGCGAGTGGGCGGTACGATCCGTGTGCCGGCGCGAAACGCGCGCGAGTAACGTCAATCGTCCGTTCCCACCGGCGCGCGCGCCTTTTGACCGAACGGACGCGATGGACGACGGCGGCGCGTGCGCGAGCGCTGAATGCGCGGAGCAACCCTTCGACGTGGCGTTCGCGCCGACGACGCACGTCTTCTCGGTGGGGCTGATCGACGGTGACATCGAGCAATGGTCTCACACCGACTCCTCGTGCACGAAGATCGAGACGCTGAGGAGAGTTCACGGGAAAGAGACGTGCAGAACGCTCGCCTACGTCGACGGCGGCGGCGTGTTGCTGAGCGGCGGAGCCGACGCGTGCATAGTGGCGACGGACGTGGCGACGGGGAGCACCGTGGCGAGATTAGAGAACGCACACGCGACGTCCATCAATCGCATCATCACGTTGAGTGGAAACGTGATCGCGAGCGGTGACGACGACGGTTGCGTAAAGATTTGGGACACTCGCGCGCGAACCGCGTGCGGAGAACATAAACCTTTCGTGGATTTCGTGAGTGACATGAAGTACGCGGGCGAAGACCGAAATGAGATTGTCATTTCCAGTGGCGACGGTACGCTGGGATGCCTGAATCTCAACTCGAACAAAATGGTCGGACAGTGCGACAACTTGGAGGACGAATTGTTAAGCTGTGAGATTATGAAGAATGGTAGAAAAGTTGTCGCCGGGTCACAGGATGGCATCTTGGACATTTTTTCATACGGTAAATGGGAAGATATTTCCGATAGATATCCGGGTCATCCACAAAGCGTCGACGCGATGGCGAAAGTGACGGAGGATATGCTCGTCACCGGTTCAAGCGACGGATTGATTCGCGTCATCTCCATCTTTCCAAACAAGATCCTCGGTCTCGTGGGTGAACACAGCGACATGCCCATCGAGCGTTTGACCATGAGCTTTGATAAAAATATGCTCGCATCCTCGTCCCACGATAAAACCGTAAAGTTATGGAAAGTGGATTGGTTGACGGAGGAAGGGGCTTGGGATGAGGACGACATGGAAGTCGAGGATGGCGAAGAAGATGAAGAAGATGACGACAACGACGGAAAGACGAAGAAACGGAAGGCTAAGAGTAAGGCGAATAAAAACAAGGCTGCTCAGCAGAAAGAAGAAGCCAAGAAAAAAACGCTAACCAAGTTTTTTGACGATTTGTAGTACCACATTAAGCTAACAACGAGCATGGCTCGTTGTTAACTTTGCGTTTTCTAGATCAGGAAAACGCCTTTGCCTCGATACAAGTAGCCGTGTGCGGTAAGATGGATGCGCGCGCTCTTGGAAACGCGTTTGACGCCGTTTGGCCGGATGAGGACATCGACACATTTGGTCTACCCGCGCTCGGCTTGAGCCCTCTCACCGACCAGGATAATCATGAAATGTCGAAAATGGCCATGGAAATGTTCGATTTCGAGTGCGACTGGGAGCTCGCGTTCAATGAGCAAGCTGAAGCTAAACCCAAGGATCTAGCGCAACATCGTCTCAAGAAGGACCGCGCGGTGGCGCTCACGAAGCCTCTGAAGAGTGCAAAGTCTTCTTCTAAATGGAGGGGTGTAACTAGGCATAAGATCACGTCTCGCTTTGAAGCACACATTTGGGACGCAAACTTTGAACGTAAACCTTCCTCGAGCCGGCGTCGGGGTAAGCAGATTTATTTGGGGGGGTGGAAACACGAACTGGAGGCCGCGAGGGCATACGACCTTGCCCTATTAAAGTTCTTCGGCCCGCAAGAGCCATGTTCTGGAAATTCCCCGCAAGAGGAATTATTCCACAAGCTGAATTTCCCTGAAGAGGATTATTCAGAGGAAATCAAAACGATGCAGGATTATAGCTGTGCAGATTGGGTGGCACAGATCAGGCGACGATCATCAGGATTTGCTCGAGGAGTTTCCGCCTTCAGAGGCGTCACCAGCCACAAGGGGAAAAATTCGAAAGGACGCTGGGAAGCGAGGATAGGTCGCGTTCTCGGTAACCAGTACATCTATTTGGGTACGTATAAAACCGAGCTGGAAGCAGCGCGCTCCTACGACATCGCGGCGATCAGTTTCCGAGGCGAAAAAGCGGTGACGAATTTTCCCATTTCAAATTATACCGAAGAGGAAATCGCTCGCGCGAAACTCGGCGCGAAGATTTCCGAGGCGAAAAAGCGGTGACGAATGTCCCACCTCAAATTAAGACATTGTAACACTACTTCTATTGAAGAATCAACTTTAATTTCATTGCATTTTCATTATAGATGCATCTTGATTGTACACGTATCGAATTATCGCGAACGTCTTTTTCTGCGAGAGGACCTCGATTTTCTGTTGTTTTGAGGAGTCTTCGAGGGGGGAGCGTCGGGAGTGTCGACGATTTCAGGAGTCACGACTTCGACGACATTCGCAGGGCCATCATCAAAGTCCGCAAACTCGGCGGCGACGGCATCGTTCACCTCTTCAACCTTGGGCGGCGGCCTCTTCGGCATTTGAGCGCCGCTTCTTCTCTGGGACTTCGGCACGTATTCAACACGCACCGGCTCAGCGCCGTTTGCACCACCGCGACCAGCGGCGGCGGCAGCAGGAGCCTCCGGCAACGTCGTCGTCTTGCGAAGAATCAACGTCTGCGCAGTCGTGATGATGTTGTTCGCGAACCAGTACAAGGTGAGACCGGCCGGAACGTTGAGAGAGAAGAAACCAATCATGAGCGGAAGAAACTTCAAAATGGCTTGGCTTTGTTGCTGCGCCGGATCGTCCGTCTTCGGTTGGGGGCTGATGATTTGCTGGGACACGTACTGCGACGCGACGAGCAAGACCGGAAGCACGAGGTAGCACGCGGTGTCGTGCCATCCGAGGGGGGGATGGCCGTCGACGAACGGCCAGAGCCAGGTGAAACCACTTCCCGCGTTACGAGAAGCGATAGAGGTCGGGCCACCCAAAGAAGGGATCCAATAGAAACCATCAGTCAGCAAACCCTCGGACGCTGCGTTGCTCAAAGCGCGATACAAACCGATAAACACGGGAAGCGTGGCGAAGACGGGCAAGCAACCCGCTAAAGGGTTGAAACCCGCCTCCTTGTACAACCGCGCCTGCTCCATCTGCAAGCGCTCCGGGTCGTTCGCGTACATTGCTTGGAGCTCCTTGATGCGCGGTTGCATCTTTTGCATCTGCATCGAGCTCTCTACCTGCTTCTTGGAGAGCGGAAACGTCGCCAGCTTGACGAGCACCGTCAAAACGATGATGGAAAAACCGTAAGAGTACGGCACTCTCCCATCCAAAACGCTATCGATGCCCTCGAGCGCGGCCTCCAATCCATCCGTAATCGGACCTAACCATCCTCCCTTCTGTATACCCGCCGCCTTTAACGCTTCCGCGTCGTTCGCGTCTATCCCCGCCGTCGTCGCCGCGGCGTCCGCGACGTCAAACACCTTCGAAGTCACCAACGCCGCGTGCGCGTTCGCCGTCACCGCCTGCGCGCGATCCGCGAACTCACCGATCGTTTCGATCGCTCCCGCGCGCGCGACCACGCCGCGTCCTCGCGCCTCCGCGCGTCGCATCGCGTTCCCTCTCGGGACGCCGCCGCGCGAGGTCACGACTCGCGCATTCATTCGTCCGGTCGCGCTCGCGCCGGTCGCCGTTCCCATCGCGCGGGCCGTCGACGCGATCACCGTCATCGTCGACGACGTGCGAACGCGCGTGTGTCGACGCGCGCGCGCGTGTGACGCCGAGAGAGCCGCCGAGTCGAAGATTCGCCGTGTGGAACCCTGTGCGCCGTGTGGATGACGTCGGCGGGTTTGACGAGTCATGACTCAAGGATGAGTGGCTGGGATCGACCGCGCGAGGGCGCGGCGCGAGGCGCGAGACGCGCGTCGAGATGGACGTACGCGTCGCTCGTGGATGAACGGACGGTGGCGCGTGAAAAAGACGTTTATACATGTTCGTTTCTTCGATTGACTCAGTTGACGGCGTCGTTGACGAGCGCGGCTTGCTCTTGGGCGTGAACGGCGGCGTATCCGGTGGCGGGGGACGCGGCGGGCCGGCGACCGGCGTAGCGCACCTCACCCGGGCGCGATAAGTGCTTGAACAGCGTGCTCATTCGCGGTTGGACGTGGAACCAAGCGCCCATGTTCATGGGCTCTTCTTGGCACCAGACGACTTCGGCGTTGGGATAGCGCTTGAGCTCGCGTCCGACGAGATCCCAAGGGAACGGCGCGAGCTGCTCGATTCGGCAAATCTTCACCGCGTCGAGTTTCGACGCTTCCTCTCGACTTTCGTCGAGATCGTAATACACCTTACCGGAGCAGAAGATGACGCGTTCGACCTTGTCTTCGACTGGAGGGTCCATGCTACGAGAAGTGCTCGTTTTATCCATAATCATGCGCTTGAAACGAATTCCTTGCAGCGAATCGTTGTCGTCGCTGTTATCAAACTCGTCGAGGTTTGACACCGCCTTTGGATGACGCAAAAGATTCTTCGGACTCATGACGATGAGGGGCTTGCGGAACTCGCGGTGCACCTGACGACGCAACATGTGGAAGTAGTTCGCCGGCGTCGTGACGTTGCAAATCTGCCAGTTGGACTCTTGAAGTTGCAGTCGACGATCCATGGCCATGTCGGGAATTTGACTCGGATCTTCGTCCGTCATTTGTAAGAAACGTTCCAAACGCGCGCTGCTGTGTTCCGGTCCTTGGCCGTCGTAACCGTGCGGCAATAACAGCGTGAGACCGCTTTGTCGAAGCCACTTTGCCTCCCCGCTGCTGATAAATTGATCGATGATCACTTGCGCGGTGTTTGCGAAATCGCCGAATTGAGCTTCCCAGAGGATCAAAGAGTTCGGGTGCTCAAGAGAATAACCGAGTTCGAAACCCAACACACCGTACTCGGAAAGCGAAGAGTTGCTCACAGTGAAGAAATTTTGACCTCGGCCAAGATTGCCGCTGTAGACGTTTCGCAGAGGAACGAGACGCTCACCAGAGATTTGATCGTGAATCAACGCGTGGCGATGGGAGAAAGTCCCGCGCTCAACGTCTTGTCCAGACAATCGAACGTGGTTACCTTCGTCGAGCAGAGACGCAAAAGCCAACGCTTCTCCCATGGCCCAATCTATCCCTTCACCGCTGTCGACCATGGCGCGACGATTTTCGTACACACGCTTGACGACGCGATGCGGCGTAAAGCCGGCCGGTATCGTGGTGATGAGATGGCCAAGGTTTTGCAAATGTTCGTACGGAAGTCCGGTGTCTGCGATGCGCGACAACTGGTCTGGGCTTTTAAATCCTTGCCAATGCGATGCGAGCCAGTCTCGTTGTTTCGGCACGTAATCCTTGGACGATTCAAACTCATTTTCCATGATGGAGGTGATTTTTTCTTTCATGTTGATGAAATCATCCGGTGTGATGTGGCCTTCGTTGACGAGCTTGGCGCTGTACTGAGTCAATACGCTCGGATGCTGCTGAATAACCTTATACATGAGCGGCTGCGTAAACATGGGTTCATCGATTTCGTTGTGTCCATACTTGCGATAGCAGACGATGTCGACCACCGCATCAGTTTTCCACTTCATTCTCCACTCGGTAGCGAGTTCCATGACCCAAGCGACGGCCTCGACGTCGTCGCCGTTTACGTGGAATACAGGCACTTCCATGCCCTTGGCCACATCCGTACAGTACGGACTCGAGCGCGAATACTTGGGATCAGTCGTAAAAGCGACTTGATTATTGACGACGACGTGCAAAGTCCCTCCGACACTGTATTCCGGAAGTTTGCTCATGTCGAGCGTTTCGTACACGATGCCTTGGCCACTGAAAGCACCGTCGCCGTGTAGTAAAATCGCCATGGATCGGTCACCCTTCGGGTCTTTTGCATGAAACTGTTTCGCGCGGACTTTGCCCGTGACGACAGTGTTCACCGCTTCCAAGTGCGACGGGTTCGCCACGACTGAGAGGTGAATTTGTCCGCCGCGCAAAGTTGGACGATCGAAAGAAGTTCCGAGATGATACTTGACGTCGCCAGATCCAGTGTACGTAGAATTTTCATTCGGTAACTCATCGATGAGTTTTGGTCCACCTTTAAACTCGTTGAAAATCGTTTGAAGCGGTTTGCGCACGACATTCGCGAGAACGTTTAAGCGACCGCGATGCGGCATACCAATAGTAATCGCCTCAACACCCATCTCTGCCGCCTTGTCTATCGCCTCTTTAAAGCCGGGCACGAGACTTTCACATCCTTCTAAACCAAATCGCTTCGCCGCGCTATACTTGTTTGATAAAAAGTTTTCAAAAAGTTCGCCCCACGCCAACCGGTCCAAAATAATTTGTTTGCGCTCGGGGGAATACTGCTTCTTCCTCTCGGTCTCAATCTTTGCGCGAAGCCAGTTACACTGTTCGCGGTCCTGTATGTGCATGTATTCATATCCAACCGTTCCGCAATACGTTTCCTTGAGCCTCGTGAGGATTTGTCTCAACGTTTGCACCGGTCGGTCCTCGCTGAGGAATCCCTTCATCTTCCACGTTCCTATAAAGAAATCGCGGTCCATGTCATCCTCATCAAAACCATACAGACTGGGATCGAGAGAGATCGGCATCGCTCGCTCTTCGAGCGCCAACGGATCGAGATTCGCGATGCTGTGACCGCTGATTTGATACGCCCGAATCAACATGATGAGACGCATCGACTCTTGAATCGTCTGCGCGTCCAGCGGCCGCCCCACCGCCACGGGCGCCGTGCCCGACGCCATCGCGTCGTGCATCTCCGACACCTGCGCCCCGCTCATCCCCGCATCCAACTGTCTCAACAACGCCGCCCACGACTCGTGCACATTCTTCGGATCCTTCCGGTACTCGTCCTCCATCGCCTCCAGATACGACGCGCTCGCCGCGTTTACGAAGTCGTCTCGCATCTCTCGATTCGGCGTCGGTTTCGGCGTCGCCGCGCTCGCGCTCGCCTTTCCTCTCGCCCCGATC
>MDSV01238774.1_pt1 | contig 12571 bp, 9 predicted proteins | sample 810851 | NCBI WGS metagenome assembly MDSV01 (sample SAMN05326640, study PRJNA326480) | marine metagenome | isolation source: seawater | place: Atlantic Ocean: North East | collected 2012
GTCAAATTTATAGAAAATAAAACTGAAATTGAAATTTTAGCGATTGGTATTGGTCATGATGTTTCAAGATATTATAATCGAGCAATAAAAATAACTGATGTTAACGAACTCGGAGATGTTATGGTCTCTCAATTAAGTTCATTATTTGGTAAAAAAAAAAAATTACACTAAATCTGAAATAACTCTTTGTTTTTCCATCTAATTATTACTTCAGCTCCATTTCTTGTTTTAGAGTTTCTACAATTAACAAAAGCAAAGTTTTTTTCCAATAGAGTTTTTCCTATAAATATTCCTAAACCTAATCCAGACTTCATATTTGATTTTTTTTCTATTTCTTTTAAATAGGGCTCACCAATTTTAGATAATATATCTTTAGGATAGCCATTCCCATCATCTTCGATTGATATTTCTGTATAATCATTATCACTTCTTAAGTTTAGATAAACTTTATCTTTACTATATTTATTTGCATTTCCTATAAAATTTCTCAAACCATAGATAATTTCTGTTGATTTTGTAAATTTTTTTGGGTTTGCATCTTGATCAATATTTAGAATAAAAGTTTTTTTACTTGTTTCTTTGAAAGATAAAATAATTTCTCTTAAGTAATCTCTCATGTTAATATCGACATCAATAAATTCATCCTCTTCAATAGGATTCAGAGTTAATCTTCTTAATATTTGATTGCATCTTTCCACCTGACTTGACAATAATTCAATATCTTGAATTACCTCTTTCTGATTTTTAAGCTGTTTCATAAGTTCTTGGGTTATTATTTTAATTGTAGATAAAGGTGTTCCTAATGAATGTGCTGCAGCAGCAGCTTGACCTCCTAATGATAACATTTCATGTTCTTTTGCCATTACTTCCTCCATTTTATTTAGAGCCTCTTTTCTTAATCTAGATTCTTTTCCAAATAAAATAGCAAAATAATTCAAAAAATATAAAGCAATTAATAGGGCTATTGGTATTGAGTAATAATAATATGGGCTAACGTGAAAATGATCACTCAATGGTTTTGGTAAATCTAAAGATATAAATGTAAGAAAAATGATCAAAGAAGTTGTAATAAGAATAATAAACAAATTACTTTTAAAACTTAGATTTGTTGACGCAAAAACGCTTGGAATTAATAAAAAAATTATAAATGGATTTAATATTCCTCCTGTTAAATAAAGTAGGATACCTAATTGTAAAATATCTATAATTAAAAAAATTAAAGCTGACCTATCAGAAATTTGAACTTTTTTATAAGTGTAATAAAGATAAAGATTACTTAAAATTCCAATGAAAATAATGAAATTTGATAGAATAAAATCAAATGAAAATTTGAAATAAAAATATACCAAATTAACAGATATCAGCTGTCCTATTATTCCTATCCATCTCAAGTTAATATATGTAGATTTTTTTAAAGAAAAATATTTAGAAGTTTCAAAAAACTTCATCTTTTATATGTCAAGATTTTGAACATTTATTGCATTTGAAATTATAAAATCTTTTCTCAATGCTACATCACTACCCATTAAAGTATGGATTAAATTCTGATCCTTTTTTAAATCTTTAGAATATTGTACTTGCAGTAAATTTCTAGTTTTAGGGTCAAGCGTGGTGCTCCAAAGCTCTTCAGGATTCATCTCTCCCAAACCTTTAAATCTTTGAATATTCATTTTTGCTTTTTCTGAATCAAGCTCTTTTTTAAATTCTTTTGATCCTTTTTTGATTTTTTTGAAATCTTTATTACTATTAACTATATAATCTTCTAGCTCCTTTTCATCCTTAATATATATTCCTTTTGATCCTTTATTGATTTTAAACAATGGTGGTTGAGCTAAATAAATGTGACCATTCTCGATTAACTTATTGAATGGTTGGTTATTAAAAAAAGTTAATAGTAGAGCTCTTATATGAGATCCATCTACATCAGCATCAGTCATTATAATAATTTTTCCATATCTCAGATCTTTCAAATCTATTTCTTGAGCCTTTGGATCTAGGCCAAGTGCATTAATTAAAGTTAGGATTTCATTTGAGGAAATCATTTTAGATAGAGCTTTTGTTCTTTGATCAGAGTTATTTTCATTTGAATTACCATTTTTTTTAATTTGCAAGTCTTCAACATATGTATTCAATATTTTTCCTCTCAAAGGTAAGACTGCTTGATTTGACCTGTCTCTTCCTTGTTTGGCAGAACCCCCTGCAGAATCTCCCTCAACTATAAATAATTCTGTACCTTCTTGTTTTCCTATCTGACAATCTGCTAATTTTCCTGGTAGGCCACTTAATTCAAGTGCACCTTTTCTTCTTACATTTTCTCTTGCTTTTCTCGCAACATCTCTTGCAAGAGCCGCTTGAATAACTTTTGCAAGAATAATTTTGGAAACAGAGGGATTTTGATCAAACCATATAGACAGTTTTTCATTGATTAAAGTTTCCACAATCATTCTTACTTCTGAAGAAACCAACTTGTCTTTGGTTTGGGATGAAAATTTAGGATCAGGGATTTTTGTCGAAAGAACACATGTTAATCCTTCTTTTATATCATCACCTGAAATAGCTAATTTATTCTTTTTTAATAGATTATTTTCATTTGCATATTTATTAATTACACGAGTTAAAGCACTTCTAAAGCCTAATAAATGAGTGCCTCCATCCTTTTGATAAATATTATTTGTGAAAGGATAAATGTCCTCAGAGTATGATCCGTTCCATTTCAAAGAGCACTCAATTTCTATATTTTCTTTTTTTCCCTCAATGTAAATTGGTTTTTTAAATAAATCATTTCCATTTTTATTCTGTAATTTTTCTCTTTTTTCATCTAAAAATTCAACAAATTCCAATACTCCACCATCATATCTAAATTCTGTAACTTTTTCTTTTGTTTGGCTCCCATCAATAAAATTAATTTTTATGCCTTTGTTTAAAAAAGCCAATTCCCTCATTCGTTTTATGAGAATATTTCCACTAAACTTTATTGAAGAAAAAATTTGTTTTGATGGTAAAAATGTAATTTGTGTGCCTGTAGTTTTTGATTTTCCAACTATCTTTAAAGGAGCTTTCGCTTCTCCATCCTTAAATTCTATGAAATATTTTTTTCCATCTCTTTTAATTTCTAGCTTTAAATTTTCAGAAAGAGCGTTAACTACTGAGACCCCAACTCCATGCAAACCACCAGACACTTTATAAGAATCATGATCAAATTTTCCTCCTGCATGTAATTGTGTCATTATTACTTCAGCAGCAGATTTTTTTTCTCCCTTGTGCATATCGACTGGAATACCTCTACCATCATCATCAACTGTTATGGTTCCATCTTTATTAATTCTAACATTAATATTTTTACAAAAACCTGCCAATGCCTCGTCTATAGAATTGTCTACAACCTCATAAACCATATGATGAAGACCTGTTCCATCGTCAGTATCTCCAATATACATCCCTGGTCTTTTTCTTACAGCCTCAAGCCCTTTTAGAACTTTAATAGAGTCTGCTTGATATGTTGTTTTATTAGACATTTTTTGTTATGGAAAAGATACTTATATCATTTAATTTAATTATTAACGAATTTTTTAATCAATTAAAAAAAATTAATGAAAAAAAAGGTATGATTTTTGTTCATTTAGGGGCAGGTGCAGGGGATCTTGATCGTAGAGCAAATTTTAGATGCGGTTTTACGGAATTTGTCAAAAAAAATAGCAAATCAACAGATAAAATTTTTATTTTAGAAGCTAACCCAAAAAATATTCCATGTCTCAAAGATTGTTACGGAAATTTTTCGAATGTAAATATCTTTAATTTAGGAATATCCACAACAAACATAAAAAATTTAAAATTTTTTTATGTAGATGAGGATGCCCCTCACTTCCAAGTATGTTCAAGTAAAATTGATCACATAAAAAAACATTATCCTAATTCAATTATAAAAAAATTTGAGGTACAATCGCTAACTATAAACGAGTTTTTTGAAAAGAAAGTTCAAAAGAAAGACATTGATTATCTTAGTATAGATCTTGAGGGAGTAGATTATGATACTTTGATGTCTATTGATTTGACGAGATTTAGAATAAAAAACATTTCAGTAGAATATATCCATTTAAAACCTTTTGAAAAAAAAAATATGATTAATCATCTTAATAATAATGGTTACTCATATAAAGGGTATGGGTATGACCATAACAATTATGATTTTTTATTTGTTAAAAAAAAAATTTTAATTAATAGATTATTATCTAAAATTCTTTGGTTGATTGGTAACAAACATATAAAATTCTTAAATTTATTTATTTCAACAAAATAGAATGGTGGAGAGAGAGGGATTCGAACCCTCGAAACGGTTTCCCGTTTACACACTTTCCAAGCGTGCTGATTAAACCACTCTCACATCTCTCCATTAATCATATGTTTGTATTTTTTTTTATTTTCTAAAATAAATCTAGGTAAAAATTTATCAGTTAAAGGTAATTTTTTTAAATTAATCTTTTGTTTGGTTTCGAGAGGCTGTAGGTTTTTAATACAGTTAGTAATAAATTCATCATCATTTACAGATATGTTGTTTAATTCTGTATGAGCAAAACTTTTTAGTTTATCTTTGATAAAATTAAGGTCACCTAACCAAGTGAAATGCCATCCACCATCTTTGATTAATCTAAAATTTTTTTCATAGGTTTTAGAAAAAAAAATTTTATCAAGTCTATAAAATTTATACTTCTTATGAGTTTTCAAGTTTCTAAGCCATTGTGGGCTCTTCAAATTTTTTTTTTTGATGCATCTTGTTCCATGCCAACTTGGTATTAATTCACCAAAGTTTAGTTTATAAAAAAATAATCTCTGTTGAAATATAATAACTTTTTCTTTTATGCAAAATAAATTTAAATTTTTAAGATTTGGAATTTCATCAAGATCTGAGATTAAAATAAGATCGTTTTCATCTGCTTTATTCAAAAATTTTTCTATATAGTTTCTCTGATAATTTTCTTTTTCCCACGGAGAAAGATCGTTAGGAAATTTTGGAATAACTCCGTAAATAATTTTGTGCTCAAATTCCTGGAATTTTTCTTTAATAAATTGAGTTTTTTTCCTTAAACCAGAATGTGTTTCTAAACTTTCAATTATTACAAAATAGTCAACATATTCATTTAGAACATTCAATCTTATATTAAGTAAATCAATTTCATTATTAAACATAAAACAATCATAAATTTTATTTTTCATTTAAAAAATTAAGTTAAATGGTAATGAAATACGATCAATAATTTTTGAGTCCTCATTTTCAACACTATGCTCAATGTAAGAATTAAAAATAATAAGGTCCATTTTATTTGGTTTTAATAAAAAATTGCTATCTCTACAAATACTCTTGATAAATTTGCCTTCAAACTCTGAATATTTATATATCTCGATTTCTTCTCCTGTATTATATATTCTTAAACCATTATTATTTTTCACATTTTCATCAACTTTCAAATAGAAGGCTCCAGAAAAATCTGAATTAAAATGACTATGTTTTTTTATTATTCCTGATTTTTTCGTTATAACAAACCAAAGCTTATCTATTCCTAATTTTCTATGATTTGTATAATCTTGTAATTTAGTATTTATATAAAATTCTAAGCTTTTATAAACATCCATAAAAGCAGCTTCTTTTTCTAAGTTATGCTTAGATTGATAAACACCTATATGTCCATCTTTTGAAAATTCATTTTCTTTATATAAATCATTATATTTATAAATTTTATCAATGATTTTTTCAGTATCGTAAGAAAATTGTAAAATAAAGATTTTTGGACGATATAAAATTTCTAATATTTGTTTTTCATATTTTTTTTTTCTTTTTTTAAAAAAATTAAAAAATGAAACACGATCTTTATACTTTTTATTGAAAATTGATAAAAATTTTGAAATATTTACTGCAGTCCTAAAGAAATTTCGTAAATATAGTTGCTTTAAGAGTTTATCCATTGCTTATGAATACCATTTTTTATCAATATATATTTCTTTTTTATTTAAAACTGTTTTTTGATCAAGTTTATGTGGTAATTTTGAAAATTCATTTTTGAAGTTTTTAACTCTATCTTTTCTAATTAACGTTAACTCAAGCATATCGGGAATATCAAATCCTCCTATATTTTTGATTTTACTTGAATTATTTGCATGAAGATGACAAATATAAAATGATTTATTCAATTTAGCTAAAATCTTTTCAAAGGTTTTAAAAAAAAAATAATTTCTTAAATTCCTTAGGTCGTGAATTTCAATTATTAAAACTCTAATTTTATTTAAATTTTCTTCTGAAATCGAAGATAAAGTTAAATATTCATCACCTTCTATATCCATCTTAAATATTACTTCATCTTTTTCATTATCCAACCAGTCATTAATCGAAAGTTCCTCCCTTGAAGAAATTAAGCTTATTTTCCTTTTTAAAAATTTGCTTTTTCTAGGTAAAATTCCCTCATCAACTTCATTTAAATCAACCATATTTGAAAAAATTAAAAATTTTTTCTCAAGATCTTTTTCAAACTGAGATAAATTACCAACACCAGCAGAATAATTCTTTTTAATACCCGAAATATCATTTGGTATTAAATATCCTCCATCATTATCTTCTCCTAATCGAATTAATTCATGCCCTGTTTTATAAGGTAATAGATTTTTTAACACTCTTGCGATATCTTTTTTTTTTGTTTTTTTTTCTACATATAAGTTAAATAAATCAAAGAATTTTTCTTTTAAGTTCATATGTTTAAAATCTTATCCTATAATTTGATTTTTTTATTAAAATAAAATTAATACAAGCCTTCAATCTTATAAAATTTAAAATAGTTTTTTGTTTTCTAAATATAAATCCATTAAGAATAGTTTTAAAAAAGTATTTGGAAATATTTTTTATAAAAAAAACAGCAAATTCTAACTTTGAGGTATATTTTTTTCTAAAATACAAAGAGGACCAAGTAAAATGCCAATTTCTAGAAATTTCAAATTTATGAGTATTTTCTCTTTTGTGAGAACCAAAACCAATATGATTTACTATTGAGTTTCTCACTTTTATTATTTGAAAATTATTTCTTCTTAATTTAATACATAGGTCTAGATCCTCTAAATAAGTATATATATTTTCATCCCAACCATTTATCTTTTCTAAAATACTTTTCTTTAATAACATTGTAGTAGCATTTACTGCTTCTACACAACAATCACCATCTGGAGCAACTTTTAATCTTTTGTGTTTAAGGGTTAAATTAGTCAGTTGACCATTTTTGGTTAAATTGAGATCTAATGTATTAAATTGACTATATTCATTTTGCTCATAAATAAGTGGTGCTAACAAACCAACATTTTTATATTTTTTTAAAGCTTCTAATAAATTTGGTATTGCATTCGAAGTAAATGTAACATCAGGCTGAGTAATAAGGATATTTTCATTTTTAGCTTTTTTTAAAGCAAAATTAAAAGATTTTGACAACCCAACGTCGCCGATTTTAAAATGCCTGATATTTAAGTCAAATTTCTTAATTGTATTTTTTAACTCTTCATCATCTCCATTATCAACAATAATTAAATCATTTGTTTTTGGAAGTGTCTCTAAACATTTTTTTATTATGTTTCCTGGATAAAATGTAGGGATAATTATTGATAACTGAAGTAAAGTTTCCATCATCCATCTTTATTGATTTTAAGAACACCAATAAACGCTTCTTGTGGTATTTCAACTCGTCCAAATTGTTTTGAGCGAGCTTTTCCTTTTTTTTGTTTTTCTAACAATTTTCTTTTTCTATCTGTTGCCCCTCCACCATGAATTTTGGTAAGTACATCTTTTTTAAAACCTTTAATTGTTTCTCTTGCAATAATTTTACCCCCAATCGCAGCTTGAACAGGTATCATAAAATTATGTCTTGGAATTAAATCTTTCAATTTTTCACAAACCTCTCTACCAGTCCTCTGAGCAAAATCCTTGTGTATCATCATTGCTAAAGCGTCTACTGGTTCACTATTAACTAAAATACCTAACTTAACTAGCTCACCCTCTCTATGACCAATTATTTCATAGTCAAAACTAGCATAACCGCTTGTTGTTGATTTAATCTTATCATTAAAATCAAAAACTACCTCATTTAAGGGTAGCTCATAACTTAAAACAGCTCTATTTCCAGAATAACTTAAATTAGTTTGTATTCCTCTTTTGTCCTGACATAATTTTATAATTGAACCTAAATACTCATCTGGTGTAATAATGGTAGCTTTAATCCAGGGTTCTTCAATTAATTTAATTAGAGTTGGATCAGGAAGACTTGAAGGGTTTTGTAAATCTAAAATACTGCCTTTATTAAGGTGAACTTTATAAACGACACCTGGAGTAGTAGTTAATAAATTAACATCAAATTCCCTTTCCAATCTTTCAGTGATTATCTCAAGATGAAGTAAACCTAAAAATCCACATCTAAAGCCTAATCCCAATGCTGATGAAGACTCAGCTTCAAATGAAAAACTAGCATCGTTCAATTGTAATTTAGCTAATCCATCTTTAAGTTTTTGATATTCAGAGCTATCGACTGGAAATAATCCACAAAAAACAACAGGTTTACTTGGTTTAAAGCCTGGTAAAGCTTCAGCTAAAGGTTTTTCTGCATCACAAATTGTATCGCCAACTTTAGTTTCTGATAAAATTTTTATTCCAGTCGTTATAAAACCAATTTCACCAGCATTTAATTCATTAATATCTTTTGGTTTTGGAGTAAAAATACCAACTTTTTCAACAACATATTCTTGGTTAGTTGACAACATTTTAATTTTCATGTTCTTTTTTATCTTACCATTTATTACTCTTACTAAAATTACTACTCCAAGATAAGTGTCATACCAACTATCAACTAGTAAACATTTTAAATCTTCATTTAAGTTTCCTTTTGGTCCAGGTAATTGATTAATTATTTGCTCCAAAATTTCCTCAATACCTTCACCAGTTTTTCCTGAACATGGAACTGCATTTTCAGTGTCTATACCAATCACATCCTCAATTTGTTTGTTTGTTCTTTCCAAATCTGATGCCGGTAAATCAATTTTATTAAGCACTGGGATAATTTCGTGATTAATATCTAGCGCTTGGTAAACATTAGCCAGAGTTTGGGCTTCCACACCTTGTGTGCTATCCACAATCAATATTGAACCTTCACATGCATAAAGAGATCTACTAACCTCATAACTAAAATCAACATGCCCGGGCGTATCTATTATATTTAAGATGTAGTCTTTTCCACTTTTGGCCTTGTAATTTAATTTAACTGTCTGTGCTTTAATAGTTATCCCTCTTTCTCTTTCGATTTCCATTGAATCTAGTACTTGAGCTTTCATCTCTCGTTCAGATAAACCACCACACTTATGAATAATTCTATCAGCTATTGTAGATTTACCATGATCAATATGTGCAATAATTGCAAAGTTTCTTATATTATCAATAGTGCTCATTATTTTTTAAGATCTAATTTTAGCACCAGTTTTATTTTCTACTGTTTCAATAATTAATTTATTAATTTTTTCTAAATCACTATCGTTCAGTGTTTTTTTCGATGACTGTATTGTTACATTAATTGCTATTGATTTTTTATTTACTGGAATATTTTCACCCTCATAAACATCAAAAACTTTTATATTACTAATCAGATTTTGATCAATATTAGAAATTGCATTTATTAAATCCTGAGAGCTTACCTCCTTATTTATTACAAAAGCAAAGTCTCTTTCAGATTTTTGGTAGTCTGAAACAGTAAATTTTTTTTTTTGGTTATTCAATGTTTTCTTGGGTAATTTTAAATGATCTACAAAAATTTCAAAACCCACTAAAGACTCTGATTTAGTGTCTAAATTTTTTTTAATATTGGGATGAATTTCACCAAAATAGGCAGCTACTTGATCATTTCCTTTCTCCAGAAACAATCTACCAGATTTACCAGGATGATAATAATTTGGTACTTTTGTATCTATAAAAAATTTATTTGAATCATATCCTGCCTCAACCAAGGTTTGAATTACATCTCTTTTAATATCAAAAACATCCACGTTTCTCTCTTTGTCAATCCAAGATTGTCTAGATTTTTTACCTGCTGATAAACCACAAGCTACAGTATTTTGCTCACCTGGATTAGAGCCAGTAAAGATAGGACCAATCTCAAAAATAGATAAGTCTTTAAAACCTCTATCTAGATTTTTATTCATATACATTACTAAATTTGAAAATATTGAATTTCTTAAAACTCCTAAATCAGAGCTTATTGGATTTATAATCTTAATTTCTTTATTTTCACCTTTAAAATAATCATTATAGTTAAAGTCTGTGAATGACCATGTAATTGCTTCTAGGTAGCCTTTTGAAGCTATAGATCTTTGTAAAAAATGGAATAACTTTTGAGATGGGGTTAAAGTAGATTTAGTTCTTTCTTTAATTGGATTAACAATTTTTATTTTTTCATAACCACTTATTCTAAGTAACTCTTCAACAATATCTATTTCTTGAGTAATATCAGGCCTCCAAGATGGGATAGATAATTCCAAATATTTTTTAATTTTTTTATGTTTAAAACCAAGACCATTCAAAATTTTTAGCATTTCATTATTATGAATTTTAAAACCAGATACTTTTTCAAATAAGTTAGGATCAAATTTAATAATTTTAGTTTTATAAGTTTCAATTTTTTGAGTGTCTATTTTACTAATTTCACCACCACAAATTTTTTTAATTAACAATGCAGCTTTACTTAATCCATCCTCTGTAGATAATGGATCTATGCCTCTTTCGAATCTGAATTTAGCATCAGTATCAATATTTAATTTTTTTGCAGTACTCCTAATTGATTCAGGTTTAAAATAAGCTGATTCCAATAATATATTTTTTGTATCTAATCCGGTGCCTGATCTTGTGCCCCCGATAATTCCACCTAAGCCTAAAACTCCTTTACTATCAGTTATTACACACATGTTATTTTCTAATTTATATTTTTTATTATCTAGAGCAGTAAATTCCTCTCCAGATTTTGAATTACGAACTGTGATGCCTTTTTCAATTTTATCTACATCGTAAGCATGCAATGGACGATTAATATCAAACATAATATAATTTGTAACATCAACTATTGCTGAGATAGGTTTTTGACCAATTGAAAGTAATTTATCCTTCAGCCATTGAGGGCTTTCAACATTTTTAACATTAGTTATTAAGCAGCTACTAAAAATAGTGCATCCTTGATCTTTATCTTTTATTATTTTTACTTTTAAAGATTGTTTTTTATTAGATTTTATTTTTTTTTCCTTTTTAGCAACTAATTTTCCAAAACCTGAGGCTGCTAGATCTCTGGCAATTCCTTTTAATCCAAGGCAGTCTGACCTGTTAGGTGTAATAGATAGATCGATAAGATTTGAGCCTGATTTAGAGAAGTAACTCTTTCCAATTTTTTTTTCATATTTTAAAAATGCTAACTCTGTTATTCCATCACTTTCATCTGACAAATCTAATTCGGACTCTGAACAAAGCATTCCATAAGAGGTAACTCCCCTAATTTTAGCAATTACTAATTTTGTTTTACTTTTAGGAATTATGGCACCTGGTGGAGCATATATAGTAATTAACCCCTCTTTTGCATTAGTGGCTCCACACACAACTTTTTTAGTCTCTTTTTCTCCAACATCTACATCACAAACTTTTAATCGATCTGCGTTAGGATGTTTTTCTATTTTTATAATTTTTGCAACTTTGAATAATTCATTCCCAGCAGATAAACTTTCGACAGTTTCAACTTCAAGACCGATATTTGTTAGCTGTTCTAAAAGTTTTTCCTCTATTAAATTAGTATTTAAATGATCTTTCAACCAATCAAATGTTATCTTCATCTGCTTAAACCTCGATAATTTGTGGGGACATCTAAAGGATCAAACCCAAAATGATTTAACCATCTAAAATCACATTCAAAAAAGGCTCTTAAATCATTAATGCCATATTTAAGCATTGCAAGTCTATCAATCCCAATGCCAAATGCGTATCCTTGATACTTTATAGGATCAACTTTTACATTCTTTAAAACATTTGGATGGACCATTCCACATCCTAAAATTTCAAGCCATTTATCTCCTTCACCTATTGTTATTTTCCCATCGTTTATTTCATATCCAATATCGACTTCAGCGGATGGTTCTGTAAAAGGAAAGTGGCTAGGTCGAAATCTCATTTTAATTTTTTTCACTTCAAAAAATTCTTTTATAAAATAATCCAAACAACCTTTTAGGTGACCCATATTTATATCTTTATCTATATGAAGACCTTCAACTTGATGAAACATGGGTGCATGTGTTTGATCACTATCTGACCTATAAGTTCTTCCTGGTGCAATAATCTTAAAAGGTGGTTTATTTTTCAACATGGTTCTTATTTGGACTGGAGAGGTATGAGTCCGCAATAATTTTTCTTTTTTATCATCAAGGTAAAACGTATCATGCATGTCCCTCGCTGGATGATTATCTGGTGTATTTAACGCAGTAAAATTATTGTATTCATTTTCAACATCGGGACCTTCTTCAACACTAAAAC
>MDSV01137431.1_pt1 | contig 12570 bp, 13 predicted proteins | sample 810851 | NCBI WGS metagenome assembly MDSV01 (sample SAMN05326640, study PRJNA326480) | marine metagenome | isolation source: seawater | place: Atlantic Ocean: North East | collected 2012
ACGATGTCTCCTGGTCTTTGAGCATTTCCTCCTGGCATATTTTCAACAAGTCCAACAACACCGATTGCATTTACTTTTGCTTTTCTTAAAGCTAAATTTTTCATTAAACCGACAACAACAGCTGAACCTGCCATATCATAAGTCATATCTTCCATAAACTTTGCAGGTTTTAATGAAATTCCTCCAGTATCAAAACAGACTCCTTTACCAACAAATGCTATAGGTTTATTTTTAGATTTATTTCCATTCCACTCAATTGTAACAAGATATGAGCCTCTAATACTACCTTGTCCAACTCCAAGTAAAGCATTCATTCCCAATTTTTTTAATTTAGACTCATCATATACAACAACTTTAAGACCAAATTTACTCAATTGTTTTATTCTTTTGGCATATTCATCTGGGTGTAAAATATTTCCAGGCTCAGATACTAAATCTTTTGTTAAATTAGTACCTTCTATTAATGAATTAAATCTTTTATCCATATTAAAGTTAATTGATTTACTATCCGTGGAAATACAAAAATTAAAATTTTCATTCTTTTTATCTGATTTGTATTTCTTAAATACGTATGACTTTAATTGTGCTCCATGAATAAATTCATCTAAAAAATTTTTATTTTTTGAAGAAACATCTTTAATATTATTATTAAAAAAACTAAGATCAGTAATTGAATTTGATTTTAAAAATTCAAAAAATTTTGCACCTATTTTTTCATTATCTACAGATAATTGACTCCTTTTAATTTTGATTAAAATAATTGTTTGGCTTGAATTAATGTTAAATAACAAAAATTCTTTCTTGTCTGTTTTTTTTAATTTAACGGTTTTATTAATTTCTAGCGATTGATTTTTTATTGGTAAATTATTCAAACCATTGATTTTGAAATTATCATCACAAAAAAGAGCGTAATTCTTAACCTCTTTATTGTTAATTATCTTTTTCAGGCTAATTTTTATTGACATTTTTAATAAATATGTACTTTAGGTTGTATTTAAATTGTAAACTTATAGTTGAAAATATATAAGTGGAATTTAGCAAGATTTCAATGAAAAAAATTTTATTTAGAAAAATATTAATAGATTGTTTAACCTTTTTTCTCATAACGCTCTTTAGCACGGGTATAATTATTTGGGTCTTTCAAGCAGTAAATTTTTTAGATATTATGATTGAAGATGGACGTGATTATCTCGTTTATATCAATTATTCATTATTAAACTTTCCAAAAATAATTTCAAAAGTTCTACCTTTTGTCTTTTTTTTTAGTTTTTTTTATGTCATCACAAAGTATGAGTTGAATAATGAATTAATGATTTTTTGGAACTTTGGAGTTAACAAGTTTCAATTTGTAAATTTTTTTTTCAAATTTTCACTATTAATGGTGTTAATTCAGATTATTTTAGTTTCCACTATTGTTCCAAAAGCTCAAGATACAGCAAGATCGTTTATTAGAAGTTCTTCGGTGAGCACGATTGATAGTTTTATAAAAGTAAAAAAATTTAATGATACAATCAAGGGGTTAACTATCTATAGTGATAAAAAAGATAAAAATGGAAATTTAGAAAATATATATTTAAAAAAAGATGATCAAATAACTTATGCCAAAAAAGGAAGGCTTGTTCAAATAAATGGTATTCAAATTTTAGAACTTTATGAAGGTGAAACAATTAGAATTAAAAAAAATAAAATTACAAACTTTAAATTTTCAAAATCTGATTTTAATTTTCAAAACTTAGAGACTAACACAACAACTTATATTAAGACTCAAGAAGTTTCTACTATTAAATTAATAAGATGTTATTTTAAATTACAAAATTCAAATTTTTTTAATTTGAATTTGGATAATATAATTATTGAGAATTGTTTATTAGAAAATCTTGATAATGTAAATAAGGAATTATATAAAAGATTAATTGTTCCATTCTATCTACCTGTACTAATGCTAATTTTACTTTTTGTAATATTGAAATCTAAAGAAACAATAAATTATTTCAGATTTAAAACTATAATTTTCATTTTGGGAATGGCCACTATAATTTCATCAGAAATATCACTTAGATTTATAAAAAATAATTTACTAGAAAATTTAGTAATAATTATTTTTCCATTGATATTAACTTTGTTTATATATTCGATTTATTTTATAAATATTAATTCATTAAATTTTAAAAAATGAAAACATATATTAAATTTTTAAGTAAAATATTTTTAAATTCTTTTTTATATGTAACTTTAATAATATTTAGTTTAGTTTTTATTTTAAATCTTTTAAGCGAAATAGATTTTTTTAAAGATATAAATGTTAATAATTTTTTTCCTATGTACTTATCAATATTAAACTCACCAACTTTAATATTTGAAATGTTTCCATTTATTTTTTTAATTTCTACTCAATTATTTTTTATTTCATTATTTAATAATGATGAATTAAATATCTTCAAATATACTGGTTTAAAAAATACTAAAATATTAATAATCTTAAGTACAATAAGTTTTATTTTAGGTTTATTAATTATTTCACTTTTTTATAATTTTTCATCAAATTTAAAAAATTTCTATTTAGATATAAAATCAAATTATACTTCAGATGGTAAATATTTGGCAGTTATTACAAAAAATGGATTATGGATTAAAGATATTATTGATGACAAAACTCTATTAATAAATGCTAGAAAAATTGAACAAAATTTTTTAAAAGATGCACACATTTCAGAGTTTGATCAAAATTTTCAAATTATAAAAAATATAATCAGTCCAAAAATTGATGTAAAAAATACCGAATGGGTTGTTTATGAGGCTGAAGTTTTAATTGACAATAACAAAGAGAATTTTGAAATATATAATTATAAAACAAATTTTAATTATCATATTATAAAAAACCTATTTTCAAACTTGTCTTCATTATCTTTCATAGAACTGATTGATTTACGACAAAATTATAAACAGTTAAATTATTCGACGATTGAGGTTGACCTTCAATTGATAAAATTAAGCTCTTTTCCAATTTATCTTACATTAATGACATTATTTTCAAGTATTATTATGCTAAATACCAAAAAATTTAAAAGTTCTATTTTAAAAATTTCAATTGGTTTGTTCTGTTCTGTTGTAATTTATTATCTAAATAATTTTTTTAATGTATTAGGAAAAACTGAAAAAATAAATCTAATAATTTCTGTTCTCACCCCATTACTTATTTTATTTTTAATTAATATTTTCATGATGAGAAAAATAAATGCAAAATAAAATTTTAAATTTTACACTTTATTTAATGATATATTTTTTAGCGAGTGTCAATGTATACTCAAATGAAGAATTTAATTTTAATATTTCGGAAATTCAAATTTCTGAAGATGGAAATAAAATTGTTGGATCAAAAGGGGGCAACGTAATAACAGACGATGGAATTGTCATTTCTGCTGACAACTTTAATTATGATAAAATAAAAAATATTTTAAAAGCTTTTGGAAATGTTAAAGTTGAAGATAAAAAAGAAAATTACATAATTATTTCTGAAGATATAACTTATATAAAAAATCAAGAGAAGATATTTAGTAAAGGTAAAACTACAGCAAATATTTATTCAAGATATAAATTAGAAACCGATGATTTAATTTTTTCAAGGGAATTCAAGATTTTAGAATCTGAAAAAAAGACAAAAGTTAAAGATGAAATTAATAAAATTTTATATAGTCTAGAAAAATTTAATTTTCTCTTAGTTGAAGAAGTTTTGAAAGGTGAAAAAATTTTAGTTAATTTAGATTATAATTTACCTAAAAATGATAAACTTTTCTTTGAGAACGGGATGTTTGATCTTAAAAATAAAACTTTTGCAGTAAAAGATTTTGAACTCAAGTTTAAAAAAGATGGTATATTTAATGAGGATAATGATCCAAGATTAAAAGGACTTTCAGCAACAAACAAAGATGATATTACAATAATCAATAAAGGTGTTTTTACAAGCTGTGGATATAATGATGATTGTCCTCCATGGGCTTTAAGTGCAAATAGAATAATTCACGATAAAAATAAGAAACAGATGATCTATGAAGATGCTCTTCTTAAAATTTACAACATACCAGTTTTTTATTTTCCCAAATTTTTTCATCCAGATCCAACTGTAAAAAGACAGTCTGGTTTATTAATTCCAAGGTTAAATAACTCTAATGTGCTTGGATCATCAATAACCTTGCCTTATTACCATGTTATTTCAGATAACAAAGATTATACCTTAAGATCAACAATTTTTGATAGTGATATAACAATGCTACAAAATGAATATCGACAAGTTAATAAAAACTCGTCTTTATTTGTAGATTTTGGATATACCGATGGTTACAAACCCTCTACTTCAAATAAAAAAAATAGTCGTACTCATTTATTTGCGAATTATAATGCTGATCTTAACTTAGAAGATTATATTACAAGTAACCTTTTTGTTTCAATCCAAAAAGTTTCTAATGATACCTACTTGAAAATATTTGATGGAAATTTATTAAAAAATGACGTTACTCCATCTGATTATGATATATTAAAATCTGAAGCTAAGTTAACATTAAATCATGAAGATTTTAATTTTTCTACAGGAATTCAATCATTTGAAAACTTAAAACTACCAAATTCTGATAGGTATCAATTTATATTACCTTATTATAATTTTAGTAAAAAAGTTTTCAGTGATTTTAAAAATGGTTTTATAAATTTTTCTTCAAAAGGAAGTAATGAACTTAATGATACTAATAACCTTAAAACAAAAATTATTAATGATTTTAACTTTAAAAGCTTAAATCTTATATCTGATATTGGTTTTAATAACAATTTTAGTCTAAATTTTAAAAATCTTAATACTATCGGAAAAAATGACACTAACTATAAATCAAGTCCACAAATTGAACTAATGAGTATAATTGAATACCAATCAAGCTTTCCATTAATTAAAGAAACAGAAAAAAATATAAACTACCTAACTCCCAAGATATCATTAAGATTAAATCCTGGAGATATGAAAAATAGTAATAAACTTGATAGAAGTATAAACACTGACAACATATTTGATTTGAATAGATTAGGATTAGACGACTCTTTTGAGGAAGGAAAGTCTTTAACAATTGGTTTAGATTATAAAAAAACAAGTCTTGAAAATATAAATAAATTTTTTGAAACTAAGATTGCAACTGTTATGAGAGATAAAGAAGAAGCCTTTATTCCAACTTCAAGTGGAATTAATAAAAAAGACCCAAATATTTTTGGATCAATAAATAATAGTTTTTCTGAATTTTTTAGTATTAATTACGATTTTATAATAGACAATGATTTGAAAACTTTAGAATATAATCAGATTAATACTTCCTTTAATTACAAAAATTTTAGCACAAAATTTAATTATATTGAGGAAAACAATCCTTTCGGAAATTCAAATACTATAGAAAATAATACAACTTTAAGAATAAATGATAAAAATTATCTTTCTTTTAACACACGTAGAAATAGGAAAATTGATTTGACTGAATATTACGACTTAGTTTACGAATATAAAAATGATTGTCTTGTTGCAGGTCTAAAATATAACAAAACATATTATGAAGATAGAGACGTTCGACCATCAGAAAATTTATTATTTACAATCACTTTAACCCCTCTCACAAGCTTGGAACAAAAAGTAGATCAATAAATTGAAAATGAAAATAATTCTATATATATTTTTTTTATATATTTCAATTTTACAAAATTCAATCTTAGCAATAGAAAATAAGATACTTCTAAAAGTTGATAATGAAATTATTACTTCAGTTGATATTTTAGATGAAATAAATTACTTAAACTCTATTAACAGATCTTTAGATGGTCTTGACAAAAATAAAATTTATCAAATTGCTCGCAATTCATTAATCAAAGAAAAAATAAAAGAAATAGCCTTACGAAATATCTTTATTAAGATTGAATTAAATGATGATGATTATAAAAGATTAATTTTAAACAGTTATTCAAACACTGGAATTAAAAATTTTAATGAGCTTGAAAAATACCTTCAAAATTTTAATATCAATAAAAAATTTCTCAAAAAGAAAATTACTATTAATTCATATTGGAATAAATTAATTTATGACAAATTTTCAAACAATATTAAGATTGATATTGATCAAATTAAGGAAAATCTTAAAACTAAAGATACTCAAAAAGAATTTAATATTTCTGAAATTGTATTTAACCTTAGTGAAAATGAGAATTTAGAAAAAAAGACTCAGCTAATTAATGAGACTATTGAAGAAAAAGGTTTTAGGAATGCATCCTTAATACACAGTATATCTGAAACTGGTGTTTCAGGAGGAGAACTAGGATGGATTAAAGAAAGTTCTATAAATACTGAAATTTTATCTAATATTAATAATTTAAATTTGAATGAACATACAGATGTAATTAAAATCCCAAGTGGTTTTCTGATAATAAAGATGAATGATATTAGAGAAGTAAAAAAAGATATAAATATTGATGAGGAAGTAAAAAGAATAATCCAAATAAAAACTAATGACCAACTGAATCAATTTTCAAACATATTCTTTAACAAAATTAAAAAAAATATAACTATAAATGAAAAATAAGCCCATCCTAATAGTTGCTGGTGAACCAAACAGTATTTTTTTAGAAATCTTTTTTAAATCTTTTAAAAATAAGAATATTAAAAGTCCCATAATACTTATCGTTTCACAAAAATTACTTTGCCTTCAAATGAAAAAACTTAGATTTAAAAAAAAAATAAAAGTTTTAGATCTTAAAAAAATTAATTCTTATTTATTAGATAATAATTCAATTAATATTATTGATGTAAATTATAATACAAAAAAAGCTTTTGAAAATATATCAAGAAAATCAAATCATTATATCTCAAATTGTTTTAAAATTGCATTTAAATTAATTAAATCAGGATATACAAATAAATTTATAAATGGCCCAATTTCAAAAAAAAATTTTTTGAAAAAAAAATATTTAGGAATAACAGAATATTTAGCAAAAAAATTTAAAGTAAAAAAATTTGCTATGTTAATTTATAATAAACAACTATCTGTTTGCCCAATAACAACTCATTTACCATTAAAGTCCGTTCCGAAAAATATAAAGAAAAGAACGATAATTGATAAAGTTAATCTAGTAGATGATTTTTACAAAAAATATATTCTTTTAAGACCTAAAATTGCTCTCACAGGATTAAACCCTCACTGTGAAAGTATTGAAAATTCAAATGAAGATGAAAAAATTTTAAAACCAGCTGTTGATTATCTTAGTAAATCAAAAGTTAAAATCTCAGGTCCTTATGCTGCTGATACAATTTTTTTAAAAAAAAACAGATTAAAATATAATGTTATAGTTGGAATGTATCATGATCAAGTTTTAACACCAATAAAAACAATTTATGAATATGATGCTATAAATATTACTTTAGGTTTGCCTTTTATAAGAATATCTCCAGATCATGGTCCTAATGAAAAAATGATGGGAAAAAATTTATCTAATCCTCTAAGTTTACTTAAGGCGATAAATTTTTTGGATACTATAAAGTGATAAAAGCAAAAAAAAGTTTAGGACAAAATTTTCTAAATGATGTTAATACCTTAAAAAAAATAACCAATCTTATTCCTATAAAAGATAGAAACGTTCTTGAAGTTGGTCCAGGAACAGGAAATTTAACGTCATATATATTAAAACATGAACCAAAAAAATTATATTTAGTTGAAAAAGATAATAATCTTGTTTCCTTTCTGCAAAATAAATTTGAAAATAAAGTAACTATAATTAATGAAGATATCTTAAAAATTAATGAAAAATTGATATCTAATGAAAACTTGATTGTATTTGGAAATCTACCTTATAATATTTCAACAGAGATATTGTGTAAATGGATTACAAATCTAGATAATGAAAAATTTTGGTTTGAAAACTTAATATTAATGTTTCAGAAAGAAGTTTCAGATAGAATTGTTGCGAAATATAATACCTCAAACTATGGGAGGTTGAGCGTCTTAGCTAATTGGAAATTAGAAATAAAAAAAATTTTTGATATAAAGCCCGAATGTTTTTCACCAAAACCCAGTGTAGATAGCTCTTTATTAATATTTAAACCAAAAAAAAAATTTTTTCCAATTAAAAATCCAAAAAATCTTGAAACAATTACCAGAATTTTTTTCAATCACCGTAGAAAAATGTTGAAAAAACCATTTTACCAAATATTTAATAAAGATTTAAATTTGGAAAAAAAATTAAATTTAAATCTAAATTTAAGACCTCAGAATTTAGATTTTGAAACTTATTATCTAATAGTTAAAGAGTATGAGAAATTAAGAAGTTAATTTTTCAATATGATTTCTAATATATTCTAAATCGTAATCTTTAGAACCATTTTGTAATTCAGCTTGAATTAAATTAGATATTTTTGAAAAACAATTATCAAGACTATCATTAATAACAACATAATCATAATTTATCCAATGAAGTACATCCCTACTAAATTGTTTCATTCTTTCTTCTGCAATTAATTTATCTTTCATATCCCTATTAGAAAGTCTTTCAAATAAAACATTTTTACTTGGTGGTAATATAAAAAAACTTATTAATTTATAATCAAGTTTTTTATTTTTAATTTGATCTGCTCCCTGCCAATCAATATCAAATAAAACATTTTTACCTTTATTCAAATTATCAATTACTGGTGTTCTTGTTGTGCCATAAAGATTATCAAACACTTTAGCATATTCTAAAAACTCCTCATTTTTTATTAATCTCTTAAATTCTTCTTCATCGACAAAATAATAGTCTTCATTTGGAATTTCGTTTTGTCTAGGTTGTCGAGTTGTGTGAGAAATAGAAACTTCAAAATTATCTAATTTTGATAAAAGTTTTGCTAACGTAGTTTTGCCTGCTCCTGAGGGAGAAGACAATATAATCATTACCCCATCATTTTTTATGGGCATCAAAGAATTTAATTGGCTTTACCTTCAATAAATTTTACAGCATCACCAACTGTTAAAATTTTCTCAGCTTCACTGTCTGATATTTCTGAGCCAAATTCCTCTTCAAAAGCCATAACTAACTCAACAGTATCCAAACTGTCAGCTCCAAGATCGTCTATAAAGCTCGACTCTTCTGTTACTTTAGACTCCTCAATACCTAGGTGATCCGCAACTATTTTTTTTACCTTACTTGAAACATCTTCTGACATATTAATCCTTTGTTGTTTTTAATCTTATTAGTTTAAAAACATGTTTTGTCAAGCCATATACATACCTCCATTTACATGTAAGGTTTCTCCATTAATATAGTCTGATTGATTAGATGCCAAAAAAATTACAGCATTTGCAATATCGTTTGGCTCACCTAGTCTTGCAGATGGAATTTTGGATACAATGATATCTTTAAATTTATCATCTATTTTGTCAGTCATAGCGGTTTTGATAAATCCAGGAGAAATACAATTAATATTGATATTTTTTTTGGCATATTCTAATGCCAAACTTTTTGACATTGCAATGATACCTGCTTTTGAGGCGGTATAGTTTGCCTGGCCCACATTTCCAGTATGACCCACAACTGATGTGATATTAATTATTTTTCCAAATTTATTTTTCAGCATCTTCTTTATCGCAAACTTACTCAATAAAAATGTCGAAGTTAAATTAATATCAATTACTTTTTTCCATTCATCAAAACTCATCCTAATCGCCAAATTATCTTGTGTTATACCTGCGTTATTAATCAAGCAATCAAGATTACCACCTAATTCATTAGTTGCATTTTCAATAAATTCTTCAATTTTGTCATTTTGAGAAATATCAAATTTTATAATCTTGATCTTATTAAATTTTGATTTTAATTCTTGCAACTTTTCAATTCGCGTACCAGTGGCTAAAATATTGGCTTCATTTTCATTTAATTTATCAATTATTGAACTACCAATCCCGCCAGATGCCCCAGTCACAATAATATTTTTATTTTTTAAATTACTCATATATTTAAATTTTTTATATCATTCTCATTATTGATTGTATGAATTTTTAATTCTTTATCAATTCTCTTTACCAATCCAGACAATATCTTGCCTGGACCTATTTCAATAAATTTATTTATTCCTTTATTTATCATATAAATTACACTTTCTCGCCATCTTACTCTACTTTCTATTTGATTGATTAATAGTTCTTTTAATACCTCTTTATTCAAGATTTCTTTAGCCGTAACATTGGAAATAAGAATATTTTTTCCATCTTTAAAATCTATTTTTTTAATTTCATTCCTCATTATTTCTGTTGCATTTTTCATAAGACTACAATGAAAGGGAGCACTAACAGGAAGTTTAATATTTTTAATCTTATTTTCTTTTAAGTATTCTATCAGTTTTTCTAATTCACTGTTTTTACCGCTTAAAACAATTTGTCCTTCTGAGTTATCATTGGCTACTTCAGCCACAAAAGTATCTTTATTATCATTTAAAATTTTTTCTATAATTTCTATTTTAGATCCTAATACAGCTAACATTCCCCCCTCTCCTTTTGGAACTGCATTTTGCATACATTTACCTCTTGTTTTTAAGAGTTTAATCGTATCTGAAAAACCTAGATAACCTGCTGAGGATAAAGCCGAATATTCACCGAGTGAATGTCCTGCAAAATATTTAGCATTATTTAAATTAATATTAAATTCTTTTTTTAAAACTTCAAATATTGAATAACTAATCAAAAAAATTGCAGGTTGTGTGTTAATTGTCAAATCAAGCTCCTCTTTAGGCCCCTCTAATATTATTTTTGATAACGAAATACCTAAAGCATCATCAGCTTCTTTAAATAAATTTTTAACTAAATCATATTTTTCAAAAAATTCTTTTCCCATTCCAACTATTTGAGAACCTTGGCCTGGAAAAATCACCGAAAACATCTAAAAAAAACCTTTTTTTTTTGTCCTTTTTGCTATTGTAATTGAAGATTTATAATAGTATATCCTCATTTTTTATTAAAATTTACATGAATTTATACGAGCATACAATTATAGCAAGACAAGATACGTCTCCTAGTGAAATAAAACAATTAACAGAAAAATATTCAAAAATTGTTGAGAAAAACAAGGGAGAAATTATTAAAACAGAAAGTTGGGGTCTTTTAAATCTTTCTCATTTAATTAAAAAAAATAAGAAAGGAAGCTATATACACTTTAAGATTAAAGGAGATGGAAATCTAATTAATGAATTAGAAAAAAATGAGGCTATTGATAAAAAACTACTAAGATATTTAACAGTTAAAGTAAAAGAATTTGATCTAAATACTAATTATTTTTCTAAAAAAGAGGACAACGAAAAAAAAGATAATACTAAAAACTAATTATGCCAAAAAGACAAAGTGGAAATAAAAAAAACAAACAAAGTAACTTTGCAAAACTAAGTATATTTCAAAATAATAAATATAAATTTAAAAAAAGTTGTCCATTATCTGTTAAGGGAGCACCTAAAATAGACTATAAAAATATAAAATTGTTAAGAAAATATATGTCTGAAAATGGAAAAATACTTCCCTCAAGAATTACTAATGTAAGTCAAAAAAAACAGAGAGAATTATCTTTATCAATCAAGAGAGCAAGAAATCTAGCTTTATTATAATTATATATGAAAGTTATTTTATTAGAAAATGTAAAAAAAATTGGGTCTATTGGGGAAATTATAGATGTAAAAAGAGGATTTGCCAGAAACTTTTTAATTGCAAATAAAAAAGCACTTTATGCATCAAAAGAAAATATTTCTAAAGTAGAAAAAATTAAAACAGAGCTTTCTAAAAAAGATAATGAAAAAAAACAAAATGCAAGGAAAATTGCGGAAATGCTAAATAAAAAAGAATATCTTGTTAAAAAATTAACTACAGAAAATAATGAATTATACGGCTCAATAAAACCCACTGAAATTTCAAAACTAATTAAGGAAACTGATAATCAAGAAATTAAGCCTTCAATGATACAACCTGTCAATGATATAAAAACTATTGGGAAATTTAAGGTAAAAATTTCCTTACACTCTGAAGTTGATGCAGAAATTTTTGTAAATGTTGAAACTGCAGAAACAATTCAATAATTATAATTATACACTCTTTTCCCCAACATCTTTTTTTAATTTATTAAAACCTATTTTATAATATCTTTTATTATATGGAAAATAATTTAAGTGTTGTCAAAAATAATTTTAAAGAATTACCGAATAATATTGAAGCTGAACAATCAGTTATTGGTTCAATATTAGTTACAAATGAAATCTTTGATGAAATTAATACTATAATTTCATCTTTAAATTTTTATGATCCCATGCATCAAAAAATTTTTAGTGCAATAGAAAATCTAATCTATAAAGGTTTACTGGCTAATCCAATTACTCTCAAAAATTACTTTGAAGATGAAAAAGATGATTTAAATGTACCTGAGTATTTAGTTAAGATAACAAAATTTTCTACTTCAACAAGACAAGCAACTGAATATTCAAAAATAATCTATGATATGTTTGTTAGAAGAGAGCTTATTAAAATTTCTGAACAAACAATTGATACAGCA
>MDSV01249693.1_pt1 | contig 12570 bp, 11 predicted proteins | sample 810851 | NCBI WGS metagenome assembly MDSV01 (sample SAMN05326640, study PRJNA326480) | marine metagenome | isolation source: seawater | place: Atlantic Ocean: North East | collected 2012
AAAAATTATATTAAAATTATTAAAATTGCTACTTTCATTAATTTTATCTAATTTCAAAAATATTATTAAAAAAAGAGGTATAGCAATTGGTAAATGATATCTAAAACCAGTTGAAATATAACTATAAAAAGCTGTCGAAACAAGAATAAAACCAACTGAGAGAATTGTAATAATATCTAAATAGTTAGGTTTTAAATGGGAAAAAGCTTTTTCTTTTCTTGCAAAGTATAAAATTAATAAAATAGTCGCAATTGATGCAAAAGATATATGACTCCCGAGCTTACTTAGGTTAAAGTAGTCAACACCTATTGATTTAAATCCATATAAAAACCTTTCATAAATATCCGAAACATTATGTTCAGAAATATATTTACTCATAGATGGCAATTCACTTTCATCCATAGTTGGCCAGCCAATCCTATCGTTGTTAGCTCTTACTCCTTCAACAATTTCATCCCAGGAATCTGCCCATATGTAAAAAGAATTAACATTGTAAAAAATATGCTTATTAAAATTTGTATAATTTTCAATTAAGTAAGGAGATGTCAAAGTGAAGAAAGTTGCAAAGGCAATCATATAATTTTTAAAATAATTTCTTTTGTTCAAAAATCCAAAAATTATTGAAAATAGTGATATCGCTAAAAATACGGTTAAGCCTGTGAATTTTAAAAAATATACAACGGCACCCATTATCCCAAGCTTTATTGAGTTTTTATTGTCTGGATTGTCATTTAATTGTTCAAAATAAACTAATAAAAGACTAAAGGATATAAAAAAAATACTTTCAACAAGAAGTTGATGTATTAAGGCAAAAGTTGGAATTATTAATATTAAAAAACTTAAATTCAGAAATATAAACTTATTTTTAAATTTACTTTCTAATTTTATGAAAAATAAAAATGCTAAAAAAGATGTTAAGCCCAAGTTTGCATATTTTAAGTTATAGTAATTTTCAATTTCGCTTGACTCAAGATTATAGAAAATAGATAGAAAGTAATTAAAAAGAGGCATTCTGTTCCTGTCGCCTAAATACCAGTAGTTTTCACTAATTAAAATAGTTTCCGCGTGAGCCAAATATGCATTTTCGTCATACTTGTTTACCGGACTTATTTCATTCATTACTAAATAGGTAAATATGGCAAAAAACAAAACTTCTGTAAAAAGCAATAATTTAATGTTTTTTTCTATAAAGTTTTGGGTTTTGGTTAACATTTTGAATTTATATCATTATATATCGTTGATAAGCCTTATAATCGTTTTATGAATTTTTTATATTGTTTTGACAGTAAATTTAACCTACAAGCACTCAATTCAATAATGTCGATAATAAAAAATAATAAAAATAAAGAAATAAAAATATTTGTAATCCACGATAATCCAAATAGTTTTAAAAAATTAGTTAATGAATATTTAAACGAGTATAAAGAAATATTTGAAATATTTGAATTTAAATTTGATTATTTAAATTTTCCAAAATTATATAAGTCCCATGTTTCAAAAGCTACATATTTTCGACTATTCTTCCAAGAATATATACCTAAAGAAGTCAATTTTTTAACGTATGTCGATTCAGACATAATCTGCATTTCGGATTTTTATTCAAAGCTAGATGAAAAAATAAATGAGATAAAAAAGGAAAAATTTCTATTAGGAGCAGTAACCGAAAGTTCAGGAGGCAGTAATAAAGAAAGATTAGAACTTTCAAACGATAATTACTTTAATGCCGGTGTCATGATTCTTAACATGAATGAGTGGAATAAGAAAATTACAATTAAGAATATAATTAATCGAATGAATACTTTGGGAGATAAAATTCTATGGTGGGATCAAGACATTCTCAATTCATTAGTTGATGGAAATTATTTAGCTATTGAGGAAAAATTTAATAAACAGGTTGGAAATATCAAAAATATACCCGATAAGGATGACATATTTATTCACTATTCAGGAAAAGGAAAGCCATGGGCCGTCTCTTTTTTTAGAGAAAATATAAATAATGTTTATCAAAAGAATTTTAGAAATACAAATATAGCCTTTTATCATCTTGAAACTAGTAAATTAATAGAAAATTTAATATTCTTAAAAAACCTTATTATTGGTAATTACAAAAAATATGATAATAAAAAAGTTTTAAAGAGTTTTATAAAAATAAAAAAAATATGAAAAAAAAATTTTTAACTTTTAAGGGATTTGTTGAAAAAAGACAAAAGCCAAAAAATTTAAAACAAGAAGATATCTATTTATTTGAACATGAGTTTGAAAAAAAAATAAATAATTCCTACGTATTCTTAGAAAAGAATCTGCTGATCCTAAATAAAAATATATTCAAATTAAAAAAACTAAAGTTATATTTTTCTCACACTTATATGAATAGACCAACTTTGAAAAACTTAATTAAGTTGATCATTCAATATATGTATTTAATTAGACAACCAAAGGAAAAATTGGATTCAGGTGTTTGGATAATAAATAATAAATCAGAAAATTATTTTCATTGGATGACTGAGTCGTTAACAAGGGTTTTAAGTTTTAAAGAAATTAATAAAGAATCAGTTATTTTGTTACCTGAATTATTAAATAAGTATGAATTTGTATCAAAAACACTTGATTCTTTAGGTGCAGAATACAAGTTTTATAATGATGATTACATTTATAACATTAAAAATTTATTTTTGACAAGCCATACAGCTCCTGCAGGTAATTATAATTCTGAAATTATTAGATTACTTCACTCTAATTTAAACAAAGCACTTTCACAGCCTCAAAAAAAAAGACTTTGGCTTAGTAGAAAACACTCTGGTCGAAGAATTCTATTAAATGAAGAATTAATTATTCCAATTCTTGAAAAATTTAATATTGAAATCTTTTACCCTGAAAAGCATACATACTCTGAGCAAGTAGATAATTACAGAAAAGCTGAATTTATTGGCGGCATTCATGGTGCTGCTTTAACAAACATGCTTTACATGGACAAAAATAGTAATGTATTAGAACTTAGAGATGCAAATGATTATCATAACAACTGTTATTACTCACTAGCATCATCACTTGAAAATAATTTTTATTATTTATTATGTACGAGTGACAATGAGGGCAATTCAACTGTAAATTATGATGATTTGGAAAATTTATTAGGAGTAATATTTCGATCATAGAATATACGAGAGAGTTAATTGGTAATTAAAATGAAGACACATGTCAGAACATAATCTTTATATAAACAATTTAAAGCATTTTAAGAATAAGGAAATAGTTCTTTATCATCATTTAGGTCTCGGCGATATGATCATTTGCAATGGTTTGGTAAATAAACTTAGCAATTACCTATCAAAGATAAATTTAATTGTAGATAATAAGTTTCACGATCAAGCAGTCTACCTATACAGTAATAATCAACAAGTGGAAATTGTTTCTGAAAAGGTAGAAGATGTCAATGTATTAGATCAATTTGTAGAAACATATGCAAAAAATAAAAATCTAAAAATATTAAAAGTTGGTTGGACAGATTCTGGAAGGCCTTTTTATTATGATTTCTATAAAATTGTTAAACTACCTTATAGATATTCTTATAAATACTTTGATTATCCAAAAAATTATGAACTTGAGGATAATCTCAAAAATCATTTGATAAACATAAACAATGTCAACCCTAATGATTATGTACTAGTTCACAGAGATGCTTCAAATAATACTTATGAGTTAAATATCGAAGGCGGTAATTTAATTTATATTGATAAAGAAACTGATATCTACAACAATATTTTTTTATACTCTAAATTAATAAAAGATGCATCGGAAATCCACTGTATTAACAGTAGCTTTGTTCACCTTGTTGATAGGATTGAAACGTCAGGAAAATTGATTTATCACGATGTTCGAGGAAGTATAATCAAGCTAAAGAAGAAATGGAAGATTATTAATTATGAAAATAAAGATTGAGATTTCAGTTGGAGAGTTATTAGACAAGATATCAATTTTAAAAATAAAAAAAGAGAACATTAAGAACCCCGACAAGTTACGTGAGATCAAAAATGAACTTAAATTTTTAGAATTTCATGGAAATATAATACGTTCACAAAATACTGACCAGTACGATAAGTTTTTAGAAAAATTAATTTCAATAAATTCAAAGCTTTGGAATATCGAGGATGAAATAAGAATTTTAGAAAAAAAAGCAGAATTTAATGAAAAATTTATTTCTTTGGCACGAGATGTATATTTTACAAACGATGACAGGTTTATATGTAAAAATGAAGTTAATAAATACTATGGTTCAGAGGTCAATGAAGTTAAGGAATATGTTGACTATAAAAATGAATAAAACATCTAGAATAACTTTTCCATTTTGTTAAAAAAATCTTCTTGATTGTAAAATTTTTCAATTGTTTTAATTGAATTTTTACTTAATTTATTCAATAATGCTTTATTATTTATTGTAGATTTAAGAAGCTCAGTCCAACTTTCTAATTTGCTATCTTCAACAAAAATAATATTTTCAAAATTATCAAACCTATTTAGATCCCAAAAGCCCATAGTTTTGGTAATCACAACTGGTATTCCTAATGACATTGACTGTAATGAAACACTTTGGCCAGATGGTTGAAAAGTTTCTTTTAATGGTAAAAAAGTAAGTAGAGCATTTTCATAATAATTTTTTAACTCATAATCGCTAAGTGTTGTTTTATGCCAGTCACCATGGATTATCTCTACATTATTATTAACAGACTTGTTTGAAATATTTTGACTTGTAATTATTTTAACCTTGACTTCATTCATTGAATTTGCAATATTAATAACTTTATCGAAGTCTCTATTCCCATCATTCCCTACAAATAAAATATAGTCTTTTTCTTCAGGTGAGTATTTTTTTGTTGGAGACCAAAAATCTAGATTCAAACCAAAAGGTACAAATCTGAATTTATCTTTAAATCTAGGATACATATTTTTAGCATATTCATACTCACCTTTTCCCAAAAAAATTAAGAAATGAATTTTCTTAATGATAAAGTTTAGAACAAGTTTTTGAAAAAAGATGACAACCTTCCTGTCTCTTTTTTTTGAGAAAAGTCCCATTACGATAACTAAAAACTTTTTCTTTTTAAAATTTAATTTTGAAAAAATTATCATTGGCAAAGCAGATATTGCAAGCCTATCGTTAGTTGCAATTATTAAATCTGCTTTTTTAATTTGTATAAAATTAATTTTGTTTAATATTAAGTGAATATAAAAAGGCAAGTTTGTTAATTTTCGCAAAACTTTGTCAAAAAAATAAATAAAATTTTGTTTTTTATTTAAAACGGTATCGTTTGGAAGCATTTCAATAGAGTTGATATATTTAAATTTTGATTCCATATGAAAATAGCCATAAAAAAATTCTGAGGAGTCTGTATTCTTTGTTAAAATCTTTTCTCTTCTTCCACTCCCAAAAATGTAAAGAATATTTTTATTAGATCTCACTTGGATATTTTAGTATTAATAGGTAATAAAATTCTGAAAGAATGCGTAAAATGAACCTATGAAATTTGTCTTATGCATAAATTTAATGGAGAAAAATATTGTCTATTTTGAAAAATAAATATATTATCTTTTTTTCTCTTTTGTTGATAATTTTATTATTTACAAAAATTGATTTTAGGTTAAAAACTGATATCACTTGTTGTAGTGATGATTTTGACTATTTTATACATGCTGAAACGCTGGTTGAGGATTTTGACTTTGACTACTCAAATCAACTTGAAGGCTTTGACACAAAAAGATTTAATAAAAATAAATTAGCTCCGAAAGGCTTTATAGGAAGTGGCTTGCTTGCAGCTCCATTTCTACTTATAGGTAATATTTTTGATTATTTTGTTGGCGATATTAGTAATAATCATGTAAATTTTAAAATTTTATTTTACTCTTTTTCGTCCTATTTTTACTTTTTAGCTTCACTCTATTTTCTCTACAAAAGTATTTTGTTCCTTGGGTACAACATTACCACTACTAAAACTCTTCTATATATTTCTGGCTCAGGGGTAATTTATTACTTCTTTGAAAGATACAGTATGACTCATGTATACGAAGTATTTGCGTCTTCCTTGATCATTTATTTATCAACAATTTTTTATTCAACAAATAAAAATGTCTATGCTTTTTTTATACCCCTAGCAATTCTGATTGGCTTCGAAATAAAATGGATACATTTCTACTTTATTTTCTTGCCTCTGCTTATAAAGTATTTAAAAAATAGTGAAATAAAGTTATATAAAAATATTTATTTTATTTTTTCATCATTACTTTCAATTATTCTGCATTTTGTTTCTACAAAATTAATCTACGGTGTTTATACAATTAATTGGCATTATGTATATTACAATTTTGAAAATAATGATGTACAGAGCTATCTAAGTACAGGTTATAGTTCACCTTCTTTTTATATTACAAATATTAAAAACGCTTTTATTCACTTTTATACCCAAGAGTTTGGTTTAATTTATTTTCAACCAATTACATTTGTTTTAATTCTTGGTTCATTGATTTATCTCATTTATGTAATTTTAAAAAAAGAAAATATTACGGTAGCAATCTTGTTTTTTTTATTTAGTTGGCAAGAGTTTGCGATCTCTCTTATATGGACATCCACGGCTTCTGCTTATGGTTACAGGTATTTGATGAATCTTGCACCACTTGGTTTATTATTTTTTTGTTATATCATAAAATCTTATAACTTAAAATTTATTGATTTTTATCTTTTATTCTTCTCTTTTTTTGCAATCTTTTCAGTTTTATTTTTCGAAACCACTGAATTTACTCAACTTAGCTTAGATGCTACGTTAAATTCTTTTGGAGATTACTCAAAATATACTCAAAGGTACTACTTATCCGGGCTTTTTAAATCTTTACTAGTTCTAGATTCATATTTGAAAATATTTACAACTAGCTTTATTGGCATGTTTGTATTCAAAATTTTAGTTTTTTTCTTAACTCCAGAAGGCTTGAACTCGACTCTAAATTCATTCGGATTGCCAATTTCTAATGAAAAATTTCAAATTTTATTGATACAACTTAATGAAACTAAACTCTCGTTTTTTGTTGTAGCATTTCTAATTTGTGTTTTACTCACCATTCTTACTATTAAATTTTTGAATATTCAAAATAAAATAAAAAATTAAAATATTAAACCATGCAAAAAATCTAATTATTAAAGATACAACTACAACTTCTAACGGTGTCAATCCATGGTACAAGTTGGCAATAATCAAAACAGTTTCGTTGATCCCAAAATTTCCAGGAGTAAATTTAATTATATTCGCAAGGCCTGAAATACAAACAAATGAGAATATCTGCACGATGCTAATTTGTATGTCTATCAATTTAAATAAATATAAGTGGGTAATTCCATTGATAGAAATTAAAAGAAATGTAAATATTGTCATATTTATTATATTTGATAAAGATAGATTAAGAGAAAGAAGTGAGTAAGAGTTTAAGAATTTTAATCTATTAAATTTGTATTCAATGGATAATAAATAAAATAGCATTAATCCTAAAACTAAAATTAATAACCAAAAAAATACTAAATTACCAAAAATAGGCTTTCCTTGAATATATTCTGAAAAACTAATTATTAATAAAAAAAACACGAATATTAAATTTGTAAATATAGAGAAATATAAATTGATATTAATATTTTGAGAATAGCTTAAATTGTATTTCTTCTTTAGATAGTGAAATTTGTAACCAGTTCCAAGACTAAAAGGAGTGGAGAGATTTCCAGCAGTTGATTTAATTATTAAATTTAAAGTTTCCGTAAATGACATATCTATATTCTTTGTTAAATACAAATATTGATTCAGTTTAGTTTTTACTAGGTAAGAAATAATAAAAAAGATTGATAAAAGAGAAAGATTTACAAAATTAAATTTTAAAAGTTCCACCAATTCTGATTTATTATTAAAAATAAATATAGAAAATACAGATATAAAAAAAATGAATAATATATTTTTGGCGTAAGATTTAAGAAACCTAATTAAATAATTCAAATTTTTATATTCCTAATGTGTAAAATTGTACCTTTTAAAATTATAAGCTTATTTTTAGTATTTAAATTTGCTATTATAATTTTACTTGATAATGTTCTGAATTAATGATTAAAAAGTTTTATAGAAAATTTCAAAATTTTATTGTTCCTAGCAATATAAAACATAACTATTTAGATTTAACACATCAAAATAGAGAGTTGATTTCAAAAAAAATAAAAGAAGTATATATACCAACTATTTCTAACAATTTTTCAAACGATAGACTTTTAAGTGAAATAGAAGAGCATGTAGAAGAAAGAATTTTCATTGATCGCGTAAGAGTTGTTCCATGGATAATGAAACATATTGATTTAAAGAATCTTGAAATACTTGAAATAGGATGTGGAACAGGCTCATCATCAATTACATTAGCTGAACAAGGAGCAAAAGTTTTAGGTATTGATGTTCACCCAGAGTCTTTAGAAGTAGCAAGGTTAAGATCTAAAATTTATAATCTAAATATTGATTTCTTGGAATTATCAGCTGTTGATATTGATAGTTTAGAAAAAAAATTTGATTCAGTTATTTTATATGCGACTTTAGAGCATTTAACTCTTGAAGAAAGGCTAGTAACACTTGATAGATGTAAAAATGTACTTAAAAAAGGAGGTTATTTAATAATAATTGAAGCGCCAAATAGGCTTTGGTATTTTGACTCACACACAGCAGAGCTACCTTTTTTTCAATGGTTACCTGATGATTTAGCTTATAAATATTCTAAATTTAGTCCAAAACAGTCTTTTAGTAAGAACTATCTTGACACAGACTATGAAAATATGAAAAGTTTTTTACGTAGAGGCAGAGGTGTAAGTTATCACGAATTTGAGTTAGTATTTGAAGACTTGTCAAAACTTAATATTATTTCAAAATTAAATAGGCTAGTTTTTACCAAAAGTTATTTTAATACTTTCATAATCAAACCAATTTATAAAAAATTTCTCAAAAAGCAAATAAACTTACCAAATGCTTTTTATGACGAATATCTAGATTTAATAATTAAGTTTTAAACGTATCATTTATAATTAATTGAAATTTTATCTTGAACCAAGTTTGTAATATCATATACAGAACTATCTATCTTTCCAAAAGCTAAATAGTTTTTAACTTCAAGTATTGATATACTTTGCTCCCCAAAACAGTTACTGAAGAAGATGAATGTGTTTACAGTCTCGTCTAAATTTATATTTTTATCTTCACAAAAATTTTCTAAATTTGAAACAGAGAACACACTGTATCTGTTCAGAATTTGGTCTGAAGATAGTTCTTCAATATTAGTTAGCTCCATTTTTTCAAAATTTGGACCATGATCAGATTGTATAAAGATTACATCATTTTCTAAATCTAGACTCCCAATCAATTTCTCAATTTTTGTATAAGCACAATTCAAAGATTCTTTATAAGATTTAATATTTGTTTTAGGTAGATCATAAATAGGTTCTTCTAAAAGTTCACAATTATTTCCTAATAAGTAAGGTCCGTGAGTATCCATGAAGTGTAAGAAAACAGCTTTAGGTTTATCATTTGAATCTATATTTTCAAATATTTCTAATAAAGGAGGATCACTACAATCTACTCCACAACCAAAAGATAAATTATTATTAAGTTTTAAAAAACCTTTTTCAACAAATATTTTTATAGGAGTTCTCATAATTAAATCAACATACACAGAGTCTTTTTCTTCATAGCCATTAATATTTTTATTTATACATATATCATTTTTTTCTTTGTTACAAGTAAATGACAGACCAAATTTGTATAATGTGTAATCATTGTTTCTTAATATATTTTCAAATCTTGATTCACCAGTTTGATAGCTTCTTGATAAGTTTGCCCTATCTGTAAATTGAATATCACCGTCTTCAAATATATATTGCATATTGAATAATGAAGACATTGTATAAGTAGTACGACCAAAAGATGATGTTGCAAGCTTATAATTTTTGAGGTTGTTATTAATTAATAATTTATTAAACATATTTGTGTCGTATTCATAAAATTTTTCCATTGTGGAAATACTGGGCAACCCATCATAAATAACAAAGTAAATATCTGGTGTTTCATTAAAAACAATATTTTCTTGAAAATCTATATCAATTTGGTCATGATCAGTTTCCTCAATCTCTAAATTAAATGAATTAAAAAATATCATTAATAATAAAACAAAATAACTTAAAGTAATGAATTCAAACAGTTTCTCAAAGTATATCTTTGTAGAAAAAATTAAAAGTACAACCATAAGAAGAGCGAATAGAGTAAAGCTATAATTTGGAATTAATTTCAAAAAATCAAAAGCTTTAAAATATAAAAATATTGTTATATTTGAATAATTAAATATAAGATAAAAAATAATCACAGCAAAGTATTTGCTATTTTTTAAAGGAAAATATCTATCAATAAGAAATCTAAAAATATTAAATAAAACTAAATAAATAATAAAAAATATAGAGAGCTTTACTATTTCAGATATTCTTATTTGGAAGCGATTAATAATAAATAAATGAAAAAATGGAAGTGTAATTAAAGCATTTTGAACAAGAATCTGTTTTGTTTTCATAAATTATTATTCTAGCTATTTAATCCTTGATTAATATATAATTTAAAAATGGACATTATTTATCTTGAATCTATTCATTATTTAGATCCTGGCACTGGGATGAATATAATTCAAGTCTTGAGCGCTTTAGGAATCACTTTAGTTGTATACTTCAGACAGTTTCGGGACTATTTATCTAGTCTTGTAAAGGATATATTTAAAAAATTTAAAAAAGTTTAAAATTTTTTTTATATCTTATTATTTAATTGGACATCACGTGCTACAAAACCTAAAACTATAAAAATGAAACTAACAATATTTACTCATATGACAAACCCTAAGGAAAGAATGGATCCTTGGGAAGAAGCTTTAAGTTGTTATGAATTCTTTGCTGATGAAATAGTTACTGTTGGTAAAAACTGGCCTTATGAGTTTGAATGGAAAGAAATAGGACAGAATTTTCAAGAGGGTTTTGATGCATCAGGTGGTGATTGGGCTATAAATATGCCACTAGACATGTTTTTTCATGAAAGTATAAAAGAAAAGTTATTAAAAACTTTAAAAAAACATAAAAATGAACCAGCTATTGCAATACCGAAATTCAAATTTTTTTCTCCAAAAAAATATGAATTTAAAAATTTTGAAATACTCATAGTAAACAAAAAAAAATTTCCAAATATAAAATTTGATGGTGGGGGTGATTTATGTTTACCCACTTTAAATGGGGTTCTACTAGATTATAAAAACATTCCAATAGAAAATATACCAATTTGGAATTATGACACAACTTTTAGAACAAAAGAAGTTATAGCTGAAGACCGTGCTAGATTTGCTAGAGCCTGGTTTAGGGAGTTTGACGATTGGGGAGACAGAGGTGGTCCTGATCCAGAGACAGCATTCACAGCTTGGTTTGATATGGTTGAAGAACGACTAGCAAGACATATAAATAAGTTAGAAATAGACGCCCATCCAAAATTTATTTCAGAAACCCTTTATAGTTTAAATGAAAATCAGTTTGGATATAATTGTTTTGGATTAGAAAAAAAAGTAAATCCATCAATGAAAACTTATTTTGATTACCTTAAGCTGAACTTAAAATTTCCAAATATAAAAATAAGATAGTCGTTAAACGTGTGTGAATCTTAAAACCCTTGTGGGCGCTACAGGATTTGAACCTGTGACTTCTTCCTTGTAAGGGAAGCGCTCTGCCGGACTGAGCTAAGCGCCCTAGTTGATAATTATAAAACAACTAATTTAATAGAAAAGAAAAGTTTAAATTAAATTTTCAAACAAGTCTTTAAATTCTTTAAATCCTTCAGGGATATTATATCTAGTTGCATTCTTGAAAGAAGTTTCAATGTCTGGTTCTGCATTTATGAAATTTTTCATATCAAAAATAGATTTATGACTTAAAATTTCTGATGCAATTCCAACGTCTGTAGAGATTAAGGGTGTTTTTGTTAGGGCGCATTCCAGGATTGCTTGGGGACCTCCTTCTATTCTTGAAGCAACTACATAGAGGTCTAAACAATTATAAAGTTTGTTTAATTTCTCATAATCAATCATTTCAAAATATTTATAATTTATATTTCTTTTTTCTAGTTCATTTATAATAAATTGCCTTCTTTTTCCAGAAAGTACAATTAGTAACTCATTTTTTGTTTTGTTGTAATGATTAAATATTTCTACTAACCTGTCAGGGCCTTTAATCAATTTAGGTGATTTTAAGTCTTTCCCTTCAGTATCTCTTTGGAAAGAGCCAACTACAAAGGCTTTTTTTGATATATTCAGTTCTTCACGCAATTCCCCTTTATTTCTAATTTCATAAAATATTTTATTGTTTGACCAGAATGGTATGTATGTAATAGGTTTTTTTGTATGTTCTTGCAATTCTTTTTTTGTTTTTTTTGAAATAACATGATAAATGTCAACATACTGATCTCTTTCAAAAAATTCTTTTCTTTTAGTACCTTCGAG
>MDSV01218252.1_pt1 | contig 12569 bp, 15 predicted proteins | sample 810851 | NCBI WGS metagenome assembly MDSV01 (sample SAMN05326640, study PRJNA326480) | marine metagenome | isolation source: seawater | place: Atlantic Ocean: North East | collected 2012
AAACTAACATTAATGTAAACATTTTATAACAGGGGTGTCATAGCAGACTGAGATTATACCCTAATAACCTGTCCGGTAATTCAGAAAGGGAGAAACATGGATAAAATAAATTTTCTTAGTCAATCAACATCTTTAATATTAGTTATAACAATAAGCTTAGTTTTTACTTTTATAGGATTGGTTTATTCAAAAAAATATCAAGGTCTAAACAACTATTTAACAGCTAACAGAAGTGTAGGATTATTTTCGTTATCAACAAGCCTTATTGCTTCAGCACTCGGAGCGTGGATTTTATTTGGGCCCGCATCAGCCGCTACTTGGGGAGGAATCGGCGCTGTTATAGGTTATGCTTTGGGCACAGCATTCCCAATGATATTTTTAATATTCTTAGGAAAAAAAATAAGAAATGAATTTCCTAATGGATCAACTTTAATCGAGTTTCTAAGAAAAAGATTTAAAAAGAGCTTATTTAAATTAATTTTATTTATGAGCATATTTTATATGTTTATATTTTTATGTGCAGAAGTTACAGCTGTTGCAGTATTAATTAATTATATTTCTGGCACCGCTTTATGGATTACAGCTTTAATTACTTTAGTTGGAACATTAATATACACTCTTTATGGTGGACTAAGAGTTTCTATTTTTACAGATACCATTCAATCACTTATAATTTTAACTTTGCTTATAGTTTCCGTTTTTTATTTAATTTCATTTTCAGGAGATCAGTTTTCTTTTTACTTTATTGGTCAAAAAAATCCTCAACTATTAAGTGCTAGCTATATTCCAAATTATACTTCAGGACTAACTTTTTTTATTGCCGTAGCTGCAACTAATCTTTTTCATCAAGGAAATTGGCAAAGAGTTTATTCCGCAAAGAATAATAACGTTTTAAAGAAAGGTTTAATTATTTCTTTTATAGCAATCATTCCAATTGTCATGTTTATGGGGTTTACTGGTTTAATTGCTGTATCAATCAATCCAAAAGTTACACCTGATTTAGGTTTTTTTTATTTATTATTGAGAGATCAAACCGAGTTTTTATCTATTATTATAGTAATTTTAGGACTTTCATTGACCATAAGTACTGTGGACACTTTAGTTAATGCAATTTCAAGTTTAGTGATAGTAGATGCAAAGGCAACATTTAGTTTTTCTAATAAAACTGATTATTTAAAAATCTCAAAATATTTTATAATAGTTTTATCTATTATAGCTTTTATAGTAGCCTCAAAAGGATTCAGTGTTTTGTATTTATTTTTGTTAGCAGATTTATTTTGTTGTGCTTTTGTATTAACTGTTTTTTATAGTTTTTATAATAAAAAATTAAATGAAAAAACTGCTTACATATCAATAATTATTGGATTAATTGGAGGACTTCTTCTTTTTCCAAGTCCAGATTTTTCAAGGAGTTTATTAGTGGGAATAATGATGCCTTCTCATTTATTTCCTGATTTTTTTTCACAATCGTTGCTATTTCTCTCTTTTTTAATAGCTACAGTTGCACCAGCAATTGTTATAATGTTTTATGATTCCACTAAAGGATGATAACCCAACTTCTGGAAAGCCAATTATAACATATTTTATAATAGGTTTGTGCATAGTTACATTTTTAATACAACTTACTTCTCAATCATATAGAACAGGACAACTATTTTATTCTTATGGATTAATTCCATCTGTTTTAATGGGACACAACCAGCTACCAATGGATTTATACGCTATACCTGCTTGGCTAACAATATTCACTTCAATGTTTATGCATGGTGGTTTCATGCATCTGGGAGGAAATATGCTTTATATGTGGATTTTTGCTGACAACATTGAAGATAATTTAGGAACTATAAAATTTATTATTTTTTATCTTTTAGCTGGAATTGGTGCCGGCATGACTCAAGTTTTAATGGATACACATTCGCAAATACCAATGGTAGGAGCCAGCGGTGCGATTGGAGGTGTTTTAGGAGCGTATTTAATTAACCACCCTCAAGCAAAAGTATTAGTATTAATCCCTTTTGGTTTTTTTAGTCAATTAATAAAAATAAAAGCATTATATGTGTTGGGTTTTTGGTTTATTTTACAATTTATTTCAAGTGGCGGCGGAGTAGCATATGCCGCGCATATTGGAGGTTTTGTTTCAGGAATGATTTTGATACTATTTTTTAATAAAAAAAGAAAAAAAAATAAAAAAAGTTTTAAAAATCCATGGGCATAATAAATTACATAATTCCATTTCTTATTTTGATTACTATAGTTGTTTTTATACACGAATATGGACATTACTATTTTGCTAAAAAATATGGTGTAGGTGTTACAGACTTTTCAATAGGTTTTGGTAAAGAAATTTTTGGTTGGAATGATAAGGCTGGTACAAGATGGAAAATCTGTTTAATACCTTTAGGAGGTTATGTAAAATTTTTTGGAGATAGAAATGTTTTTAGCCAGTCAGAACAAAATGAAATAATTAATCAATATAGTGAAAAAGATAGAAATAAGCTTTTTATTCTTAAACCATTATATCAAAGATCAATTATTGTTGCAGCAGGTCCTTTAGCAAACTTTGTTTTGGCTATAATAATTTTTCTAATGATTAATTTGTTCGTTGGAAAAAATATGACCCCTGCAATTATTGATGAAGTCCAAGCCGAGAGTCCAGCACAAATTGCTGGTTTTAAAAAAAATGATAAAATTATTTCTATAAATAATAATAAAGTTGTAAGTTATACAGAGGTATCTACTTTTATTAATTCAGCTACCTCAGAAACAGTTAAATTTACACTGATTAGAAATAACGAAGAAATTTACTTATTTGTAAAACCTTTATTAGTAGATTCAACTGATGCGTTGGGTAATAAAATTAAAAAAAAAATCGTAGGAATTAAGTTATCACCTCTAGAAGGCAGTTTAAAAAGAGAGCGTCTTGGTATAGTTAGTGCCACATACTATTCTTTTAAGGAAGTTTGGTTTGTTATTATTACTTCACTTAAATATTTAGGAAGTATGGTGGTAGGAGAAGGTGATTCATCTCAGTTAGGTGGCCCAATCAGAATAGCAAAAATTACTGGACAAGTTGCTGAGTTTGGCGTTATTCCTTATATTAGTGTAATGGCTTATATCTCAATTAGTTTAGGGCTTATAAATCTTTTTCCAATTCCAATGTTAGATGGCGGCCATTTAATGTTTTATTTTTTTGAAAAAATACTTGGGAAACCATTACAACAAAAAACCCAAGAAGGATTTTTTCGAATCGGCTTATTTTTGCTATTTTCATTGATGTTTTTTGCTACTTTTAATGATTTAAAAGATCTCGGAATCTTTTAAATGAAAAAATTGAAACATTAAAAAAGTAAGTAAAATCAATGTTTTTTCTACTACAATCTATATACGGTGTTGATATCTTTAAAAAACACTAAAAAAAGTGTTGATTTCCTTAGCGTTTATGAGAAGAGTAAAAAGGCACAGAAAAGGGGCTAAAATGAATAAAAAACAACTAGTAGCAAAAATATCATCATCGATGAACTTAAGCAAAGCTGATGCAGAACGTACATTTGATGGAATAACTGAGATTATTTTAGGCTGCTTAAAAGGCGATGAGCAGGTTAAAATTGCAGGTTTTGGTACTTACAAAGTAGCAAAAAGAAAAGCTAGAGTAGGTAGAAATCCTAGAACCGGCGAACAAATTCAAATTGGAGCTTCACAAAAAGTTAAGTTTTTACCAGCAAAAGCTCTAAAAGAGATGTTTAATAAATAAAACTCAATAAAACAGCCTTTATTATATAATTGAATAGAGGCTGTTTTTATTAAGAATATTAAAATTTTAAATTACCATTTTCTTCCCAAATCTTCTTCCAATCCATAGTAGGGGAAAGTCCAAATATTGAATTCACATTGGTACAATGTAAAGCTAGAGACGGAATAGGGGAAAAACAATATTCAGATTTATATAAATCATGCAAAGGTTTTTCAAAAGGGTAATGTTCAAATTTGCACATAGAAACAAATTTTTCCCAATTATTATTTAATAAATTGGTACTAGTTAAGAAGGTACACAATGTTTCATCAACAACTCTCCAATGTCTCGATGAACCTAAAAAGATAAATGTTGGGTCAGCCTTTGTATATAAGTAAGGATAATCAGTTGGGCACAAAATTAGTTCCTTACTTATTTGAGACGCTAAACGTTCATAAGTAAAAATCATTTCAGTTATAGCATTTTTTTCATGAAGATAATCATCTTCTACGAAATAAACTAAATCTTCACACTGTTCTTTAGAAAGTAAAAGTGATTTATGAATATTGGCCATATTTGACATTTGATTATAGGTAACATTTTGATTTTTTTCGTTAGTTTTCTTAATAGAATCTTTAAACTCATCTAAATTTAAAGAAATAAAAGAATTTTTAAATGTTGAGTCATTTATTAGTTTTTTAAGTAGATTAACATCTTCTTTTTTTGAAGCATGATCAACAATAATAATATTAAAGTTAACATTCGAAAAATACTTTTTAGCATATTGCAGAGATGAAATTATTGAGTTTAGTGATCTGAAAGTATATTCAGATTTTTCCTTATCAAATAATCTCTTTTTATTTTGAGTTAACATATTAACATTAGTGCAAGATCTAAAAATTACTGTTAAAGCTTTAACTTTTCTTGTAATTTTAGTTTCACCCATTGGAAGAACAATTGATTTATTTCCTTGAGAATGTAAAATTTCATTTAGAGATTTTTTTGAAGTAGGAATATAAAAATTGCTTTGATCAATAATTTCATATCCAAAAAATCTACATAATTTTATAAAAATTTTTTTAAACAAGCTGTTTTTATTGTTAGATTTAATTTGTTTCATAAAAAAAATTTAAATTTAAAATGTTATTTTTTTGCTTCGTATAATACAAATTCTAAACGATCTTGTCCCCAAAACATTTTATTATTAATAATAAAAGAGGGAGCACCGAAAATCCCTTTTTTTATAGCATCATTAGTTCTTTTCTTTAATTCATCTTTATTTTTAGCTTCTGTAGCTTCAACTAAAAAAGCTTTAGGATTCAAATCTAAATTTTTTAGTAATTTTTCAATAATTATACTATCGTTTAAATTCAGTCCATCTTTCCAAATTGAATCAAATATCTTATTAATAAATACAGATGAGAATTTTTTTTTTTCAGCAATTAAAACACATCTCATTAAATTTAATGTATTTATTGGGAAATAATTATTAAATCTGAATGATATCCCGTATTTTTCAGCCCATAATTTACAATCTTTTATCATGTATTTTGCTTTTACTGGTATATCCACATTAGCTTTTATTCCAACAGATTTTAAAAGGCCACCTAATAAAATTGGCATGTATTTAATTTTTACTGAGTTTTCTTTTTCAATTTTCCTAATTTTTTTATGAGCTAAATAAGTATATGGACTAGCAAAATCGAAATAAAACTCAAAAGGTTTAATCATGGAATCCTAGTTTTTTTGCATAAAAAATTCTAATGCACCAATATAAAACTAATCCAACAGGACCTGAAAAATATATAAGAACTAAAGGCAGAAAAGTAAGCCCACGTGATATATTATATTTTACTGCATCCCTTGATATCCAAGATCCCAAAAAGAGATTCAATGCTAAGAAGTGAATCCAAAAAGCTAATAAAAAACTTTCAGTTGAGAATATTGTATATAAATTATCTAAATTAAAATATAATCCAAAAATATCTAGCAGCGAATCGTCTAAAATTATAGATTGATAAATTATATAAACATATGTAGCGGCTAATAAAAGTGGAATTATAATTGAATTGACAAATATTTGTGTAATTTTTGAATTGGGAATTAAAATTATCATAAGCCAAAATGGCAATATACCCAAATTTGACCAAATATAGATATTTTCAAAAGTTAAATAATGTTTAAATTCGATTAACATAAAAAATTAAAATAGTAATATAGTATATAAAAAACGTGAATCCTATAAAAAATAAGAAAGATTTAGAAACAGCTATTGAAGAACTAAGAAGTTATTCATATGCATACCTAGAAAAGTATAATCCTTCAAAACAGCAATTAAGAACATATTTATTTAAAAAATCTTTAAAAAAGAAACAAAAAATTGGAAATAAAAAAGAATTATTTAATTTAATAGATGAAGTAATAGCTACTCTAGTAGATCAAAAATTATTAAGTGATGAATACTATTCTGAGGTAAAAAGTAAAGCTTTTTTTAGAAGAGGCTACTCGTTAAATAAAATAAGATACAACTTAATTAAAAAAGGAATTGATGAAAAATACATTAAATCTAGTATTTCAAAAATTAAAGCTGATGAGTCAGATCCAGACTTTTTTTCAGCAATTAGGATTTGTAAAAAACGAAGAATTGGACCCTGTCGTGAAGAAAGTAATAGAACACTATTTTATAAAAAAGATATTTCAATATTAGCTAGATCAGGCTTTAGTTATGAAATATCAAAACAAGTGTTGGAAATGCCAAAAGAAGAATTTAATAAATTTTATAAAATGCTTTAGTAATTACAAGTCACTAGTTTTCTTTTTATTTCTATCACTTGCTAATAAAATTTCATTTAATCTTTTTTTTAAAGCTCTTTTTATAAATAAGAAAAATAATATCCCAAATGTAGCTACAGAAATTACTATTATAAGTATTTTATTTAACATTTTTTTTTAGATTAATTTTTTTTTTAGATTACGGCGCAATCAGAATGTCAATTTTTTTTTCAGGGAAATATGTTTGTTTTAATATGTCAGCACTAATTGTATCAAACGCGTGTTCTGAAATTGTTTTGCCTGTACTTTTTTTTACCATATAGCTAGCAGAGGATGTCAAACCAGATTGTATAAGTGATGCGGTACTAAATCCTGATGTCATAGGTCCTATCAAAGCCATAGGCGCCACAACGCATCCAGATAATAAAACACCCATCGTTAGTGCTACTAACCATTTTCTAATCATCGAATCCCCTTTTTAAAACTGACTTATGTTATATCTTTTATGTTAACAAAAGAAGTGGTAGAAAAATTAATTTACTCAATCAAGGGTTGTAAAATTATCTTTTCAGATTTGAAGATCTTTTAGCGATTATGGGTATATTTTTATAATTTTCCTTACCATATAAAAATGTTTTTTCATCATGGGAGGTAACTGATCCTCCCGCATGCTCTAAAACTGCGTGACCAGCACCAATATCCCATTCGTACGCTCTAGCTTTAGCTGCATAAATATCAGCTTCTCCAGCAGCTAAAAAACAAAATTTATATGAACTAGACATCCTAATTGTTTTGGTGACTTTATTTTTTTTGTGTATATCTATTATTTCTTTAGGAGTTGAATCAGAATTAATAAGAGCTATTATTTCTTGAGTGTTCTTTTTAGAGCAGTTTAATATCATCTTTTTTCCATTGCATATTTCAAAAGCCATGCCTTTTCCATATGAGTAAAATAATCTATCTTTTTCTGGCGCATAGACCAAGCCCAGCGCTGGTTTTAAGTCTATCACTAAACATGCATTTAATGTGTATTCATCACCTTTTTTTATGTAATCTTTTGTTCCATCTATAGGATCGATTAGCCAAAAATTTTTATTCACATTCTTAACTTTTAAATCAACTGTTTCTTCAGAAATAATAGGAATGTCTTCTGTCAAAGTTGATATTTTTTGCCTCAACATTTTATCAACAGCAATATCTCCATTTGTTACAGGTGAATTATCATCTTTAATAGTAATTTTTACACCATCTTTACTTATTTTTTTAGCCACACTCCCAGCTTCAATAAAGGTGTCTAATAGATTTTCTGCAATATTTTTTAAGTTAAGATTATTCAATTTTATTAATTTTTTCTAAAATAATTTCTTTTGCATTTATAACTTTTTTTCCACAATTTTCAAAATTAACTGTTACTTTATTATTAATTATTGACTGTATTTGACCTGTTCCCCAATCTTCATTTTTAGGGTTTATTACATAATCTCCAGGCTCGTAGTCTAAAAACATTAATGGAAAAGGCTCACTTTATATATTAAAACATATACATAATATATTAAAACGTACATATAAATACATGAATATTATACCAAAAATAAGTAATTCACTTGGTTTTAAGAAAAGACCAAAAGATACTAAAATTGTTGTAGCTATGTCAGGTGGAGTCGACTCATCTACGGTAGCTGGCCTTATGAAAAAGGAAGGGTACAACGTTACTGGTATTACTCTAAAGCTATACGATGATGTAAAGTCGTCAAAAAAGAATAAACAATGTTGCGCTGGTCAAGATATTTTGGATGCAAAAAGGGTTTCTCAACAGCTAAATATAGAACATAAAATTTTATATTATCAAAAAAAGTTTAAAAAAGACGTCATAGATTCTTTTATAGATAGTTACACGGGAGGAGAAACTCCAATTCCGTGTGTTCAATGCAATCAAACAGTAAAATTTAGAGATTTATATTCTTATGCTAAAGAAATGAAAGCTGATGCATTGGTCACTGGACATTATGTGAATAGAATCCAAAACAATGGGAATGCTGAAATGTATCGAGCAAGAGATTTAGAAAAAGATCAAAGTTATTTTTTGTTTAGCACAACGCAAGAGCAATTAAATTTTTTAAGGTTTCCCTTGGGACAGATGAGTAAAAATGAAACTAGAGAGATAGCTTTAAAACTTAAACTGAATGTAGCAGACAAACCTGATAGTCAAGATATATGTTTTGTACCTAACGGAGATTATGCGTCTGTTATAAAAAAATACAGACCCGAATCTTTCAAAAAAGGAGATATTCTTGACACAAAGGGTAAAATAGTTGGAAAGCATGAAGGAATAATAAATTTTACTATTGGACAAAGAAAAGGTATTCGTGTTGCCCACACAGAAGCATTGTACGTTGTAGGTATTGATTCAAAAAAAAACGAAGTTGTTGTTGGAACTAAAGATGATTTAAATGTTAAAAAGATTATTCTTAGGGATTTAAATTTATTATGTGATGTAGAAGACTATGAAGAAAGTTTATTAATGAAAGTAAGATCTACTGGTAGATTGTTAAAAGCTAAAGTTGATTTAAGAAAAAAGGGTGCAGAAGTGCATTTGCAAGAAAATGAAGCAGGTATTTCACCTGGACAAGCATGTGTTTTTTATTCAAAAAATAAACATGGGGATAAAGTTTTAGGTGGAGGCTGGATTGTTAGTACTAGCAATAATTATTTATCCACATAATTCACATTAAAAAAAAATCAATAATTAAAACAACTAAATAGTGATTTAATCTTATTATTTAAAATGAGATACTAAAAATGAATTAAGAGGCAACTCTTAACTGGCCAGATAAGGAAAAACCGAGAGGTTCAAGCTTATAGGGCAGAAAGTCCCGCAAAGCAGCGCTTAACATGTGGGGCGGCAGGTTCGGCGGTAGCGCCTACAACGACGAGCCAAAACTTTCGTTCATACACCCTCGGGTGTGTGAACTGAGGGTTTAATTTTTTTTCCAGAATAAAAAAGTCAGTAAATAAAAAGATACAACACCCACAAAATAATTCCATTCTAGCGCATGTTTGAAATGAGTATAATCTGAAGAGTTTAAAATTGGTGCTACTAGCAAAGCTACAATAATAAGCAAAGAAACTAAAAGTATTTTTATTATAAGAATTTTTTTATTAATAAGGCTTTCAATTTTAGATTTTAGTTTAAATATATTAATTACCAATAATGTTTGAGCTATTATTTCGAAAATAATAAACCCAAGAAGTACAAATATTCGTAAAAACTTATATAAATTAATTTCATAATCTACGCCCAAAAAAATAGAATGTAAGATTAAAAATACAGCTGAACCAATTCCAAAAAATAAAAAAGTTTTATTTTTTTTATATCCACCACTTAATTCTCTAATTAATCTGTTATTTGCAAGCCAATATTGAATTAATAATATTGAAGTAATAATCATCCCGGGTTTGAATATTAAGTAACTAGGAAAAGTTCTTGCTGACCTACTTATAGAAAGCCCTCCGTCAATGTATGGAATAGAAAAACCAGATCGTCCTATTTGGTCAACCGTAAAAAATGTATTTTCTAGTAGGTGGTAATTTATAGAAATAAATAAGCATAAATTTAATACCACAACTGGTATTATAAAGATAAATATACTGATAGTTCTAATTCTTTTTATATCTTCCACTATGACGATTATTTTCTCTTATTTCTTTTTCGAGCTCTTCTTTTTTTAGAACCCATTTTTCTTCTTCCTCTATGTTTTTTTGGGTAACCCATATTATTTTTTATCCTTTTATATTAATTTATTGACCTTATATCTGGGATATAGCATTCTCCTATTTTGTTATCAAATATATTTATGGTGAAATCATTTAAAACATACTTAAAAACAGCTGCTAAAGATTATAAATCGAGATCAGTTAACCCTCCAATAGTTCGTGCATCAACAATTTTATTTAAAACGATGCAGGAGTTAAGGAAACATCAAAAGGACATTGCGAAGCAAAAAGATGTAGAACATTGGGACTACGGAAGACAAGGAACACAAACAACAGTACAATTGCAAAAAATGCTTCGAGGGTTAGAAGAAGCTTATCAAGTTTTTTTAACCCCAACAGGATTTAGTGCTGTAGCCTTAGCTATAATGAGCATGTGTAGACCTGGCGACGAGATATTAATTTCAGATGGAGTATATAGACCAACTCAAAAACTAACAGATGATTTGCTTAAAGAATTTAATGTAAAAACTGTTTGGTACAATCCAAATAATTTTGAAGATTTAAAAAATAAAATTACTAGAAAAACTAAATTAATTTATGTTGAAAACCCTGGTAGCAATACATTTGAAATGCAAGATTTAGGCAAAGTAGTTTCTTTAGCTAAAAGTAAAAATATTTTCACAGCTATAGATAATACTTGGGCTACAGCATATTTTTTTAAACCTTTAAAACTGGGTTTTGATATAGCAATTACATCCGCAACTAAATATTATTCTGGGCATAGTGACGTTATGGGAGGGACTGTTGCGGTTAACAAAAAAGCTTATAAAAAAGTTTGGTGGTACAATCACGTTTCTGGTTATCGCTTATCTCCCGATGATGCTTATTTGATTATAAGAGGTTTAAGAACTTTAGATGTCAGAATGGATAAACATCAGGAAAGTACAAAAAAGATTATAAATTTTCTAAAAACACAAAAAAAAGTATCTAAAATTTTATATCCATACAAAACCGCGTCTAAAGAATTTAAGTTATGGAGAAAATATTATTCAGGAGCTTCAGGATTGCTTAGTCTAATTATTAAAAGTAATAATAAAAACTCAGTATATAAATTTGTAAATAATTTAGAACTATTCGGAATTGGATATAGTTGGGGAGGTTTTGAAAGTCTTGCAGTTTACACCGATCCAGTAGAATTAGGAAATAGACGTTATTTTAAATTTGAAAAAAATGAACATTTAGTTCGTCTACATATTGGTTTAGAAGATCCTAAAGATCTAATTAATGATCTAAGAAATTCCTTAAAATTTATTAAATGAAAAAAGAAAATTTTTTTCCAAGCAATACAGCTTTTGTAACGCTTATTTCAGCGTGTTTCATAGTTGCTATATTTATGGGACTCCGTATGGTCTTCGGGTTATTCACAGATTTTTTTGTAAAAGATTTACAGTGTACAATCACAGAATTCGGTTTGGCGATAGGTATACAGATGTTGATGTGGGGAATGTTTGCTCCAATCTTTGGCGCTTTAGCAGATAAAATTGGAAGCGCAAAAGTTACAATAATTGCATCTTGCTTTGTAGCATTAGGAATTTTTTTACTTTATTCTGGACCAAATACAGGAATATTTTTTCAAATTAACCTTGGTTTATTAATTGGAATTGGTTTAGGTGGTACAGCAATAAGTGTACAGATTGCAGCGGTTGGAAAACATTTTCCAAATAAAACTAGAGGAATGGCTATAGGAATTGTAGTTTCTATGGCATCAATTGGTTACTTTTTTTCTCCTATATACACAAAATTTGCTTTATCAGCGTTTGGTTGGGAAAAAACGCTCAACACATATTTGTACTTTATTATAATTGGAATAATTGCTGCTATTTTTCTGCGTGAAGTTAAGAAAGAAAAGAATTCAAACGACAGTATAAAAGTTGACAATCAAACACTTATGGAAGCTCTAAAAGAAGCTTTTAATCATAAAGGTTTTATACTGTTAACATTTGGTTTTTTTGTTTGTGGCTTTAATATTACTCTAGTTTCAGCACACATACCTAGTTATATCCAAGAACGTGGTTTTGAAATATGGACAGCTGCTGCCATTTTATCTTTAATAGGTCTTTTTAATGTTTTTGGAACTTTATCATTTGGTTATTTATCAGGAAAATATAGTAAAAAAATATTATTAAGTATTTTATATTTTGCTCGCGGAGTCGTGTTAATATTGTTTTTAATCCTTCCAACCTCAACTTATGTTGCGATAGGTTTTGGTGTGCTCTATGGATTTCTTTGGTTAGCAACTATTCCACCGACTAATGGAATTATTTCTCAAATTTTTGGAACAAAGTATTTAGCT